>Ga0265797_10001419_pt1 | contig 42088 bp, 37 predicted proteins | sample P2T30metagenome_FD_192433 | JGI IMG/M metagenome (GOLD analysis project Ga0265797, IMG submission 192433) | Plant litter microbial communities from East Loma Ridge, Irvine, California - P2 T30 | ecosystem: Environmental > Terrestrial > Plant litter > Unclassified | place: USA: California...
CCGAAAGGATGAAACGCGAGCTTAGCGGCGGGTGATTGAGCCTCTGCAACCATACCCTCTTTGTCGGCGATCCAGCGTTGTGGGTTGAAACTATGAGCATTAGCTGATGATATCCAGTATGAGACGGCGAAGCGACCTACGTCAAAGGATCACTCCAAATCTTAGGGTCGCGATGGAAGGTATACGCCTGGGTGTCAACCGTCACACCCTGTGGGATATAATGTCCAGCGAATTTGGTACCACCCTGAGGTACAACTCTCGGCAGACTGCTCGGCGCAGCACCATACAATCGAAGCGTCTCCTCGATAACAGCGTTAAGCAATGGCAGCTTGATCAAATCATTCTCCGTGAAGCCCTCTTCCAACGCCGCAGTCTCAGCCTCAAGCGCCGCCTGCAACTCGGGTCGTTGCAGCACGGCCCACGTGAGGTAGGTTAGAGTAACACCCGTAGTATCGGTACCTGCGATGATGACGTTCATGGCTTCGATTCTGACGTCCATGTCATCGATATGGCCCTCACCTTCTTTCTCGCAGTCCTCAATGACCTTGGCAAAAATGTTGTTTTCGCCAGTGCGCGATCGTGCTGTTTCTACGGCTTTGCCTGCGCCAGCAAGAATGAACTCGTTGGCGTTGAACATCTCTTGTACTGCAGGAACGGGAACGAAGCGCAGGAGGCGGAGGAAAGGCATCTCGACCATGATACCCGCACCCATTGTCAACTTCTTGAGCACACGCATGAATTGGTTTTGCTGTGGCCCGTTAGCTGGTGCGTCAAGTGTCTATCGCTGTGACTACTTACATGTCCTGACTCTAACATGCCAAATGAGTCTCCGAATGCAAGGTGGGCACTAACGTCTGATGCGAGAAGCATCCACCAGTTGTAGACATCGGCGGTGCTTTGCATAGCATCGGCTTTGATCTTAGTCACGGCCATGAGTGCCTTGTCTCTTACCACCGACTCCCAATGTTCAACGAGGTAGGTTCTGCTGAAGGATCTCGACAAGAGCTTCCTTCGAGGTCCATGCTCACGTGGGTCAAGCATAGTAAAAACGCCAGCCTTAGGGAAGTTGGCCAGACGGAGATACCACTCGCTCTTCATGTACTTGGTACCAATCTTGTGAATCTCCTTGAAGGCATCCAGGTCGGCAACGGCGACTTCGGTGGGAGATAGTCGCACGATGGGCCCATATTTCTCGTGAAGGGAGTCAATGTAAAAGATACGTTGTCCTGTTACTACGGCACGCTTCAGACGGTAATGCGTGAAGCGAGTATACCAAGGACCGGGTAAATGCTTCGTGGGGCACGTAAGGCCAACATAGAGGAACTATTATCGTCAGTCGTTGTCCTGAAAGATTGATGGCTTCCAGGCGATTACCTTTGCCACTAGTAGACCAATGGCCAATAGAAACGCATAGGCAAACGACACCATAGCAAGATGCAGATGTTGCAACCGTATACTAGAAAGCCGAGTGATGGTGGACTGAGCAGCCAAGACTTCGAAGTGTTTTCGGTAGATGGCAGAGACGATGGGAGTGAATATCTATATCGCGGTCTAGTTCTTGCTACGAACTTATAGAACTCATATTGATTTCCATACACACAAAGACGTTCTCTTATCCATGTTACTTTCTTCTTTTCGCTAGTCCAAACACTACCAGACGACATCGTGTACCAGGATTGCTTTTGCCCTCACCGGCCGACGGTCAACTGGGGACCCGGTAACGATAGTTCACCGTACCTGTTGGTCTCCGAGTACTGTTGCATGTCTCCTTCGTGGCATAGGCTGACTGCACGCGAGCGACTGTCAGAGCAATGCGAGCCAATGAGAAGCATCGGGCACCCACCCACACCAACACGTCCAGATGAACCCTTGCCGAACAAAGTATAAAGCAAATCGCCTGCGCCGAAACCTGCATGAAGGTCACCTGGAATGGGGCGGATTAGAAGTGTGAGATCTTAGGTGCTCGTTTGAGGTATGATATATCGTATTAACTGCTTGCATGCACTATCGTGACGGCAAGCACCCCAGACGAGATGTTGCAGACAAAACCATTAAGGTTGGCACATTCCTAGCAAGCCGAACTCAGCGAATTGTGCAAGCTTGGTGGTTCGTGGAGTCTAACACAACATCAAGTCTGCCACCCAGCCCCGCTTGGCGGGGGTGTAGGATTTGCGGTGTGGTCGCTATATGTGGGTTAGCGAGAACACTAGATGTACATCACTGCAACGATCGCCGTGAGCTTACCGCATACTGAGGTTCTACCCAATCTCCGAACCGTCCCCATACCCGGCCCTAAATCCCTACCCAAGTCTGTACCGAACGTGAATTCTCTGGGCCCGCTAGATGGCGTGCGGGATGGCGCTTGACAGACCCTCAGCATTCGCGGGTTCTGCTTGTGTTCGGGTTGAGAAGGGCATGCCGAAGGGATGTGGCTAGCCCGCGTCGAGGACGAAGGCCAATGGCTGATTGTTGATTGCTGATCTTGCAGTGAACTTTGCGACGATGGCTTTGGTGTGAATCATCGGAGTATTGGAGGCGCGAGCGGCGATCGGTATTTGAACACGCGAGACGCGATCATGTACGAGAACGCTCACTGCTATGATTTTTGGTTAGAAATTTACACAATTAGATAGCGGTATTGGGGCTGAGACTCACGTACAAAGAAACTTCATACTTGGTTGACCTCATCACCTTGTAGCTCTCATATCCCAACTTCCTCTGCGTCTTACTCCGGGAATCCATCAAGACCGATCGCTGTCGCACGCGACCAGATATGGATGTGGCGTGTCGGACATCGCGTTGATGTTTCCACCATGCTCGTCAAACGCGCAGTCCGGATTATCGTGTTTGAACGAAGGATAGTGGGTAGCATATGCAAACAGCTAGTTCAGCTACAGGGCATGTACCTGGAACGATTGCGGATGTAACAGTGATTCTCGCTCGCAACTACCTCTGGTGATGCGCGTGAAGAGTAATCGGAGGTTGAAGTGATCACTTGTGTCACCTTAGGAAGGGTGGTGACGTCATGTTATCCCTGTGGCCGTCATACCTAGGTAGTCAAGGGTATCGCTCTTATTGTTTATCTAGCCATTGCTTGAGAGCAACAAGCCCTATCTTGGGTATACAATCTTACAACTAAGACTCAGTCGCAGTTGGTGTGCTCAAGTGTATATTCGACCTTGTGCAACGGGACCGCATGTGGTTCCGTTCCATACTTTGTAACATCACAAGCCTAAGAATATTGATCGCGTGCCACAACATATTCGGGCCTATCTAACTTTTATCGAGGGACATAATTCCGGCAGGTCACGATAATGTGGTCTAGGCGTGTTGTGAAGCAATGGCGAACTTTGATTAGCATCCACTCCATAATTCAATCTTGTCATCGGCCCTGCAAGAGGACGATCCATTACATGACGCAGGCAAGTAAACACTTAATTGAACTGGACTACGAGAGCTCGGAGTTCGACAATACCAGACCTATCCAGGCTCTTCCAAGTCCTCCAACCTTCTAGTATGCACCCTTAAGAATCATCCTTGTCCTCATCCCATGCTGCTGCAAATCCGGCGAATCCTGACATCTGCATCTTCACTCGCTCCTGCGAAGCCCGCCAAATCTCAACTCTACATCTCTTAAATCCACTCTCCATTCGAACATCACCTTCGCCATTCATGTCTACATCATTCCGATGCTTCCGCTTCATAGCTCCAACAACACTGGCATTTGGAGAAGGAAAACTAGCCTCACCAAACGTAGAGGAAGGCGGAGTGTAGACCTTCTCCATGGGAGTTTTGATACGCTTACTGCCAGCGACGGAGGCGAATGGCGACATGTTTTCATCTGAGGCGGAAGTGGACGGACCTGGGCGCTTCGTGCCGCGGCTTTGGGGTGTCGTGGGCTCGCGGTGGGTCTCTAGCTTCGTTTTTTGCCTTTTGTGGCTGGCCGACAATGCATCTTGCTTGTCGTCTTCGCCCGTGGAGGAACTACCTCGTGGCTGCTCATCATGAGCAGCTGAGCGGTCTGTTCCAAGGTTGACCTCATTAACAGACAGATTCGTCGCATCTTCATAGCTCTTGCGTTTGTCGTGTGTGTTGAGAGGGTTCTCTTGAGCGAATCTCTCGCGCTGCTTGCGCTCAGTTCGCTCTTGCATGTCTCTCACAATCCACTCGATTGTCTCGAGTCCCTCAGGGTCTGGGTTGTCTGTCTGCTCACATTTACGTCCATAATTTTCCAAGAGAAGTCCGGCTACAGCCTCGGTGACGCCGGTCTTAATCTGGGGTGCAGCGCGGACGACTTGCTCGACACAACAAGACACATAAACTATGCTGTTGCACTTTTCCTTTAGTTTCCTCAACCGTATCGACTCGACCGCTGAGAGGATCGATCCGGTGAGGACTTCGCGAACGATCTCTTGACATGTTGGGCAGTTGAAGGGCTTTTCGGCATGATTCTGCTTTTTGCAGTTGCTACCACATGGCTCGGAACTGGAAACCCAGTGGCCGCAGAGGAGGAGATGTTTGGTGTTATGACTGCAAGGTAGCATGCCTGGATATTCTGGAATGAAGTGACGCGAGCCGCGGAAAGTGCCAAGGTAGCCGACGGGGAGATTGTTCCCAGGTGTGTCTTCTTCGATGACGATGTCGCCGACCCAGCTTTTTTTATTTTGTGGTGTGATGGGTGTTTGCTGGCGGTCTTGTTGACGCAGTGGGATCGATGGAGGGCGGCTGCTGCGGTGGACTGATGTTGACGAAACGGTGTCGGATGGCCCGCTCGAAACACTTTCAGCTGCTATGTCTTTTCCGTTGTCTTGTGAATATTTGTTCGATAGATGGTGGGCGTCGTCCCCACCAGGTAGTGTTGTTGAAGGTGTCGGATGTGACCGGAAGTCCGCATCGGGCATGTCGATATCCTCAGATTCGGTAGAGCGGTCTTTAGTTCTCTGACCAGCGGGGGTCGTAACTGGTTTGGCATATAGGGGAACTTGTGGTGGCGGGATATCGTTAATGTTAGAGGTGCCTGTTCCCTTGACACGCGAGAAGAGATATCCAGACAGCGCTGAATTAGGAGCGCTGGAAGACGGCTGCGCATGTGGCACCCTTTTCGCAAACTGCGTAAGAGGGGCTCCAGAGTTGAAGGCAGCGCGATATGCTGGATCAGAATTGCTATTTGACGTTGACGGCGAACTACTAATTTGGGAAGACGCGGCCTTGGTCGGTATATCGTCAGGCTTCCCGGGGGCATTCGCGCTACCCCAATAGTTAATGAGTCTGCAAAAGGCGCTAAGCATATTTGCTACTCGCTTTTGGTCATTCGATGTGTTGAAGTAAGGCTTCGATGGATGATTAGCCCGTTCTACGAGGTGGTGCAAGTGGAACAATGCTGTGAACGGAGAATGGTATATATAGTTAGGAGAGCGTGGGGCATCGGTACTGTCACAGTGCCAAGCGAAGTGAAAGGTTGTGTTGATATAATGGCGCGGAGGGTAATTTCAATGACAAAGGCTGGGCCTAATTTGCACTTTCACTGGCTATGTGGCCAAGGCGCATGACCGTGTCTAGGCCATGATGTAAACTTGGAAGAGTAGCGCCTAGGGACATAGACTCATAGATTATGTTGCTGTTTGTAGTAGTTCCTACCTTTCCATCTCATGTAGGTCTTTCCCCCCATCGACAGCCTTGGAATGTTGAGCTGTAGCGTCGGTTGGCTCATGGCTTTTCATGGCTTCCAAGACTTCGAGGCCCACATCTGCTCGAGGGCCAGTAAAATTCTTGCGTCCATCTACGAACCATTGGAAGGTGCTAATGAACAGGATTATACCAAAGGCGACGACGCAGTAGTCTGGACTAGTTAGCATAATACATGTAATCGGCAAAAAACACTTACTCATGCTCGAAGCTGAGACGGGCAATTCAGGCGGGAACAAGAAGAGAACGGTAGTGACGATAGTGTATGCGATACCAATCAAGTTCGCAATCCAGCCGAAAGGTCCAGGCAAAACAAAGGCTCTGGGTCCGAGCATCTTCCTACCACGGCAGACATTGATCGCAACGGGTATCGCATAACTCACACCCAAGGCAACAACTGATGCTGAGATAAGAGCGTTGAAAGCGCTGCTCGATCCGATTAAGATCAATCCAAAGAGAATAGTCAAAGTCGCAGCTAGAATTAGGGCGTTGAGCGGCTGACCTAGGCGTGGGTGCACCTTTGCGAAAAACTTGGAAAATGGAAGGCCGCCATCCCGAGCGAATGCGTATGTCATGCGACTAGAGGTGGTCATGATGGCAGTCTCTGCGAAGAGAATGCAAACCAATGGGAACATTAGTAGACATGCTGCTCCAGCTCGGCTGCTTGTAGCATTATACAAGATCTGTAACAAGGGGCCTGGCGCTGCTGAGATGATGGACTCTGCGTCGCCACCGGAGACAAATAGCAAGACCATGAGGAAGATGAAGCCAGTTACTGTTCCAATACAGACGCAGTAGATCATGATCTTTGGCCCCTCAACCGCAGCATTCGGAATCTCCTCGATCATATGTGCGACTGCATCGTAACCGGTAAGCCCAAAACCACCTTGGAGCAAGCCCAGAAGCCAAGCAATACCGTCCGGCCAGCCCGTCTCATTGATAAATTCGGTGAAGACGAATTCTGCAGACGCGTATTCCGGGGATGAGCAAGCTAGGACGGTAATGCAGACAATCGCAAAACCGCCGATTGACCAAATGAAAGCGCCACGATTGACGTAAGGCAGAAGGTTGTTCATAAAGGCGTTGATGATGAAGGCGATGATCGTCCAAGCGACATAAATCAGCCAGACCTGCCATGGGTGCAGCGTGAAGTTGGGATGGTATAACGCGATTAGGCCAGAGATGAGCTGAGACGCTAGTAAACCTCCGGAAGTAGTCAGTGCAAGCCATCCGGATACATTGATCCACCCAGTGATAAAAGACGCGAGTGGAACCCATTTCCGCGGGGTAATGACGGCGACCCAATGATATCTGCAACATTGTGAGTTGATAATACAAAAATTGCTCGAAGATGCTTACTGTCCACCAGCAGTGGGATATGCCGATAGAAATTCGGCCAGGGACGCGGCCAGACACAAGTTGCATATACCGGCTGTGACGAGTCCCCATATGACGCTGGTTGAGCCACCGGAAGGCAGAGCTAGTCCGATTGACGATGAAAGCGCCGTCCACGAGTTCAAGATGGCGAAAGCAAGCCCAAGCATAGACAGCAGACTGAAGTTGCGCTTCAGCTCACCCTTGTGGCCGAGAGCCTGCAATTGGGCCTCGTCATCCAGTGTATGTCGCTCATCGGGCTTCATGGTGGCGTATCCAGGCGGCGAATGAATTGACGAGACAGGGACTCGATGTCTACGGAACGAGAGACGAGGAGACGGACTCTATATAATCCTTGGCCTGACGATGCGACCCCGAAGAACGCGCGGATGCTGTGTCGTTAGGCATGCCGCCATTGACGTCGGCTGATACGGATAGGGCATGTCCAGCCTAGTGGTTGAAGCTTGTCAAAGCTTACTTGTGGTTCATCCATAGATAAGACGCCCTGATGACGGTCTCCACTTTGACCGAAAACATGGGGTAAACGCCAATCATAGGCCACGCTCGCGTCTATCTCTAGCTGACGAAACGGCGTTACATCGCGCAATTGCATGCAAGACCGAAAGCCGCCATCGGCTACGGACGCGACCGTATCTAGCCCCTTACTGCGCGTCAAGGGCGTTTTTCAACATGGCTGTATCGATAGGTGACGCGATCAGATGACAACGCGATGCAAGTGAAAAGGACGGAGTGCGGTGGTGGTTGACTTTCGTGGATGCTCTTGCGCTCGAGCTTGGCGTCCTCGGATTCTGCCGACAACACCATGATGGGCGCATACGTCACCGCGGCTACGCGACATTCCAACACCGACACGTACTCCAGAGGTAAACTTGGAATTTTTGTCACTTCGTCGTATCAATTCGCGGACTCGTGGATATCATTGCCGTTACTTCTCTAGATGAGTAAGCCCTGGAACAGGATGCGTGGCCCTCGTTCCCAAGACTATGCGCCTCTGCCGTTGAGCGAGAAGGAGCCTCTTTCGCACAGATCTCGACGCGACCAACGGTCGAAAGGCCTGGGCATATGGGTTCTACGAGCACTCGGCGCATGCGTAGTTCTATACGGAGCCTCCAAGTATGAAGCATCAGTCCTCTCAATGGTCCAAAGCTGACGCTCTAAAGCCTCCTTAATGTCTCCACCAACAAGTCCTGTGACAGCGTCAACGAAGGCTACCGCTGTAGCCCGAAGACGAGCCACTTCTGGGGTCAATATTCGCTTTGGTATTCCGTACCCTCGGACATCAACGTAGCGCCTCCGAAGGGCTGCGAAGTCACCTTCGCGAACGTCTTGTCCCGCCACGGCGGCCGCGATCCCACTCTGGGGAAAACCCTCGCCTACCACATCTTGATCGCAGACATCCAAAACACGAGCACATCGTATCCGAAAGAGTTCAGATTCTTGAAGGATTACGATTATACATTGGGTGCGGATGAGCTGACGGATGCTGGGAGGCAGGAAATGGTCAACTCAGGAGCTCACTTCTACCGCCGTTACCAGAAGCTCATCGACGACAACGTACCATTCGTACGCGCGGGCGGACAACACCGTGTAGTTGAGTCAGCTGAGAAGTGGCTTGCGGGTGTCGCGCAATCACTTAAGGAAGAGCCGCGAAAGATCGATGTGGTGATTCCAGAAGGGCCGAATTGGAACAATACTCTCTCCCACGACATCTGTCCAGCATTTGAGGGCGGTCCACATCATGGTCTCGGGGATAGGGCGCAGCATGTCTGGGCTGACAAGTTTGTGCCGCCGATCCAACAGCGCATCAACTCTGCTCTTGGAACGAACCTCAGCGCCACGTCCATCGTGTACTTGATGGACATGTGCCCATTTGATACATTGGCGCATCCGTCAGCCAAGATGTCAGACTTCTGCAGAATCTTTACCGAAAAGGAGTGGCGTGAATACGACTACTTCCAGACACTGGGCAAGTTCTACGGCTACGGCGTTGGCAACCCGCTTGGTCCGACTCAGGGCGTTGGATACGTCAATGAACTGCTGGCGCGACTAACGAACAAGCCTGTTGACGACAACACCAACACGAATCGCACCCTAGACTCCGATCCCAAGACATTCCCCCTCGACCGCAAGGTATACGCCGACTTCAGCCACGATAATGACATTAGTGGTGTTTTGGCTGCGCTCGGCCTGTACAACAGAACGAAGCCGTTATCGAACACCACTATCGAGGATACAAAGAAGACACATGGTTATTCGGCAGCATGGAGCGTGCCATTTGCAGCACGTCTCTACGTGGAGAAGCTGCAGTGTAAGCACGAGAAGGAAGAGTCAGTTCGTGTCATTGTTAACGACCGCGTACATCCATTGGACTTCTGTGGTGGTGACAAGCATGGCAGGTGTACGTTGAGTAAGTTTGTAGACAGCCAAAGCTTTGCAAGGAGCGGTGGCCTTTGGGATCAGTGTTACGAGTAGATGTCGCTGTTTAGCGCGTATTTCATACTGGCATTCAGCATTTGACCTTCAGCATCGCATCAGGAGCACATCTGCAGCATCGCAATGTACTTATCCATTGATATTGACACACTATTAGAAGGGGCACTAGACGAGGTCATGCCCACCCAATTGTTTGTTAGACAATGAACCTGGTTTCATCTATTTAGAACAACTCTGCTGCAGAAGTCACGCCTTCTTCACAACGTCTCGCTTGTTGCGTAAGTACAAGCTGTCGGTGACCAGCAAACAGTTCTATAAACATCTAGCTGACAACTAATTGCGACATCACAGCAGGAAGAACAGCAAGTAGTTCTGCCACTGGGCGCTCTCTACACCAGAATCCCACATTAGTCAAGTGCCACAGCTTCTTAGGCTAGATGGGTCTTAAGATAAGAATACCAAAGCACATATGGAACGACTATCAGCCTGAAGCCCATTTCCACAGATCAAATAGACCGTTTTCGAAGCCAAGACTGATACTTCGACTTCCACCAGCTCCCACGGCTATCAAAGCTCGTCAAGTAAGGCGAAGAAAGCACAATAGCTCACACAATGAGCCCACGTCCTGCAAAGCAAAGCTGCACCAATTTCACTACGGCGGACCACATCGACAGCAGAAAGGGAAGTGGCAAAACAGTATTACATACCAACAGCCTTGTCTACAACGGACATGTCCGAACTGCGTGAAGTGGCATCCGCATCTTGTCCGCGAGCTGGCACAATCACCAGTAGTTAAGGGGTTTCATGAAAGTTCGCCGACTAATAGCCTTTCGCGCCTTGGAACGCAGAATATTCCTTTCAGAGCAAGACGTGGTATCGACCTATACAACTCCCCAGACAGTGAACACAGTTTTGATAGGCCGACGTGTATAATCTTTCCAACAGAAAAGGGTAAGAGTAGGTTTCGGGAGCTCGTCCATGAGAGAGAGGGGCGGGAAAGTAGGAACAAGAATGATGACGCGAATAGAAACAGGACGATGCTAGGCCAAGGTAGTGGTAGGGCGTGAAGAGGGGCACTGGTTGTATAGAACAGCTTGCGGTCGTGTCAAGACACATGTCCGCGGGCCGCTCTAGTAAGCCTGGCACGTTTTATATATCCACAAAACGCGTGGGTCATGGAGAACATGGAAATGCCCAAGACTCCCATGTTGGACAAGGATGCTGTAGTGTGCATGTGCCATTTTGGCCACTGTCGGAACCATCGGAACTGTTCCGTGAAATTATCAACAGACATCATACTTCCTATGTCCACGGAGCGTCTGAGGGATAAACAGCAGAAGGGCTATCAGGACCACTTAGGCTCAAGATCTAGACTGATTTGGATACACTTGCCTACCCCACCCTTGCTGAGGGTATCTTAGTAAGGTCGCCGCACTTGGCAGCAGATCCCTGTAATCGGCTCGGACAGCCCACCTAAAGCATCTGCCGCATGTCACATCTCAGTCATCTCCGCCCTACCCTTCTCTGGCGTATATAACTCCCCATGTGCGCCCCTCCCAATGTTGGACGAGGCTTTTACAAACTCGACTCCTCCTAATGGCGCAGATGGCTAGGATACGGGCGGGCCCGGCCGCGGTGCGACGAGTTGCTGGCTGTGGCAATTATCTACGACATCCGTCAATAAGCGCATTACAGACAAGAGGCGTTGCGACCAACGCGGCGACCCAGGAGCCGAATGTCGACTTTCCCGCGGGGATTCCACCGGTTGCGGTACCGTCACGTTCGAGTGGAGACGCCCGGAGGAAAGCGATCAAGAATGCGAAACCCTTCTCCGACTTCTTGACGGACACGTTCAATAGGCAGCATGACTATCTCCGGATCAGTATCACAGAGCGATGCAATCTGCGGTGTCTGTACTGCATGCCAGAAGGTGCGATTGGTACGCTTACACAGCAAAGGACGCTGCTAACAAACAGCAGAGGGCATACCACTGTCTCCGTCGGCCAACATGCTTACCACACCCGAGATCTTCTACCTCTCCTCGCTATTCGTCTCACAGGGTGTCACCAAGATCCGCCTCACTGGCGGCGAGCCCACCGTCCGTCGCGACATCGTCCCGCTCATGCAGCAGATCGGCAGTCTGCGCCCGAAAGGCCTGCGCGAACTCGCACTCACAACCAACGGCATCTCGCTACACCGGAAGCTGGACGCAATGGTGGAAGCGGGTCTGACTGGCGTCAACCTCAGTCTGGATACACTAGACCCGTTCCAGTTCCAGATCATGACTCGGCGGAAAGGCTTCGATGCTGTCATGAAGTCGATTGATCGCATACTGGAGATGAACAAACTAGGCGCCAACGTCAAGCTCAAGGTTAACTGCGTCGTCATGCGGGGGTTGAACGAGCGCGAGATTCTACCCTTTGTCGAGATGGGCCGCGAAAAGGACATCGAAGTACGCTTCATCGAGTACATGCCTTTTGGTGGAAACAAGTGGAGTGAGAACAAGATGATCAGCTTCCAGGAGATGCTGGATATCATCAGGACCAAATATCCGGGGCTCAGGCCGGTGCCAGGACACAAGAACGACACCAGTAAGACGTACGAGGTGCCAGGCTTCGTGGGCAAGGTCGGCTTCATCACGAGCATGACAAATGATTTTTGTGGGACGTGCAATCGGTTACGAATAACGAGTGACGGCAATCTGAAAGTCTGCTTACACGGTAACGCCGAGGTGTCTTTGCGCGACGTTCTGCGACAGGGCAACAATGGCGAGCCCATTGACCAGGAAGCATTTGAGCGCATCAGGCAGATTGAGATGGACCGACACGAAGGCCGCTTGAGCGATGAGACAATCCTTGGCTGGGGCCAACGCGAGCGCGAACTCCTTGACGTTGTTGGTGCTGCCGTCAAACGCAAAGCGGAAAAGCACGCCGACTTGGATGATCTGGCCAACATGGAGAATCGGCCCATGATCTTAATTGGTGGGTAAATCTGGACTCTTTCTGTTTTCCTTCACGATGGTTCTGGTTGGATGCCTTACGATACCACGGCGGTCACTGCATAGTTGGCGTTCTGAGCGTTCTCCTTGATTGTGAGTCTACACTATCGCTTAGAGATGGACATGTGGCTACATATACCAATCATATACCCGATTCTACCATCGCTTACGGCAGTTCAGTCTGTGATGTATCTTGCTGACCCTGTCTAGATGACAAGCCTCTAGCGAGCCGGAACTCCCAGCGGCCTGTACTACGGAGAAGACCATTCGACAACCCCCATGCCTTGCTGGCACGACATCGCATACCCAGCTCACCACTGCCCTATCTGAATATCGTGTCTCAACCCCCTTCAACCACTGTTCGAGCCTTCTCTACCTCGCCTGTGTCTGCTGCGGAGAAGCTATCTCAGCTGGAGCCACTGCAAAAGGCTGAGGATATTCCAGAAGCTGGTAAAGCCATCAAGAACGCGACAGGAATGGATCTGCATTCCATACGAGACTTTCTGGCTGAAGTAAAGTTACCACAAGGAAGCGATCGAACAATCCAGATATTAGAAACAAATATCATCAACCTACAAGATCGCATCGCCCGCGTCGTCCACCAAATCGACAGGCCTGCAACGAACGTAAAGGAAGCTAAGGAGAAAGAGAGGCTTGAAGCACAAAGGTTCGAGTATGAAGAACTTCTTGGAGAGACCGTGGAAAAGTATACAAGTCGATTCGCTGCTCTCAGGCGACAAGCTAAGCTGAGGAAGCAGAAAGAAGAGATTTTGGAGAAGAAAAGGGCGTTGGTGAAACAGTTGGAAGAACAGGAAGAAGCCGAACGAAGGGCTAGGATGGTTGTAAGAGCAAGGGAAGAAGGAAAAGAGCGGGATGGCAAAAGTCTTGGTGATATATTGGATGATGCATTGAAAAAGATCAGGAAGGAACCTACACATCCTCCTAAGATACAAGAACAAAGAGACAGGAAAGTCTTACCCTCCGACTGGGTCGTAAGGTCAGTTGGGGGGTCAGGTCCTTATTCGGTCTTGGGTCGAAACGAATTAGATCGAAGCTCCGAGGAAAATGCGCTTGCGGATCCAATCATGGACAAGGGACGAGTGCCAACGGTGCCTGGCGAAGGACATGCATTTGATCTCCTATCATCCTCGCCCTCATCCTCACCAAGCAAACGTCCTGGTCTCGTTGTTCCGCCATCCGGCATTTTACCTATCGACGAAGATCTCATCGTCACTTTCGACGCTCCCGTCCCCCAACTTCAGCAGCAAGTCCTCGCCCTACGAGACCGGCTTAAAAAATCCTATCCACGCCTCGACGTGTTACCCTACGAGGTCTGGACCTCTGAGAATAAACGCACACTACAAACATGGCTGAAGATCTTGATTGAAAGATGGCAGGCGAGGTTTGAAAATGTTAATCTCACGGGCCAGATGGTTAAAGGAATAGTTGACGAAAAGCTAAAGGCGGTATTAGATCAGATGGTGATAGATCACAATCTTGACAATGATGCAGCAGAGAGGATGGCAATGAGGTGGCATGATGTGTCTTCTGAGAGACAATCTCTGACTGGTGATGCGGAAGGCAAGCTGGATTGGGATGAGATGGAAGCGGAAGGTCTGGGGTTTCTGGCTGATGATATGGAACATGAGCCGTTGCAGCAACAGCAACCTGATGTTGAGGCAGTGGCACAGGCGCAGCATGGTATGACTGAGGTAGTAAGAGGAGAGTCCAGTGGCTCGACGACGTCTAGGTTGGTGGGTCGTAGGATGTACTCGACCTCCTCACGTTACGCCACCTTCCCTTCGCCTGAAGCCGAATCCAAGCCGAGCTCGATCGATAAGACGGATGGGAAAGATAAACTACATCAACGACAACCGCAAACCCCACAACCTCCTCCAACCTCAGAAGCCCAGCCCACAAGTCCTCAACCACACCTCCCCCACCTGACCGCCTCCGGCTCCGCACACATGGTCAGCGTCTCGAACAAGCAACACACAACACGCACCGCCATCGCCGTCGGAACCGTGTACTTTACTAACCCTACCCCCCTCCAATTGATACGCTCGAACAGCTTGGAAAAAGGCGATGTTCTGGGTACATCGCGAATAGCGGGCATCATGGCAGCAAAGAAATGCCCCGAGATAATACCTTTATGCCATCCGATTGCCTTGACGCATGTCGGGGTCGAACTTCGTGCTTTTGGGTCCAACTCGGGTGGATCCTCCCCAGACTCCTTGCCATCGATACCCATATCCCCGTACAGCATCGACCCCGGCTACGGCGGCATCCAGATCGAAGCAAAGGTCCAGTGTACGGGTCCTACGGGGGTCGAAATGGAAGCTTTGACGGCAGTCATGGGTGCAGCGCTCAGTGTGGTGGATATGTGTAAGGCAGTGGACAAATTTCAGCGGGTGCAGGATTTGAGGGTTGTATTAAAAGAAGGAGGCAAGAGCGGCGTTTGGAGGGAGGAGGGATGGGAAAGTTGGCAAGATTAATGTGTAAGATAGTGTAGAGGACCATGACAAAGCAAGAGAATCACGACAAAGCAAGCTAATGCTTGCGCAAATGTAACATACTTTCAGCACTATTTCCATGTCCTGAGCAACCTGTTTGAGGTGTCTGTATGGGAGCTCGAAGCTACTATGACTCGTGATCCAGCCTCTTTCGACGCCGCCCTTCATCTCAAGCTGCAAACCCGGCACCTCATCTTAACGTTTGAACTCACCTACCATGGTTCTCCGGCAATGGAAGCGACTTTTAGGCTGAGACTAACTAGTCGGCGGGACCCCAACATTCCGATCTACCCGCGGAAGCGTTGCATTTACAAATAGTACGGATTAGTCGCTGTGGGTGAACCAACGAGATTGTCCGGAGCGCGTCGTGCATCAGAAAAGCAAACCGACCATGACGACACAACGACAGCATCATGCTTATGGTCAGTTCGCTACATATCCTCGTGTGCGACATGCATATTCGCGAGGATGTAGTAATTCTTTGGCCTTGCTGCTCTCGAAAAACGCGTAAAGATGCCTCCAGTCCCCTGGCGAGTCCACATTACCGATCACCCTGGCTCAACGCGAGAGGAGATCGAGCAGGAGCCTGACTGGTCGACCGAACATAATCACCAACATCGCGTCGGCTACAAGAATCGCGATGACCGTCGGGCTGGCATCACCCACGAGAGTGATGAGGCCAAGACGCGCGACGACGTCGAAGAAGCACGCGAGGGTCACCAAGACTTGACGGGAAAAGAGAAGAAGGGCGATCTTGTCAACTTTCGAGATATTGTGCTAGAAGAAAAGGATCTCCACCTGCGACACCCTGAGAATAGAAGCTTAGGCTGGAGGTTTGTGCTCCCGTGCACGGAAGATTGGGTCAAGAACCAAGAGGAGTGGCCGGCGAACGTGGAGAAGCGCGAGAAAGAAGAACAGAAGAAGAAGGATGAGCACCAGGATGACGGTACAAAGGACCAAAAGAAAGGTGACGGTACATTAGACGAAGAGCAATGGAAGCGAACTCAGGGCGACAGCGACAAGCATCATGACGCATATGCCGAAAGTGGGGAGGACTCTGGCTACTCTAGCGATGAAGCCGCAAATAAGAACAAGACAGAGTATGAGAAGCTTCGAGAGCGTTACTCCGTGCAAGAAATCGCATTGCTTCGAACTCTACAACACGAGAAGGACTACATCCAAACCCTTGAACAGAACGATGGAAAGCGCAAAAGCCCTCAAACGCACAACCGTAGCACCATCTCCATCGATGAAGCAGATCAATTTTCCCCGGACAACTGGCTGCCACGTTCTTCAGATTTAATTCGCCTGACGGGTAAGCATCCAATGAACGCCGAGGCAAACCTATCACATCTCTACGACGCTGGACTGATTACGCCTAACGAATTGCACTATGTGCGCAATCATGGCGCTGTCCCAAGACTGCTGTGGGAATTCCACGAGTTGGATGTCGAAGGCGGTAAGCTTGTATTGTCCATGGACAATCTGAAGAACGATTTTGATACCATCAACATTCCGGTAGCTTTGGCGTGTGACGGTAACCGCCGGAAAGAGCTGAACATGATCAAAAAGTCTAAGGGATTCAGTTGGGGTAGCGCGGCTGTCAGTTGCGCATACTGGAAAGGACCGTTGGTGAAAGACATCCTGCTTAAAGCTGGCTTACCAGCAAAGATGCCAGAAGGCAAACGCTACTGGGTCAATTTCGAGGGCGCAGACGAGCCCAGTGAGGGGAAGTATTCCACATGTCTACCATTTGACTACGTGATGGATGTAACAAACGACGTTATTCTCGCATACGAAATGAACGATCTCCCGCTTCCCCCTGATCACGGATACCCGGTGCGACTGATGATACCAGGGTACGTTGGTGGACGCTGCGTCAAGTGGCTAAAGCGTATCTGGATATCAGAGAAGGAAAATGACTCACATTATCATATTTGGGATAACCGCGTCCTACCATCATTTGTTACGGAAAAGGACGGCCAATTTGCGGAGACGTTGTTCCGCCATCCCGACACAGCTTGCAATGAGCAAAACTTGAACTCGGTCATTGTGAAGCCTGCGCAAGGGGAAAAGATACCGCTTTCCGAGGCCAAGAAAGGAAAGACGTACCGTATTGAAGGTTATGCATACGATGGCGGTGGTCATGAAGTACAGAGAGTGGAGGTCTCGCTGGACGATGGAGAGACGTGGCTGTATTGTATTCGAAAATTCCCAGATGCGCCTATTCGACATGGCAACAAGTTCTGGACGTGGCTACACTGGCATGTGGACATTGAGATTTCGCACTTACTCAGAGCGAACAGCATCACAGTGCGCTGCTTCAACGTCTTCAAGAACACCCAGCCGAAAGATCCAAACTGGAACGTCATGGGTATGATGAACAACTGCTGGTACATTGTTCGACCTTCAATCGTACAGGGAGACGACTCTGATATGCCTTCAATCATGTTCCGTCATCCGGTGGAGCCAGGCACGGCGGATGGTGGGTGGATGAAGCCGAGCGTTGAGAACCAGATGGCGGCTGTCAAACAGTCGGCTGGTACGCCACAGAAGCAGTTCACTCGGCAGGAGATCGAGAAGCATGACAAAGAGGATGATTGCTGGATCGTGGTCGATGGAAAGGTTTACGATGCGACGAGCGTGTTGGAATGGCATCCCGGAGGTAAAGCCGCCGTATTGGGCCATGCCGGCAAAGTGCACGCAGAGACTAGTAATGAATTTGAGAGCATACATGACGGTTATGCTTACAAGAAGCTCAATGGTAAGTCTTCCAATTATGGTTGTTGCACGTACGCTAATATTCCGAACAGAATGCGCAATTGGTGTAGTGACTGACAAGACTGCTGCTTTCATCAAGAAAAACGCAGAAGCAGCTGCGAAAGAGCAGTCACAATCATCTTCTCAACACAGTAAAGTTGTTCTGCAGAAACACCGATGGGTACCGGTCAAGCTCCTCGACCGCAAGTCCATTTCGGAAGACACACGCGCGTACACCTTCCAACTACCAGACGATACACCCGATCTGGGTCTCGCAACATGCCAACACGTACAGCTAGGCTACCATCTTCAAGACAAGATGCTCATCCGATCATACACGCCTACCAAACCACTTCTTCCTGATTCATCAGATGGAAGCGATAAGAAGAAGACTGACAACCAGAATCTCGCAGACGGCGTCGGTACCTTCGAACTCACTGTCAAGACCTACTTTCCATCTAATTCGCAACCCGGTGGCGCAATGTCCAACATTCTCGATTGCATGCCTCTCGGTGAGGAGATCGAGATCCGAGGCCCAACCGGCGAAATAGTATACAACGGCAAGGGCGTCTTTAGCATCTCTGGAAAAGACTACACGTTCAAGAAGATCAATCTCGTTCTCGGCGGAAGTGGTATCACGCCCGGATACTCACTCATCGCACGTGCGATGCTATCGAGCGATCCTGATATACAGATTTGTGTTCTGGATGCGAACAAGTCTGAAAAGGACATCCTGCTGCACAAGGAGCTTGATGAGTTTGAGAAGTCTAGCGGAGGCAGACTGAAGATTACTCATATCCTCAGTCATCCGAGTGACGAATGGAAGGGCAAGAAGGGTCATGTAGATGCTGATCTGATTCAAGAAGTCCTGTTTAAGCCAGAAGAGGGGACGGGCGTTTTCCTTTGTGGACCTCCCGGTATGATTCAGAAGGCTGCCTTGCCGGCACTGGAGAAGTGGGGTTTCAAGGAGGGAGAGAATGTGTTTGGGTTTTGAGCGTATATGCAATTCCTGTAATCATGAAATTCTCGGCCCAACTCGATTTGGTTCGAAACTTCTGCATTTCCATATCTTGACTATGCCTAGATGCTCCACTTTTGTGTAGCCTTGATCTCCTTTTGCCTGTTACTAAATCTAACAGATGTGTCTTCCATCCGAAGACATATTAGCTGATACAGCTATTCTTCCTTCTTGTACCCAGGATATGGCTTCACACCCTCAAACCTCCTAACACAGCCACCCAGATCCATGCCCTGTCCATTCAGCTTGAAATGTTCCTTCACAATGTTCTCCAGAAAACAGGTGACCGCACGCGCGCCCTCCGCTGGAGCGTTCCCACTCAGCCCGCGGGCTTTGGTGCCCTTCTTTCCACCTTCCGTCCTAGCTAGCTCAACAATCATGGGAAGATCGGACGCATCGAAGATGGCAGAGTCGTCGAGGTCAAACTCCGTAGCTGGGCCAGTTAGGTGCGACCAGGTCGTCGGCCAGTGGATGTCGTGCTCGCGGCGGAAGTCGGCGCGACCAAAGAAGAAAAGAGGAACGTTTCGAACATCTGAAGATAAGAGGGGTGGTGTACCGGAAAGATTTATGCTGAACTTTACGGCAGAAGAGGTGAGACCGAGTGAGGTTGCTACTGTGCCACCAAGGCCGTGACCAATGATACCGTACGTCGCTGTCTTCAATCCTGACGTAAAACGTTGAGTTGTGAAATGCTGTTGCAAAAGAGCGACGTTGTTGATCTGAGAGAGCGTAAACGCGATGTCGGCCATGCGCGTGTCGACAGCAGTTTGGACTGTGGTGTTCCAGGTTGTGATGGGGGAGAAGTTCGAGAGAGGGACAGTACCACTGTTATATACAGTCTGGAGGTCGCGAGTGCGGGAGGAAGAGAACTGGACAATGGAAGCGTCGCCAGGATGGTCGATGACAACAACGGCGACACCGTTTGCGCTAATGAAACGTGCCATGGTAGAGTAGAGTAGTCTACTCGTATCAACATGCGGTTCCAGGACTATGACTGGGAATTTGCTTGCATCGATGTCGGTAGAACTGCCACAGCAAACGCCATAGGCCATCTCTTCGAATATGCCTGCATCACGCTTCCCGCCTTCGATGAACTGCTCGTTCGCAATCGCAGCGGTCTGAGGGGGCATGTAGCTGTTTTGGCATTCGTTCGAGCATGACTCCTTGGGTACGGGCATGTACAGGCTGACCATAAGCCGGCGGACCTCATCCGGCTTGTATGGATCTTTTCGGGCAGTGTCTGTTAAAGGAAAGTGGCTGACAGCGACCTTGTACTTGTGTTTACCATCGGCACTGGGAAGGCGAATAGCGTGGACATTGCCGTAGAGCGCGGTGAGCAAGATAACGACTGTAAGACCGATAAACGGAAGCATGATGATGGGCCGACAAAGTGAGCGGAGAAGACTGAGGACTCGAGTTGAGAGATTGGGTTTCGTGATTGTGGTCTCGGACATGGAAGCGAGTGATGTGCGATCCTGGTCAACAGTATTGAAGCGGTGGAAGAGCGGCGCGTCGCTTTCCCTTGATGACGTGGGGGAAAGATAAATAGACAGAGGGAAGTGAGAGACCGGAACTAGCTCTTTGCGACGGAATGTGGTAGAGGCGCCGAATCAATCACTTTTCGACAGCGGGAGGTATTCTGATGTGCTTCATTTGTGCCACTGTGCCCACGTGCTGTGAATGTTATAAAACTGGTGTGTTCGCGACGTGGTCGTGCTGATGGCATGCGCCTTCCTCCAGATGCACTCCCGAGTAGTACCACACGGTTAGCAAGCCAACTTTAGTGTCTGCCTACACGGATCACAACTCAGTGGGAACGGGATTTCGTGTAATGACAGAGAACAGGTGAACACGCAAATAAATGACATGTACGAGATGTAACTTTTGGTGTTGATTTGATACAAAATACCGCTACGCCATCTATCGCTTGCACTCCTATCCCTCTTGTCTATAAGCAAATAAAGCAAGTTTTAGTGAAGTTCGGCCGTGTCGTCGTGATCGTGCGGTGTGGGGGTATAAGCAATGTTGAATCGTCGCATGGGTGAAACGAGTGTGAAAGTCGTCATAATATCCAGGGTCTTGTAGCGATGATAGATCCTGGGTGATGCCCGGCGTGAAGACTTGAAACACAAGTGTAAGTGAATAGTCTTATGAAGGGGTCCGCAAAGAAGTAGAGAGTGATTTCTAGGCTCATACACGCGAATTGCGTGAAAATGTTGAGCCAATGTACGCGGGCGGAGACGCGACCAGGCTCAGGAAGAGTCCAGGGAGGATAGAGACAACCTCTTTCGTTTCTCGACAGACAGTCTCTTCCACATGCCTACGTGTTCGATGCCTTCCTCGATCCAGTGAGGCTCTGCTGGTATCTCGACTTCACCGTCGTCGTTCCTCAGCTCCTCGTGGAAACCGTGCTTCTCCCACATGCTCTGGAGGTTAGCTTGGGCGTGGATCATGACCAACCCTTGCCAAGTAATCTCGCGCTCCTTGTTGTTGCCCAGCATCTGTGCCATCTCCAAAGCGGTGGGAGACGGAGGCCGGTAGATCAGGTCGGGGTTCATCATGGCATAGTCGAGCGCAGCGTTGACGAGCAGCTTCGCAAGGCCGAGGCTTCGGTAGGGCGCCAGGACTGCAAGTCTGCCGAGCTTGATGTAAGGCTCCGGCGGGTGCTTAGTCTCCTGTTCCTCGCCGGGTGGGTCTGCATCGGCGTGTTTGTCCGTCTTGTCCTCGTCGACGTACTTGTTCGGTCCGTGGGGCGGAGGAATGAGCCGAATAGTCGCGACGGGAACGCGGGTGGCGGTGGCAGAGGCGCGTCGCGCGTCGTCAGCGGGCGTGTTGCCAGAGTCGGAGCGGCGCAGTGTCTTCGGGGGGTGGGTTGTGTGGGTGGCAACGGAAGCATAAGCGACCCAGTGCCAGCTGCGGGCATCGTCTTCGTCGAACTCGGCTTCAAGAGGCACGCCCTGCTCGCCATAGACTTCTTCGCGGATGGCCATGGCATCACAGAAGTTTTGCGGGACGTGGATCTTCTGTTTGCTGCAGGGTATTGTGTTGTCATAGCCATCAAGGGCGCCTTTGAGCGGGCAGACAGTGTTGACAAACTCAGTGCCGGAGTTGGTCGCCAGCAAAGGCGCACCATTTGGCGAGCCAAAGCCGCCTTTCAGTACGCTGGTCATGGCGATGATTGTGATGGCGTCGCCGTCGAGGTTTGTAGACGTTGCGTTGTATTCAGGCGGGGTCGGTGTGGTGGTGAAGGAGTCGTTGAGGCAGGAAGAGAGTACTGCAATGGCGTGCTCGGTGGCAGTGGTCAAGGAATTGCGTGGCAGTCGTCGTCTTCAATTCGCGCAATCGCAGGCAAACCCTGCCTGAGCGAAAAGGCGCCATGTGCACTATAAGAGACACACCGACAAACTCTACGGGTAGCATGCAACACGTTGTTTTGGGTCCCGTAGTTTCAGGCGCTCAGGGTCCTAAGACAACGCCTATCCTCTTCGCGGTAGCAAAGCTGGAGATCGCGCGTCGAGGAACTCAACGGGCGAGTGAGGTTCCGAGGCCATCCCACCGACGTTGCGACGGTGATGTCACAAGCTTGGACCCTTATCCGGGCCGCACAGATCAACGCGGCACATGGACCGAGAGCGAATCAGATGTGCTTCAACATTCTGGCCTTCCACGGTGGATCATCTGTGCCTTACTGCCTTTGTTTCACATGTCAGGCAGCGCGTTGGCCGTACCTATCGCCAGGCTCCCAGACACCTGGGGGCGCCTTCGCCTCACCAACCTCATGCGATGCCTGATCCTTTAGAGGCCATTGATCCTTCGCCGTGGCGCTATCTGGGCATGATCCTTCGAGTCGATACACTGCATGGCAGTGCTGATAAGCGAAGGCCGACGAAAGCCGCTATACAGTGCCTGTACACTTCCGCAGCATACGCAGAACGGATAAAGCCAACCTCAGCTCACAGAGAAATATGAGATGAAGTGTGGGAAGACGAAAGAGAGGGTATGATACGAAAGCAGATGCTGTGACAACGACATCTATCGGGTGGTGTTATCAGTCTTACATGGTGTAAACTAACTTGCTAACACTAACAGAGCGGCAGCTCCAGTGGTTGATAGAGTCCTCAACCAGCTATCGTTATGGCTACACTCAGAATCGCGGCTTTTACGTCTGAGATGTTATCTGGTATGCGGATTTGGAAGTCGCCTGTCACGACGACAAATTGACCAAAGCTGCTATCTAAAACCAGCTCTCGATCACTGAGTCTGCTATCAGAGAGGGTTCCCAGGCTCTCCAACGCGAAGGAGGAGAGCGACTCACCTCTCACTCACAAAACCACAGGTATGGTCTCCTTTCTGGATATCTTAGCCCACTTCTTCGACAATACCAGCGCAATCGCGGTCAAGACAGCCGTCTACACATTTCATGAGCTGCGCGATGTCAAAATGCGTTCATTCGGTGGTATTGACCGCTACCGTGGTCGTCTTTACCAAGAGGCAGTCGTCGGTCGATAGTCACGATCTCGGTTTATCCATTCTTTGGGCAACGTCTGGGGAGACGGCTTTCAGGGCTTGACCCTTGGACATGAAGGTACTGTTACGATGCAAACTAGTATGGATTCTTGACACAGCACAGTGCCTGGCCCCTGTCTATATGTAGACCGATGCATTCGCTTTCCAATTTCTCAGAATTAACAACATTTGTACAGAAAACAACAAATACACACTGCAATATCGGTAATCATATTGGGAGCTGACGCAATGTGACTTCGAAGGTGAACCGCTTACCGGCCCATAATTGTTTAATAATCAGACGCGGAGCTTCATACGACATGACGAGTACTTCGACCATCACGAAACCCTGTTTTACACTAGCGGTTGGTCTCATTCTCAGGTACACCAAGTTACTCCTAGCACGGTGTTGTATACATACCGTTGATCCGACGAGGGAATCCAGACAAGGCAAGCTAAACTGAGGGCTGACCCATCACCAGCAGACCGAAAGAACCGACGGCGCAACCCAAACACCGTTCTGTGCGTATATGAAAAGCTATACTCGACAGCTGTAGCGTCTATTACAGCGGCACCAAGGCTTGATCAATATTGTCCTGCTGGTTTTTACTTGAAGCTGTAGTTTACATCACCCCATTTCTCTAAAATGACGCGCGTTCTTCTTACTGGTGGCAATGGCTTCATCGCAGCCCATACTCTCGATTTACTGCTGAAGTGCGGGCACTCAGTAGTCACTACAGTCCGCACCCAAGAGAAAGTCGGAAAACTCACGACAGCTTACGAACTCTATGTCAAGAACGGTCAATTGGGATTCGCTGTTGTGCCAGACATCGCTACACCAGGCGCTTTTGACAAGGCCGTCATCTCCAATCCGCCGTTCGAAGCAGTGCTGCACACGGCCAGCCCGAACCGCTTCAACATCGCCGACATTAAGAAAGACTTGATAGACCCAGCAGTCGAAGGCACGGTTGGAATTCTCAAGAGCATCAAGGCCAGCGCTCCTTCAGTGAAACGTGTCGTTATAACTTCTTCCTTTGCCGCAATGGCCGACGCCAGTAAAGGCACTCGGCCAGGTCACATCTATCAGGAAGAAGACTGGAACCCTGTCACCGAACAAGAAGCGCAAGCAAACGCTATCATGGCATACAGCGCTGGCAAAACCTTTGCCGAGAAGGCTGCATGGGAGTTCTTAGCGGGCGAAAACCCTGCTTTTGACATTACTGTCATCAATCCTCCAATGGTCTTTGGTCCGGTTGTAAGTTCATCCAGCTCTAGGTATAAAGGAACAATTTCTAACAAGAAGCCAGATTAATGGTCTGGAGACTCTTGACAGCATGAATACCTCCAACCAACGTATTCTTGAGGCGGCACAGGGCAAATTCCAAGACGAGATACCCGACAATAACCTTCTCTATCTGTGGGTAGACGTCCGCGATGTTGCTGCAGCACATGTCGCAGCACTCGAACAACCCGCAGCAGCGAACAAGCGTTTCTTCACGGTAGCGGGCTACTATTCACACAGAGAGATACTCGCCATCATCGAGAAACGCTTTCCTGAATACAACAGGAAAATCTCGGCCGGTGCCACGCCAGGTGGTGACTATCCAGACGGTGGAACCGACAGGCTGTATAGATACAGTAACAAACGATCGGTCGAAATCTTGGGGATGAAGTACAGAGATCTAGAGGAGTCTATTGTCGATACGGTGAAATCGTTCCAAACGTTGGGTTTGTGAGGTTGTCGCAATAAGTGGTCGTCGAAAATAAAGTCCTAGGCAAGATAGCTTACTCATTAGATCTTCATGTGAATTACTGTGAGTGGTGTTTATTTGCTTCTCTAGTGATCTCGTTGATGTACTTGTCGGGTGAACCAGTCGATCTTAGGTACATATACGCTGGTGAATGGGTCAGGGTTGGGTCAAGGTTAGGTCGGGTTTGGGTCGGGTTTGGTGACCCTAACCCAACCACAACCTCTAACCCATGATTCCAGCGCTAAAGGTGGGTATGGGTTGGGTTGGGTTGGGTTGGGGTGGTCAAAGCGTGGGTTGAGGTTGGGTATGGTATACCCAAGTATACCCAGATATACCCACCAAATCACCGCATATGATTATAGCTGACCCAGACAGAACCTTATACCCACGCTAGGGTATAGTATATCTATTTACCAGCGTATATACATATCAAAACAACTCATACTAACCATATTCGATGGCGGCAGAGCTTAGATACATGTATGTCTATTTGGAACAATGAACATTAAGATGTTGGCATGAATAACGACAGCGAAAGGAACAGAAGGCATATCTTCATCTGTACTAAACCCAAAGGTTCAACTACATGGGGCTCAGGCAGAGTTCTGGGCCCATTCGTTTGTCCGGCGCAACGACGACCCCAAGCTTAATTGGCTTCCCTACCATACACCATCGTCGCTCTCAGTCTATTGGTATAACTGCAGTAGCGAATTGCCTAGATCAAGCTCGATTTCGAAGGCTGAAGACTTCTGGTACACAGCTGCTGTCTTGGCACTCAATGCTTGCACAACTGGATCCTCAAGACGCTTGACGAAAGCTGATGCGTCAGGTTGAATATCCTCTAGCTTTGGTGCTGTCCGCCGATTGATCGACTTCTTAGCACTCGCTAGCGCTTGCTGAGGAAACAGTCGCAGGCGTGAAGTAAGACCGTCGATGTAGGTGTTCATCTCGGCCGACGTGTCGAAAGCCTTGTTTATCCAGCCAATTTTCTCTGCTTCGGAAGCGCTTATATCTTTCGCACTCAGGATATATTCCATTGCTAGCCCTCGTCCTAAGTGGTGGTAGATGAAGTCAGTCCATGTATCATGTGAAGAGTTTAGAGAGATATGACTTACCGATCAGTCCTGGAAGAAACTGACTTCCTCCTCCGCCTGGAATGAGTCCACTGCCAACCTCTGGTTGTCCGATCAGAGTATCATTTTTGGTTGCAAAGCGCATGTCGAGCGAAACAAGGAATTCATTTCCAATACCCCGCGCCCTGCCCTCTACAGCGCCGATGGTAACTTGCGGTAGCGCAGAGATATTATAAATAAGCTCGGCGTAACTTGGCCACGTCTCCGCTGTTTCGAATCCTCAGTTCTGTTCGAATCCAAATGTTCAACGGGATGACTTACTGAGGTCAGGCATTGTTAGATCGAGGTGACCTATCCAATATCTTGGGACGTCGCTCCGAAAGACAACGACTTTGGTCTCATTGTCCTTTTGAAGCTTCCCTACGATATCAGTCAACCCGTTCGTGGTGTCTTGATTCCAGAAGTTCAGAGTCGAGTTCGGATTGTGGAATGTGATATCGAGAATGCTATTGTTCTGCGACGTCTTCAACCCGACATAATTTGGCAGTTGGAGAGCTTGAACGGAAGAGAGAATACCGCAAGCCACTAGATGCGCAACAAACCAAGACGGTGCCATTGTAAGATTCGAAGGGTTGCAGTAAATGGTGGAGGCGCGGATTGAATGTGAGTTTTCTGGTTCGGTTTGATGCGATACTATGGGAGAGTAGATCGCGAAAGAACTATATACCTAGAGATTATTGACATGATTAGACGAAGACGGACGAACACTGTGCTGTGTAAAGATCATCTTCTCGTCCCTGATATCGTCGCTTGGTAAGACCTCAACCTATACAGGTATCCCAGCCACATTGAGATGGCTGAGGCGTAAGGTGCGAGCTCCAATTTCTGGTAAGTAGAATCCGATCAGTGATCAACAGTGTAGAACGTGCTGGAGAAATTACGGAGGTGTCGCTGCAAGGACTGTGCGACATAGCGCCTATTCTAGCTTCTCCAGGTGGTGGACTTTAGCGCCGGCTGGCGGGACTTCTTTCTTCGCCGTCGGGCTAACAACTATTGCGGGGAATTGCAGTACGACATAAACATCACCATGCACGAACAGCACTAAACAACAGACCACCACCTATCATTTCTCAGAGCGATGTTGCAATCGCTGGATCAATACTGATGTAGTGTTGATATCCGGGAGGTCCACCATTTGGATCTGCGTGCTACCACTGTAGCCACCCAGGGTTGACCACAAATCAACTATGTGGATAACCGTTGTCAAGGCTAGGCAAGAAACTCATAATTCGATTGCGCAAAAAGCTTATTAAGTCTTAACGCCTCTTGTTAGCTAAACATCCATGCTGTTTATTAAACACTAATGATTCTCCGAGTTTTGACGTCCGACGTATTCACATTCACTATGCGCACTCGCAACAATGAGTTACAAAGATTGAAACGGACGAACACTCAACTCTAATTCCAGACTACATAATTATGCGTATACGTCTTGAGCTTGTCACTTTGACGTTTCATACGCATATAGAGCATCGTTGCACCATAGGTCTCTGTCAAAAACCTTCAAGCCATCATTGCTACAGATCTCCTATCAATGCTCTTTGAAAACTTCCCGAAATCATTCAACATGGTTGTCATCGCAATTGCTGGTGGTGCAAATGGCCTGGGTCGCACTATTGCGGAGACGGTTCTTCGCCAGGGCAAGCATCAGGTGAAGATCTTGAGCAGATCGGTAAGCAAAAACTACTTGTGTGGTAAAAGAAACCTCGGTGTACTAAGAACATCAAGGCGAACCCTAAGCTTGCAGCCGAGATTGGCTGTGAAATCATCGCTGTCGATTACGACAACATTGAGAGTATGAAGAAGATCTTGGAAGAGAATGATGTTCATACAGTGATCTCCACGATCTTTTTGACCACTTCGGCAAAGCCGCAGAACAACCTGGTGATGGCTGCAGATGCGTCAAAGGTAACGAAGCGTTTTGTTCCAAGTATCTGGGGTGTCCCCATGACTCGAGAGTAAGTGCTAGCGAAATTCCGACTCTATTTGGCAAAAGCACTGCTTACATTGAACGTACCACGTAGGCAAGCCGACGCCGCTAACTTCATCATCGGCCGCGTCAAGTTCGAGGGTGTGGAGGTCCTAAAAAAGACATCCCTCGAACACACGCGGTTCTATGTGGGTTTCTTTCTTGATTACTGGGGTTACCCCCACGTACCTACACACGTAACCCCCCTTACCATGGCCGTCGACATGCAAAACGAGTTTGCCGCTCTCCCCGGTACCGGAACAACTCCAATCTCATTTATCCACACTGTGGATATTGCGAAGTTTGTAGCTGCGAGCTTGAATCTCCCAAAGTGGGACGAGGAGAGCTACATTCTTGGGGACAGGCTTACCTGGAATGATTTCGTCAAGACTGCAGAAGAGGTCAAGGGTGATATATCCCGCCAGGAAGTACCATAGTGTACTCACTAACATGAAAATAGGAATAAAATTCAGAGTTACATACGACTCGATCGAAAAGCTTAATACAGGAACGGTAACTGAGCTTGAGACTCACAAAGACATCTATCCTATCATGCCCAAGGAGAATGCCCAGTTACTCATGGCAACTTTCGGAAAGTTTTTCCATGACGGGGTGTTTGACTTGAAGCCCGAAAAGACACTCAACCAGGTGTTTCCTGAGATCAAAGTGAGCTCAGTAAGGGATGTTCTGCAAAAGGCTTGGGGAAATCATTGAAGAAAAGTCTCCAGTAGCATAGCGTGCGTCAATCACAGAAGCTATCATGCATTCTCATAGCACTCGAATTCTAAAAGCGCTTTATATCTATTACCATCTTTCAAAGTCATTAGTGTTCCCGTCAGGAGGTACACAACCTCCTTGGAATTATACTCCTACAACCTCGGCCTCTCCTCCATCCCCTCTTTGATCCCTCGACTGATCCAATCACTAATGGCCATATTTGTAACCATGGGGTTAACTCCACTAGCACTAGGGAACACACTCGCATCAGCCACATACAGGCCCTCAGTGCCCCAGACAGCGCCTCCCGGGTCAACAACACCGTCTTTCTCCTTCGCACTCATCCGGCAAGTACCCATTTGATGCGCGGAGACATACACACTCTCAGGTGATGGTAGGCCCATATTTCTGATATCCTGGATCCAGGTCTGGAACTCTGGATCGTTAATACCATCGCCTGCTGGCATGGAAGGATCCCGAACGAATGGTCGCATATTGGGTATTACGGTGAAGATTTCCTGTGCTCCTTCCACATACTGAATCTTCGCCAGCGCAATAACACCTTCTAATACGTGTTTTTGGTCAAACTTGGATGTCTGGTACGAAAACCTCACACGACCGTCGACTGGATCTGGATATACTCGCCCTGTATCGCGGTCTCTTGCAATGGAAATGTACCCAACCATGTGTTTCAACTTCGCCGCGTCGATTTTGTATTGCATAGCGCTCTTCCAATCAACCCACATAAGACACGCAGAAGGAACCATGTTCGTAGCTTCAAGCTTGACACCATGGCCTTTGCCGTCCATGTTTTCGAACTCGCCTACTACCGCAGTGAGGATCCCGCCTTCCCAAGGTTTGATCTCTTCCTTGTGATAAGCGCCAAGGAAGGTGACGGGGTGAAGGTATAGGTTGCGACCTATCTGCGGGTTCTTGAGTCCAGAACGCATGAGGAGAAGCGGAGATTGCATGGTTCCTGCTGATACGACGACACGCTTTGCTTTGATGAGGACGCGGCGGGTTGTTAGGGGGGAACCAGCAACGCCGCCGTGAGCGTCACGGGATGTCCATGTGCCAAGTACGCCGGTTGCTATCTTTCGGCCGTTCTTATTGGAGAAGATGACTCTCTCTGCGTGGAAGCCTTCGATGAACTTTGCTCCCGCTCGGGCAGCGTCAGGGAGGAAGGATACTACCGGGCCTTGCTTTTCACACGAGCCGCAGCCAAAGTTGCAATAACCGCAATAGTGCTGCTGTCCACCGGTATTTTGTGGCACAGGCTTAGCGGTCCAGCCGAGTTTCCTGGCACCTTCAAGTAGTATCTCGTTGTTGCGATTCTGCTTGATGTTCTTGTCTGAGACGCCCATGCGATCACAGACACGATCTAAAGACTCTTGGAATTCTGCAGATGTGAAAAATGGAAGACCTCGTCCTGCCCACTCGCGACGGACGTAGCCCTGTGTCTGGAGAGAAGCAGACCAGTTGACAGTACCTCCACCGCCCATGGACTGACCTGCTACAACACTGACAGAACTATCATCAGATGTCAAAAATGATCCACTCATGAAAAGATGGTGCCATCCATCCAGTTCAGCCATGGGAAAGTGATCTGGAGTCCAGTGATATGCCTTCTCTACGATCAACACACGGTGCCCGGCTTCCGCGAGGTTCTTCGCGGTCACACCACCTCCACACCCGCTTCCCACAATCACCACGTCTGTCTCGATAACTTCAGGCTTGTCGCCGGGAGGAATCTGAATAAACTCATAGTCGAAGCCCTTCCCAGGCTTCATGCCCAGAGGCACGCGTGGGGCGCCTATAACGCGTCTCAATGCAGGCGACGTCTTGATCCAAGCCTGTTTAGTAATGATCACCAACGAGCGACGCAGTTGGCGAAGCGCTCCAAGCCGCGCGGTAGCCCAGCCCTGAATGATTGACTCTCTTACATGAGCGGGTTGTTCGCTAATTGGTGTAAGATAACCAGTCAGTGCCAGCGACCCCGCTCTAGTATTCAGGACATTCAGCACCATACACAGCTCCTTTCTTTGGTTCTGCGGCATGTACATAGCGAAGACACGTTGTAATTCCGCTCGAAACGCTGGATCCTGACTCGCATAGTCATCCAGGTAGTCCTTCACCGCTGTTACCGCATCAGGGTCATTCTCCGGCGTTAGAGCCCTCAGCTTGCTAATCGCGGTCGAGTAATCGGTGTCGGTCGCAGCGATTTCAGTGCGCGTCTTCGCCGTGGACATGGGCTTGATTGCTGGGATGACCGCATCCGCAATAGCAAGAAGTGTCTTCCATTGTTGGGACGTGAGCGGATCCTCAGACGGCAGTGGTGGGAGCGGAGTAGCTTTCGGCGAAACGGGCTCAGTTGAGAGAATTGAAGACATTTTGCCACGTAGATTTGAGAATCCAGGGATAGCCTTGATGTCGCGCGTGGACCCTCAAAGGGTCTTTCAGGTGGAGCAGTCGGGCATGCTAAAGTAGTGCAAACGCAGGTGTCGTCTTGTTTTGTATCCACAGTCGTCGAGAGTGAAAGCAACGCTTCCCCGCGTCACAAGCTGCTCCATTGTTGTCAACTACCTAGGTATTAGGGGCGACACTGGCGTGGCAAGTTGAGCCTCGGTCCGGAAAACAAACTTCATGATGGCGTCTCGGCAAGGAACGCCAAGGTAGGCGTTGTCCGTGAACGTCGGAAGCCGGAAGAGCAGATTCGCCGGAGATTTGAGAACATCTGGCTTTGATGTCGTGAGTGCTGTGGATGATGTGGATGATGTGGATGATGTGGATTGATATTGCTATGTCTTGCATTGATCTACGCGGTAAAATCCACGGGCAGATCACAGTGGCAGTCGTCTTGGCTCTCGACCTCGGGATGGGGCCATTGCGCAGCCTTGGGAGCTGAGTACCGTGGATCTTCCATCGGCGCACTCGAATAGCATAATCCGAAGTTCTTGCGGTATCGTGAGGTTGTGGGCCACTGGCCGGCGGCGCAATTTTAGTGAAGCGCACGATGCGACCCGAAGATGGCGGAATTAACGCCACGATGTTTGAGTCTCGGCGAGACTGCCCGGCGTCTAAGCTAGAATCTGCACCTGGTACATATGCACGGATGAAGCATCATGCGATTAGTACACGAGAACAACAAATGAGGTTGCATTCGACCATCTAGGAATTCGCACGTGCCCGGCTCTCAGAGTTGTTTACGTTGCTACTACACACCTAGGTAACGTGGCTTTTCAAAGCCCGGCCGTAATCGTGGTCGGCCTTTGCTACAAGCTGTGGTTTCCGAAAGGTCAAGGAGGCGTACCTCACATCTACAAGCTCATGAGCCGGAACGGCAGCAAAAACAAACTTCTGTTAGGCTATGTTCCAAGGTTTCGTCGTGTTGCTTGTTCTTGTAAGCTAGATGGACGTTTTCAGCAATACAATAAATCTACACCTCTCTCACTCACGCGAATGATTGGTTCCAGGCTGTGTTCCAAGCTTCTTACATCCCTGGTCAAAGATCTACTGGGTATGCACTTACCATTAAGCGACTGGCCCTGAAGCTGTCTTGCGAGATGCAGTATACCAGGCTGACGTACCTGTCGTGGTAGTGTCGTCCATACCAATTGTGATCATGGAATCGATTTCGTCCACGTCCAGGTCGAACTCATCATCAAGGCGTCGCTGCTGGTCTACTAGCTCAGAGGGTTCAAGCTGTTTCACCTGCCGCTTGTCGACGTCTTTATCCTTAATGTCTCGTCAAGGCATATGGAGATCGTCGCTGTCAGCTTCATGATCGTCCCGGATTGATAAGAATCCTAGATACTTGACGTGATAATCCACTGTGAGGTCACAGTGTGCTCAGTATCTTCTGCATCACAGCCGGCCATGCCGTTGTGGGATATTACCAAAACAAATTACTGCCATGTAGGAAAAAGACGTCACGAGACATCACGAGGACTTGTCGTCCTTGTCCGGCGGTTGCTACTGCAGAAACGACGTAAACGGCATCGAGGAACCAGAGAACGTCGTCACTGAGGAGCGGTGAAGGTGTATCGACCGTAGAAAGACCGGCGAATCGATAGAAGGATGAAAAGCAGACGTTTTGCAACGTCTTCGACGCGCGCATACGTCAAAGTTTTGGCGGCGAAAGTTGCGGAGTGGGTGGGTTCTGGTCTGATGGCAGGGCTTCGCGTGGTGCTAGAGACGACCGGGGATGGCTGCACGCCATACTGCTCAGCTCTCAAGGACCGCTTCATGATCCACGCTCACAACGCGACGCTACCTTACCCATAAGCGGGTACGATTTCATTAAGAGTCCCACCTTTTCCACGATCGTGAGGTCTGGCCGAATAGCCTCAAGGTGGGATTGAGTGGAGCATAATATATTGGATAATTGCGCGCGCGCGTCGTTGCTACAGGAGCTTGCAGTGGCATCGGAGTGGATGAGGTGCATTGAATAGCTAGGTAGCGTGGCAATTATGCCCCGCCAGTTGTTGCAGGCTGGCCGCAGTTGAGCGGGATTGGAGCGCCTCTCGCGGCTTACTTGCCTGTCGTTTAGAGGTGAGGTATGCTGTCATGTCTATCATGTCTATCAACGTCTATCGCGGTCTGTTGAGCAAGATGCAATCACGATACGACGCGGAGACTACATCATATCCCCAGGGCAGAGTTCACGCTTGACGCAGCAGTTCCGTCCTCGGAGAAGGTCGAGGGGTTGCTTTTCATTTGGTCCTGGTGTGATTGGCTAGAGATAAGGGACGCCCAAACGGGAAGAAGTGGAACCCAACGGCTGGCCGCCTCAAGAGGGCTAAACTCACACAGCGAAGGAAGAGGGGAGGGAGTTCCTTTTGGGGGAGCGGGAAACGGAGGCGTTCGCGTAGAATGGAGATTGTTGTTTATGCGCTTTTGTCGAGGTGTGTTTTGGGAGTGTTGCAGAGCAGAGCAAGTGTGGTGGGAAGAGGGCAGTTCCCAAGGCGTTACTCGATGCAATGTTCAAATGGCCGGTCGTAGCCCGATGATACCCTGTCGTTCTTTCGGTTGCCAAGCATGACAGGCATCCCCCTTCGGGCTATCGCCGCCCATCCGTCAGTTCGCTGTAGGTAATTATTAGCAGAAGCGCTGGCTGGCTACAAGTTAATTCATCCTGCCTGTCCCCAGAGCCTCACCCCAGGTCTCCTCCGCACTCACGCGACACCGCTGTTTCTTATCTCGCCTCACATATCTCTCGCATATCACCACACATATCACCTTCCCCTTCACTCGACTATGTCCTGCTGAACCACGGTCGACTTTGTGGCCCCGGCGTCTGTTGTACCACCGCCCGACTGTCCTCTTATCGCCTGCACGTCAGCTACCAATTGACGACCAACCAAAACACCAACACACCCTACAAGGAGCCGCACTCCTGTTCCACGGCTGCATACCACTGATTGCACCAATACCAGCCGTCCACTTTCACCGCCTGTCGATACCGACATAGGACGTATTATACACCTCCCCGTCGACTTGACTTGCTTTGCCCCGACTACATCCAACCTCTAGTTACGACCTTCAACATGGCCACAACATTCTCCTCAGCAACGGCGATTCCGCACAACACACACGCACATGCTCCCTACCAACACCACGCATACCGCAAGTCGACACACTCGACACACTCGCAGTACTCGCCCACAAACTCGGGCCTGAACACGCCCGCCAACATCTCTCCTACCTCCCCGCGCACCACACATTTGCCCCTCGCCCGCCATCAGGGCATCTACCAGCCCAGGACCGCCATCGGGATACCCGCTGCGCTGCGCAAGACGGAGAAGCCCAGCAGCAGGTCGCCGCCAAAGGTCGACTCTGGCGTCAGCTCTCCCAACCAAGCATGGTCGGCGGGAGCATTTGGGTGGGTCGCAAATGAGGGCAGCGCGACTCCCGGCTCGCAGATTGGCAACGAGGACATGCAGAGCCTCTACAACGCCGAACCACTGTCGCCCGTCGCTGGGCCAATCACACGCAACCACTGGCAGGTATGTATTGACGCTTTTCCTACTTGTTCGTTATGCCGCTGCTAGCCCGCACGGCCTTCCCTGTCGCGTGCTCAACCAGGGCTCGAGGCTCAGATCTTACGTACATGGTCCGAGTGGATCCTCTGTTAGCGTGCCCTGGTCTGGCCTCCCGCTGTCTGCAGAGCCGAGATGCCGAGCGCTTGGTGTGCCACATCTCAACAAGACGCTGCCACCGCCTGTCGGAGGCGATACTGGCCGTCCTGGTCATCGTCCTGTGCATGTCGGATTCGTCTTCGGATAATTTCCATCGTACAACGCCGGCACCGCTTGCTCTATTCAGACGGTCGTCCCCCACGCTACCCTTTACCCGATGCAGGGCTGAAGTTCGTGCTAGCGACACTTGTCCACTCTTTTCATCCCTGCCTAGTCCAGTCGTGCTAACAGTCCCTAGGCCGATAGTTCCACTTCGGTGTGCTCCGCATCATCCTGCCAAGAGCCCTTTGGCTTCTTCCAACGTCGCCACCATTGCCGCAAGTGCGGCGGCATCTTCTGCTGGCAGCACTCGCGCAACAATGTCCGTCTCGATGAGCTCGCACGTTTCCATCCTGAGGGCCATTGGCACCGTGCCTGCGACCGTTGCCACAGCTCCTTCCGCGAGTGGGAGCACCTTCGGTCCAGCCGCACCAACAGCGAGAGCTCAGACAGTAGCAATGGGCCGAGTCCAGCCGCAAAAGCCATCGAGGCTCCTGTTGCGGCGAAGCGCCCTGAGACCACACGCGTTGGCAGCATAGCTCAGAGCTTCCAGGGCACGTGGAACTGGAGTACCTTCTAAACAACATCGGCGTCTTCCGCATCGCCTTCATATCTTCATGACTCCTGGACGGATGGATGGTCTTCTGATCCCGGCGTACCTTCTTTTGATGATATCCGGAGACTGGCCAGCATTGCCTTTGTGCACTGGTTCACTCCACCTTTTTCCTTGGCTTCTTCTACGAAGCATTATCCGGCATAAACCAAACTGCATATCATCGGCGTTGTCGTGCTTTTCAACCATGGGACCTTTCCAACGATAGGTGGTGTTTGTCCTTCTCTTGCGATTCAGCGTTTTCCTTCACCTCCTACACCATAGAGAACAGTCTTCTCTTTTTCTCTCCCTTTGTGGAGACGTCATAACGGCCGATGAGATATCCGACTAATGCTAGTCAATGAGGATGCGAGATGGATGGAGGCTTTTTGATTGGGAACATCTGGCGTATTTTGTGTTGCGGGTGGTCATGTAGCTGTATGTTGTGATGAATCTATACTGGTATATTCCGATTGTGTGTCCTTGACAAGCTTTGGAGATGCGGATTGTTTGATATATGGATAATGTGCTTGACTCGGGTGTCGTGATGTGGTACCCTGATGGCGTGATGTCGGGAAAGGTATGGTCGAAGCCAAGGGCTAGTGTTAGGCAAGGGCACGGTACCTTTGGTGGTGCGTCTAGGTACCATGCCGTTGGGAAGCAATGTCTGTTATGATCAAAAGTGACAAGTTTGGACACTTGTGTGAAGATGGTCGGTGACATCAAACAAGTTTGGGCAAGGGCGCAGACGAGGGTGCCCAAGACGTATTGACGAGCAGGCTGAATCCATGGTTCATGCTGAGAAACAAGCAGGATTGATGGTAGACAAACTACGTAAAGAGAAAAAGAAAGATTGAGCTCACCATAACACAAGATGAGTCTTGTTGTACCACGACAAAGTTTCAGCAAACGCTCAATGGTGTGATACGGAGATATCTTGCACTCCGATTGGTCAGTATTTCGTGCCGAGTGGAGTGCGGGATGGCGTTTTTTCGCAGAACAAGCACACCACGAGTCAAAGCTACCTTGACGCATCTCGCAACTGCGCACGGTTCGTACCTGGCCTCACCTCGTTCGTGCTTTCACATCGTGAGAGATTCGGCGTCATACGTCCTCTTCTTCTCCAAGCGTTTGGGGGCGCCATCGCCCCCAGGGTAGCGAGCCGATTGCCGAGACGGTATTTTGCGAACACGATGACCACGACCGAGACGACGATGCAGGCCAACGGAGAGATGGCGGGGGTTATACACGGTCAAGGCCACGGGGATGTGTCTGTTCAGGAGAACGGAAAGAGAAGAAAACTTCACGGACGCGCATTCTATGAGAGTATCGGGAGTCCGAAGCTAGTACTCGCGCCTATGGTCGAGCAGTCAGAGTTCGTATGTCTCTTCAACTCAATACAACTGGCCTGGGATGATGGCTAACGAAATGGCTTTTACAGGCATGGCGATTACTGTCGCGCTCGTTCCTTCCCGAGTCTCAGCAGAAGAACCTCCTAGCGTATACCCCGATGTTCCACTCCAAGATGTTCGGTGAAAAGAGCAACTACCGCGATGCTCACTTTCAGCCTCTCAAATCGACTATTCCGTCACCCACCGACTACTATCACCTCGCACAACTACCCGACTCAGATAGACATCTAGACGGCAACCCAGCATTTGACAGACCTCTTACAGTACAGTTCTGCTCAAACGACCCCGAAGATTTCTTGCGGGCTGCGAAACATGTTGCGCCTTTTTGCGATGCGGTAGACCTGAATCTGGGATGTCCACAAGGTATTGCGAAGAGAGGCAAGTACGGCGCTTTTCTACAAGAGGACTGGGACCTGATATCAAGGATGATACGCAAGCTGCATGAGGAGTTGGAAATTCCGGTTACAGCAAAGATGAGGGTGCTTGAGACACCGGAGAAGACTCTGGCATACGCAAAAACACTACTAGATGCCGGCGCAAGTATCATCACAGTACACGGCCGACGGAGAGAACAGAAGGGCCACAACACAGGACTGGCAGATTGGAAGATGATTCGGCATCTACGGGAGAACCTTCCCAAAGAGACTGTTATATTCGCCAATGGAAACATCCTCCAGCACGAAGACATTGCGACATGTCTGGAAGCGACAGGTGCAGATGGCGTCATGAGCGCAGAAGGAAACCTTTACGATCCGACCATATTCGCCGCACCACCTCCACCTGGTCAGGAAGGACGAGAGTACTGGCGCGGGCGCGACGGAAAAGGCGGATATAGGATGGACGCTGTGATGCGACGATACATGGACATCATTCACAAATACGCCCTCGGCCAGGAACCACCACAACGGAAACCACTTTGGATGCCTGGAGATATCGAAGAGCTGCCACAAGAAAACACCAACAACGCAGCGGAGAATGGCAAGAGAGCAGGAGATGAACAAGACGGCCCACCACAGAAAAAGAGAAAGCCAATGTCTAAATCGGAAAAGAAGAAAGAGGCGTCGAATCCCAACCTCACGGCTATGCAAGCACATCTTTTTCATCTCCTACGTCCTCTCGTCTCGCAACATCATAATGTGCGCGACGCACTCGCTCGATCACGGACAGGCGATATCGACGCGTTTGAAAACGTGCTGAGCCTTGTAGAGAAAGCCGTCAAAGAGGGTATCCAGAAGTATGAAGAGGAGCATGCCAACGAGACGGCTTCCGCGCCAGAACAGCCCGCTACGATGGAGGAGATCACAGGAGAAAACTTGGATCCGTACGAATCTTCCCTCGCAACTGTAGCTCGCGTCAAAAGACCATATTGGGTCTGTCAACCGTATGTCAGACCGCTGCCTAAGGAAGCATTGGAGAAGGGGAGTATGACGGTTAGCAAGAAAGAGAAGAAGAGGCTAGAACAAGAGGCAGAGAAGTTGGCTAAGAAAGATGAAGATGAAGTCAAAGCCGTGGGGCTCGAGCCTGGGGGTAGGGTGGAGGAGAAGGTTGTGGATGATGTGAATGGGAAGAGTGAGATTGTAGAGGAGCCCAGGGATGGACTGGTTGCTGGATAAGTGGGAGAATGAAGGTGGGGAAGCGATGTAGATACCCAATAACGCAATAATAAACCATAACAATCTATTTGACACTGCGACAAACCAGATTTGTAGGTCACAATGCCGCTGTACAAGATGCCGATGCCGACTCGCTAAACCCTGCTTACCTACACGTCAGCGCCAGGACCATGTTTACTGATTGTCTTTATTGCTGCATCGGCCGCTGTTTGCTAACTTGCTATAGTAACACCTTCGACTACAGTGCCCGACTAAATTCTCCGCATCATATCTTCTGAACGATCTGATTGGAGGGCTCGAATGCAAGATGAGTGCGATAGCTGGCTTCATACCTGTAACGGCAAAGGCGGCGAATGTATGCCTGTATTGTCGGGTAAGAAAACAAAAATGCGACCGGACGCTGCCACAGTGCGAGAGATGTGCTGTGTGAGTCTTTTCTTTTTCGCGAATGCTTTTGTTGACAACCGAGTCTAGTAGCTTTAGACTAATATACTGCCAGGAAAGGAAAAGTATGTGATTACACGCCATACAAAGAGCCGCCACGACTCGGAGACGTGGACTCAGAGCCATCAATTATAAGCTTCGAAGGATGTACTCATGTCGACCTTTCGTCGCGGAGTACGACGGCATTGCTGCATGCGGTAACAGTAGTTGCCGACTCTAAGGATGCTTCCGGAAGTAAGGCAATGCTAGCGGATACAGTATACGACATACTGGATCAAGCCAACGTGGATATATCCCTCGTTTTGGAAGATTTCGGTCCGTCTATCCAGCAATGGTGTCCTATCGTCCCGGAAGACTTTCTGAAAGATCGGCAAAATCATGCTTCGTATGAGCAACCACCACACGAGGAAACATACCGTCCATTCCTATTGTTATGTCTGTGGTTAATGAGCCGCCGACCATGCGACAATGCAGAGCACATAACCCGCTGCCAACTTTACCGCGCATTGAAACAATCGCTTGCCATCTTCCAAAGCGGCACCAATGTCAACATATCAATCCTCCAAGCATCCATGCTCCTTGCTCTCTACGAAACAAGTCACGGCATGTCAAATCAAGCTTTCCAAACCATGTCAGCAAGTGTGGGTATACTCCAACTCCTACAACATTCAGCCACAAAAAGCGCAAACCTAGTTTGGACACTGGAATGGATAAAACCAAGTCTGCTCATGCTAGACCGCGTCCTAACTCTGACATCACCTACGCACCTTCCTCTGGCTCTGCCCTCTTATCACACAACCACTCAATGTATCTCGTACAATCTGGCTCCTGAGATACCACCGCACCCGCCACTTGGATTAGCATCAGCAACGTCTGCGCGGAAACTACACATCCGATCCACCGTCGCTCTGGCTACAAGCCCAGCTTTGGAGTACATCTCGTCTCTCGTTCTCAACCCCCCACCACAACCCAACCACGCCTACGATACAGCCACATCAAGTCTAACAACCTGTATTCAAGCCCTAGTCTCGAAGCCCGAACCGCATACTTGGCTGCACTGCGACGCCATTGCCCTGGCCTTCTGCACAAACATTCTACTCCAAGAAGCACAGATGCGGCATCTGTCATCTACCTTGCCGGTGCTAGCAGGACGTCCACATCCAGAGTATGAGAAGGTACATTTGGCGCTCAAATATGCGAGACATATGGCGTGGGATATGGTGAAGGTAGGGATCCAGAAGATCAACGGAGAAGGGGAAAGTGGGGAAGAAGGGGTAGGTGAAGTGGGAAGACTACCTTTTGCAGGGTTGTGTTGTGTTGTCAGAGCGGGAGTGGCAGTTTTGAAAACGAGAGAATTCTACGCAGATGGTGATGGTGTGGAGGAGAAGGAGGTGGAAGGGTTTAAGAGGGTGGTTGGAATGTTCGCTGGGAGATGGGGAGTTGGACAGTTGTACTTGCGAACATCAAAATGAGCGAGGTTGTCAACAACGAACGACGTTGCGTTGTAGAGTAAGAACAGACTAATGTTTCTTTCTATTGTCAAGCCCATCTTCGCGGCCAAATCGTGACCTTGTTCTCCAAGACACTTAATTGCGGGCCGATCGTATCGCATTTCATTGGATAAGGCACAATGAGCCTAAATCTTGGCCTTCCGAGCTAGTCTCATAAGAGTATCTCACTTCGCCAAGCCAATGCTAACAGTTGCATCATGAAGAGCGGCCCGACTTTAAAAAGTCTACTGAACAAAACATGGCTCGCACCATGCGTAGTCGCGGTACTACGAACAACGCGCATTGCTATTACTAAATACAGCATACTCACAAGCTCAGATCACGGGATGGTATATCTAATCATCGCCGAGGCAATGATTAGTTTTGTCGACTTACTGTAAGGTCGGTCAGATACGATTTGCCATTTGAGTTGTACGATACACGGCTATGGAAGCCAACGCCAGATGTGATCGAGGAATGTTTCAAGTCAACAAATGAAGAGTTGTACATAAATCCATCCTCGTGTAGCTCTCTGGATGCACCAGATTTCTGTTCACAGTTGTTGACATATTCTCATTTTATCAAAACATGCTACCCTGGGCAAAACCTCGGGACGTAGATCTGTATAAGCTTACAAAGCCCCAGACCGACGTTATGTGCTAACGAATGCCGAGCATACTCTTCACCCAATTTCCAAGCAGACGACGCTTAGCAAGCAAAATGAGCTGTGCGACTGATGATGGCACCCTTTACGCAGCGTATAAATGCTGCACGAAAGAATGACATTGCATATCCAGAACAGTTTAACATCCATCCAACATGTTTCATCTCAGCACCCTGATCACTTTTCTCGCCATCTCGATCTTACGAGCTCCTCTTGTAGCAGCAGCAGCTCTACCGGCCAGCTCCCAGGCTTCCGTTCGATCGGTATATCAGTTCGACAATGGCACATGGTTAGAGAATATCGCCGTCCGCTCAAACGGAAACCTGCTCGTTACACTAATCGACCGCCCCTCCCTCTACGAAATCAACCCTTTCCGCAACAACACTCCAACTCTGATCACGAACCTCGAAGATGAAACGAACACGACCAGTCTACTAGGAATCACAGAGATGAGCCCTGACGTCTTCGTATTCATCGCAGGCAACTTCTCCGTCGCACGAGCAGGATCAGACGCAGCGAGTTACTCGGTATGGCAAATCGACTTTAACCGTGGTGATTTGGCCAAATGCGAAAAGGTCTCCGAGATCGAGGCGCTCCCCGAAGCCAGTTTCTTGAACGGAATGACGACGTTGGATCGCGAGCAAGGTACCGTCCTGATTTCAGACTCTGTTCTGGGACTCGTTTGGCGATTGAATGTCTGGACGGGCAAGTACGATGTTGTACTCGAGGATGAGACGATGAAGCCGGCGGAGGGTACGC
>Ga0265797_10001420_pt1 | contig 42088 bp, 43 predicted proteins | sample P2T30metagenome_FD_192433 | JGI IMG/M metagenome (GOLD analysis project Ga0265797, IMG submission 192433) | Plant litter microbial communities from East Loma Ridge, Irvine, California - P2 T30 | ecosystem: Environmental > Terrestrial > Plant litter > Unclassified | place: USA: California...
TGGGAGGTTGGGGAGGGGGCGCCATCATGTTATACGGGTAGATATATCAGCATGGGGACCTGTATGCCGCTGCTCAACAGACAGCAACCATAATGCTGTTTCTGAACAAAATCTTGTCGTTGCTGTCCTGCTCGCCACTGAACCAACCGGTATCAAGCTCAACTTCTTACTCAAAGGAACTAGTGTACCAGCCAATTGATTCGCTTACCACAAGAGTGCCGAAAATCGGCCCCGAGCTTCGGGACGCTAATCTGTACGCCTGTGCAGAATTTCATAGAATCGTTGTCGAATGATCGTGGGTAGTCGCCAAGCCACGGTTGCATGCGTTTGCCAATACCTCAGGCTATCTTTGAGAAGTATACGATGTAGTTCCCGTGTCCATTTTGCGACGAGACTTGAACACGATGGGATGCAGACGAGGTAGAAATGGGAGATTGCTTCCTCAACCCGCGCAGCTACAAAACACCTCAGCCATCTTCGATCCAACAAGCTCACTCACTTACTCACGCACTATATATAAAACACAGTCCTCTCCATGCATATCCAACATCTAACCCCCAACGCACATCTACGGCCCAAACGCCGCCTTCCCCTCGGCCCGACTGCTCTGCTCGCTGGTCCGCCCGGCTTCACTACTATCCTTCTTCTCACTCACGTCCGTCGATCCAGGAGCTGCGTTCGATGAGGGACCGGGCGTGTTGAAGGGTAGACCTGGGTGCGGCGCTGGGGGCTTGATTTCTTTGCGTCCGTTGGCTTTGTAGTGTAGCAGGACGTCACCGCCGCCGCGCCAGATGTGTGCGCGGATGGAGGCAAGGGTCATAGTTGGGGGAATGAGCTAGGCATTGAGTCAGCACTTGTCCTGCCACCAAGCAGCCTCATCGGGAATAATTACCTGTCCGTTACACCACAACTCCAAATACTCCTCAGGCCTCAGTCTCCCACCATTCTCCAACTCCTGGGCCAACTCCTCCTTGGTGGGGCTCGCTTCAATGCGCTCCGCGACATAGCCCAGGATCTTCCGCGCGCGCAGCATGCGGTTCGCGTTGAGGCGGTTGTTGCTGAGGTGTGAATTAGCACGTGCCGCCTGGTCGAAGGGTATGGAGAAGGGGAGGTACCCGTCGGCTGCTATGCTGGGGAGCGCGGAGGAATGCGGCTCGAGGATGAAGGACACTTTGACAATGTCTTTCTGGGGGAGGGAGTTCTGTAAAGCGGATGGAGGTTAGTGGGTGTGCGAATGGTGAGGGTGGAGGATGACCTACGCGTAAGAGCACTTCGGCGAGCCACATGGGCGCGACCTTCTCGATGAGGTCGGCTTGAGTGGCGAGTGAACCGACTTTTCCCTCGAAGAGATCGGCTACGCCGCCGGCGTCGGGCCTGTCTTCTTGGATTAGGATGGTGGTGTTGGCTGGTGGTTTCAAGACTGGCGTGTCGTTTGGTAAGCTGGGCGTAATCTGCGTTTCGAGCTTCGCGCCAGCGGCCAGTTGCTCTTCGTAGCCCTGCCGTATTCTCTGGATTGAGCCATAGAAGCTGTCTTCGATTGCTTTCTCGTCAGTCTTCGAGGAGTGTGCATCGCTGTCTTCGGCCTTTTCGTCGACGGCGGTAGGCTTAGCGGGTTCGGCGATGGCTGTGCCGGTGCTGAACTTCTTCATGTTGAAGCCCATGGTGAACTTTTTGCCAAACATGCCTTTGCCCTTCTTGGCTGGAGTCTCTTCGGTAGGCGACGAAACAACCTCCTCCTTGCCCTCTGTCGGGCCTTCCTTCTCAGCTACAGGCTTTTCCTTGCTAATGCCGTTGCCATTCGGTACTGGGCTCACTTGGCCAAAGTAATCTGGCTCGTTCATCGAGCTTCTTTGAGTCTGAGTTTTCTCTAATTGTGAACCCTCCTCGGTAGCTGGTGTTAGATATGGATTTTGTTGTGAGTTGCGCGATCCGCTCTGAGGTCCAGCTCCTGGAGTCGCCATGCCGATCGCAAGGCCGGGAGTGTGCGGCATGTTTGTGCCATTGGTAGCCTTTAGCGTAGAGCCAGACGTAGGTCCCGAGATAGCTTCGTTCCATCCGTTGGTGCTCAGAGAAGGGATCTCGATGTTGGTGGGCCTCCCCTTGTGCACCTCGTCCTGCTTCTCTGCGACTAGCTGTGTTCGGTAGGTCTCGTCACGCTTGATCTCCTCATCGATGAGGTTTGAGAACAGGTATCGTAGGATCCACTTCCCAAGGTTTACTATAATGCATTAGCATGGTAGATTTCCAAGTACAGAATAAGCATACTTCGGTGATCTTCTCGGAAATCGATCTGCTCGTCCAGTGCTAGCTCGTCGGCGTACATCTCAGCATCAAAGCAGTGGTTTTCTTCGAGCACGCATGTCAAGGTTCCTATCCGAGTGTCCACTCCGCACCATGCCACTACGCTCTCGACCGTGTTGACTTCAGGCACTACATTCTCGAGATGTGTCTTGCCGTACGACTTGATCGGAGCGCACTAGTGAAACATCAGTATTGGTTGCTGGGCTGAGGGTGCAATACATACCTGTAACAAGTCCCACAGCATCACCTCGCCAGCCGTGTCAAGCGTGAGCACTCTTCGACGGTCGTTGAGTAGATGATGCTTAATCAATCCGTTTTGTCCCTCGATGGTGTGGTCGGGCAGCTGGCGTACTGCTGCGATCACGCCATGATCCGACGCTGCCAGCGCCTCAGACGGCTTCCGCGTGCTCGCTAGAGTCACAGCATCCGGTTCTTTTGTGGTTATCTGTGGGAATGGTGCCGTGTGTGCCAGTCTGAGGAGTGCCTTGAACGGGATCTTGTCGGCCGTGGCGCCGTTTGCCCTGGGACTCGTGGATGGAGAAGACGGGTATCGTGATCGTGTGGTAGAGAGACTGGGCCTGTGCCATTTGTAAGACTCTGGCAGCTCGACCTCAGCAGCGGTCTCGACATCATTCCACCTGTTGATGCTCGAGCTGGACGTTGCTGTCCAGATGTAGTCGCCGGCTGCCACAACCTTGTTCACGCCCTCGTGTTCCTGGAGAACTGCAGCTGACAGACCCTCGTCCATCTCAGCGCAGCCGCGTACGTCGCTCTTCGCCACTATGCCAGAGCGGTCGGAGGAGTAGAAGACGGACAGCTGGGGGCAGTCTGAGAAGAGCGACCAGATGCTGTCGTTGTGCATGGTGAGCGTGTACATGCATCGCCCAGCCGTCATGGACCACACTTTCACCGTCTGGTCGGACGAGCCGGTCAGGATGGTGTCGCCGTCCTCGGCCACGAGAATGTCGCGCACATTGTCCGTGTGTCCGACGAACTTGGTGATGCGCTTGCCTGAGCGGGCGTCCCATACCCGCACGATGCTCTCTGGCCCGCCACTGGCGATGATGCTGGGGGTGGCTGCCAGGGCGTACACGGAGCCCTTGGCGGTGTTCTCGTCTTCGCCCACGGCAATCTCGAGCTTCTTGCCGCCGCCATTGAGGTCCCACAGGCTGATCTTGCGGTCGAGTCCGCCCGATGCCACCCAGTTCTCGTTACCGCCGGGCGACGCAACGCGCTTGACGTAGTCTGTGTGGATGCCGATGGTCTGCGGCGGCAGCGGGTCTGCGGCGGCCGGTCGCCATAGCTTCACGGTGATGTCGGAAGAAGCAGAGACGAGGGCGCTGCTGTTCTGGGCAAGGACAATGTCGTTGATCCAGTGGGTGTGGGCCTGGACCTGCTGGCGGAACTGCGTGGGCGGCGGCTTGTAGTTGGTCGCATTCGAGTCGGCGAAGGGGTCGCTCTCCTCGGCGGACTTGCTGAGGTCGAGGTGCAGGTCCCAGGCGCAGATGACGCCGTCGCGGCCACCCGAGTAGCTGGGCCGTGTATGTTAGTCTATCATAATAGCTCGGGGTGGTGTACTATAGCTTGATAGCTCGCGGGTACCTACAGGATCGAGTTGGCCGGGTCGACAGCTAGGCCATTGACGCCGAGTCGGTGTCCTCCCGCCGAGTTCGCAAGCGGCAGCACTGTGCGGGATACAGTCAGTTCCGTCTGAAGCTACATGACGAGGTTGCATGCAGGCAAGAAGGGCAGACGCCTACCATACGATATACGCTTCCGCGCCGATCGACCCATGCCACCGATTAGCAATGCGCCGTCATGCGCTGCAATGTGAAGAAGCTGGTCAAGAGGACGTCTACAGAGGCCAAGTCGCAGCTGAAGCTGATTAGATACTGGCAGGCGATTGCAGCGAGTGAAGAGGCAGGGCAGGGAGCGCAGTGCACTCCTCCGAGCCGTCCCAACGCCCGCTAGGCATCGCTAACGCACCACACATTGCGGCGGGCATGTCAACGGCCGCTTCGCTTTCGCGCGGCAGATGGTACGTCACTCCTGTTCTAAAGCCGCCGCGATCGACACGTCAAAACGAACCGCTTGTCCTTCGCGCCTTGAAATTCTTGACTTTGTCATACCGAGACCGTGGCACGCACGTTGCCAGTGGGGTCCCACGATGCAGGCACGAGCGTCTCTGGGGTAGTCTCCGGATGCGCCGACCGGATAAGCGGCTAAACACGTCACGTTGCTCTTTGTACACATTCATGGATGGAAGCGGCCAGCCTCGCATTCAAGCAAGGTATTCTAGCCAAGATGTCCTTCGTACAGGGACTGTTACGCGTTCCCAATTTTGGCTGACACCTTCTCCGACGTTGACCAATCACACCCCACACGACCATGTCACGCCCACGGTGTTGTAACACTCTCCACCTGCCTTGCCTTCATCCTGCATCCTCTGCCAGCGATCTTGACCATGTTTCGTTTGTCCATTCACCATGCAGCTTTACCATGAGCTCATTCGGGCCTACCATTGGCAGGCCATATTACTGGACCCTGGAATTCCTGCTTCGCCCTGTTCACCACGCACCTTGTTCCTTGACGTTGTAAGTGAAGGGTGACTTCTTGTCGCCGTCACTCTTTGTCCATGCAGCAAACACCACAACATCTCACTCAATTACCATCCTGAACGATCATTTCATTGACAACTCCGAGTTGTGCGAGACTGTAGGCGACCCCTTCCCAAAGCGCCGCCGACTGTTCACTGTTGACCTGCATCCAGCATCGCAATACGCAGCAATGGGTAACAAGCCCAGCTCTCCGATCCAGAGCTGTCTCGACAAGGCTGTCAAGGACGTCGTCTTCAGCAGTGACCCGCTTTTCCAGCTTGCCCACGTGAGGCCATACAACCTCGGTGTACCGTCCAAGCCATCCGCCGTCACATATCCAAAGTCTACAGACGAGATCGCCAAGATCGTCAAATGCGCGGTTGACAATAGCTTGAAGGTGCAACCACGCGGTGGAGGGCACTCGTATGCGAACTATGGTCAGTCACTTTTATTCAGTACCTCACTCAAGCTGTGCCTTTTGGAACAAAGCGCATCCTACTACACAGTTACTTTCTTTACATTCACAATCAAACTTCTCCTGAAGTTCTGCTAGCTATCGGCGGCGGCGAAGACGGCACCATTGTGGTCGACATGAAGAACTTCCAACAGTTCTCCATGGACAAGTCTAGCTGGCAAGCCACCATCGGCGGCGGAACACTCCTCGGCGACGTGACCAAGCGACTTCACAACAACGGCAAGCGCGCGATGGCCCATGGAACCTGCCCTCAAGTAGGCATTGGCGGCCATGCAACCATCGGTGGACTAGGTCCAACCTCCCGCATGTGGGGCTCCTCGCTCGACCACGTAGAAGAAGTCGAGATCGTCCTTGCGAATTCCAGCGTCGTTCGAGCCTCCGAGAAGGAAAACGCAGACGTATTCTTCGCCACCAGAGGCGCAGCAGCAAGCTACGGCATCGTGACCGAGTTCAAAGTCCGCACCCAGCCCGAGCCCGACGAAACAGTGCTCTACTCTTTCACTTTCAACTCCAATCCAGCCTCAGCCTTCAAATCCTGGCAAGCCCTAATCAGTAAGTATATATGTACGAAGTGCATGTCAGAACTACACTGACTTCGTACCTACACCTCTCGCAGGCGACCCCGACCTCTCACGCAAGTTCGCATCCCAGTTCATCCTCACGGAGCAATTCGGCGCCCTCGTAACCGGAACCTTCTTCGGCAGCCGGTCCGAGTTCGACAGCCTGAACATCACATCGCGCCTACCCGCCCCGAACAACATCGACATCGAGTTCAAGGACTGGCTCGGCGCAGTGGGCCACTGGGGCGAAGACGTCGCGCTGCAAATAGTGGGCGGCATACAGAGCAACTTCTACGCCAAGTCGCTCGCGTACACCAAAGACGAACTCATCAGCGACGATGCGGTCAATAAGCTGTTCAGCTACATCAAGTCGACGGATAAAGGCGGCGCGATCTGGTTCATCATCTGGGATCTCGAGGGCGGCGCGATAAACGACGTTGCGCCTGATGCAACCGCGTATGGACACCGCGATGCGCTGTTTTACCACCAGGCCTATGCGGTCAATCTGCTCGGCAAAGTCAACGACAAGACGCGCAAATTCTTGTCGGGCGTGAACGGTGTTATTACAGATGCGCTGCCGAAGCACAAGAAGGGTGCGTATGCAGGATACGTGGATCCGGCGCTGGGAAGTGATAGCGCGAGCTTGTACTGGGGTGATAATGTGGAGAGACTGCAGCAGATCAAAGCGGTGGTCGATCCGAATGACGTGTTCCATAATCCGCAGAGCGTGAGGCCGATGGGCACGAAGGAGAAGGCGAGGCCGAAGCCGAGGATGAGGGGGAAGATGTGAGTGGAGGAACGGAGAGGTAGTGTGATGGAGTGTAATCTGCGATATACCCATTCTTGCGAACGAGCTTGATTCATTTCTGGATAAGCTTGTGTATGTGATGGGTTTGAGCACAAGTGCTGGGCTGCTCGTCTGATGACTACCTGAATATGGCTGCTAACTGTGCTTTGCTGCTTGCGTGTATGCCATGACACGACAATTCCAGTAATGTTTCCGATTGTTCACTCGTACGCAAAGACTCAAAGTCATCTTTCGGGGGGGAAAGCCACCGAAAGGCTCAAAACTTGCTCCCTAAACGCCTCAAACGCCTCCATACTCAATGCTTTCAATACCAAATACTCCTCGTCCGATGATGCGGCACAATTAGCTTCTCATCATCTTCCTTTTCCTTCTCCTTCGCTAAATCGTACAAGAAGAAATCAATCAGAATCGCATTGATCCTCTTTTCTGGATCGAGCTTGACGATCTCGCGGCGAATTAGCTCAACAGCCCATATCGAGCAGCCCCGAATCTGCATTTCCCACGCATGTCCACTCTCAATGGGCTCGTGCCTGCGCAGCGAGGCCTCGAGGGGTGGACAGTACCAGAGTACGCCGAGGGAGTGCAGCATTTGCGGGATGCGATAATCAGCAAACATAGTAATTTTGTCAATGTCGTTAAACTCGCCGTACGACTCGCCGTCGAAAGCGGCCCAGAGGTCTGCGACGAAGATTTGCGCGCGCTTGAGGAAGCGGACTTTTTTGCGCTCGAAGGTGCCTTCGTCGCGGAAGCAGGTAAACTTTTCGGCTAGGAGGTTGACGAGGGCGGCGGCTGAGCCTTTTGCGTCTTCGATGAGTGTTACGACGCTGCTGTCGAATTCCTGGGATGAAATGTTAGTGCTTGGTAGGGGGTTGGAAAAGAGGATGGGGACGCAACCTCTTCCATTACGCGTCCAGCTTCCCTTAGACACCGCACGCGCTCATCAAACATCGGAATCTCCTCCTCCGTACCAGAACTGAACACTGTTCTCAACACATCCTCGCTGCATTTCTCTTCATCAGTCCAAAACTCCGGACTCGTGATTGGAACATCCTGCTCCAGCGCTCTCTGCAACAACGCAACAAGACTCCAATACCCAGTCCATCTCTTCCCCCGATATACAACCGCAAACCTCTCGTCATCATCATCGCTCCTGTCAGACCAGAAGCTAAAATTCAGCAAGTCCAAGGTAAATATAAAATTGACTGTGCTTTCATCTTTTGTCTTCGGATGCAGTTCGTGTTCAGACCACGTCTTTGTCGAGTACTCTCGCTCCGACATTTCATCGAGGATGGCTTGGGCTGCAACTTTGGTGGAGCGCATGTCCAGCGCGACGTCGACGCTGTTGTCGCAGATGAATTCTGCATTTTGGAGGACTTTGGTTTCTGGGGGGCCGGTGTCGGGCTGGCCTATGCCGAAGCGTTTGCGGAGGAGGTCTAGGAGTTCGAGATCGGGTTCGTCGTCGGACATGGTGAGGGAGGGATGGGAGATGGTTTGAGTGAATGGTTGGATGATGAGGTTTGGGGTACTCGAGTTGGGGTGAAGTCGTGTTTGGCGTGTCACTGCAATGTACTACTCCAGCAACAACGTCTCATATACCACTTCTAGGACACGTGAATGCGGAACGTGAGCACAGAGGGACCATGAATTCGCGGTCCACTCATAAGGCGCTCGGCTAGCCGCCAAGCTTTTGAGGCTGAATGACGGCGCGCGACGGGAGCCTGTGTTGGGGCTAGCTCTGACGTCTCTCACCTTCACTGCGGGATTGAGCAGCTAAGGTCGCATTCACCCACGCGGCTGGCGCAAGGCCGGATATCTATATATGGAGTAGTCACGCCGCCGCCACGACAATTGATTCTCAATCTCCTTTTGTTTACCCTTCGCCAGTCTTATTGAAAGCCGGCGCAATGGCACGCGACAAGTTTGCTCAGCAGAGCCTCGGAGAACTCCATGGCGACATCAAGAAGGTACGTTGGAGCGTACAATATTGCGTGAAGGTGCTAACAACAGTAGGCGCGCGTACTCATGGTTGGAGCGGGCGGCATCGGCTGCGAGCTGCTCAAGAACCTCGTCCTCATGGGCTTCGGCGACATCCACATTGTAGACCTCGACACCATCGACCTCAGCAACCTAAACCGGCAGTTCCTATTCCGCAATGAACACATCAAGCAGTCAAAAGCCAAGGTAAGAGAAAACCCCACGCGTAAGTGGAGTGCGCTCACACGCGACAGGTTGCGAAGGAGTCGGCGGGCAAGTTCAATCCCAACCCCAAGATCGAGGCGTACCACGACAACATCAAGGACCCGCAGTTCAACGTCGCGTGGTTCAAGGGCTTCGATGTTGTCTTCAATGCGCTGGATAATTTGGATGCGAGGCGGCATGTGAACAAGATGTGTCTGGCGGCGAATGTGCCTCTGATTGAGAGCGGGACGACTGGCTTCAATGGGCAGGTGCAGGTCATTAAGAAGGTGAGACACACCCATGTCGTCAGATTAATCAACTATACTGATGCGATCATCCAGGGCGAGACCGAATGCTACGACTGCACGGCCAAAGACCCGCCCAAGTCCTTCCCCGTCTGTACTATCCGCTCAACGCCCTCCCAGCCCATTCACTGTATCGTTTGGGGCAAATCATACCTCTTCGCCGAGATCTTCGGCGCCACCGAAGACGAGGCCCCCGAGGTCAACACCAAAGAAGACTCGGAGAACGCACAGGAAATCGCGAATCTGCGCAAGGAGGCACAGGCACTGATGCGCATCCGCGAGTCGATGGGCTCGGAAGACTTCCCGCGGCTAGTCTTCAACAAGGTGTTCAAGGAGGACATTGAGCGGCTGCGCAGCATGGAAGACATGTGGAAGACGAAGCGTGCTCCCGAGGCGCTGGACTACGACACGCTGCTGCAAGAGTCACTGGGCTGTGGGCCGGCAGTCGCGCAGAAGGATCAGGTCGCGTGGACTACTGCTGAGAACTTCGCTGTCTTCGTGGACAGCTTGCGTCGGCTGAGCAGTCGGCTCGAGGAGGAGCGCGCAAGTGCAGGAACAGGCAATGCGGCGCCGATACTCACCTTCGACAAGGATGACGTGGATACACTGGACTTCGTCGCGGCGAGTGCGAATTTGCGGTCACACATCTTCGGCATCGAGACCAGGAGCAAGTTCGACATCAAGCGTATGCTATTCCCCACCAGGACCTATCTATTTGCTAATCTTCACAGAAATGGCTGGCAACATTATCCCTGCTATCGCGACCACAAACGCTATGACCGCCGGCCTCTGTGTTCTCCAAGCCTTCAAAGTCCTGCGCTCCCAACTCGCCAAGGCAAAGTTCTCTTTCCTCACCCGCAGCACTGAGCGCGTTATTGCTACCGAATCACTCCAGCCGCCGAATCCGAATTGCGCTACGTGTGGTGTCGCATACGCTACCATTCTCGTCGACACCAAGCGCGCGAAGCTGAGTGATTTGGTCGAGAATGTGCTCAGGACGCAGCTGGGGTATGGGGAGGAGTTCTCCGTCACTAAGAATGCGGACATCCTCTATGACTTCGATGAGGATACTCATCTCGACAAGACTTTTGAGGATCTGGGTATCAAGCCAGATACATTCATCGTTGTGTCCGACGACGCGGGAGATGACGCGAGGGTTGATCTCGTGTTCAGCGTCATCGAGAAGGAAGCTGCTGAAGGCGCGCCGCCGATCAGTCTCCCCGAAGAGGTCGTTCTTGCAAAGAAGCCCAAGAAGGTAGCATCAGCGCCCGAAACGAATGGCAATGGTAAGATCGACGCCACGATGCACAACGGCACGAATGGCATGAACGGCGCGACGAAGCGCAAGGCTGATGACGCGGACCTCGGAACGGGCGAAGAGGAGATGGTCAGGAAGAAGGGCAAGGTCATGGAGGGTATGCCAAAGGAAGAAGACATCGTGGTCATTGAGGACGACGGCGCGATTGTTCTGGACTGAACACTCTTTACTCATCGCCTGGGGTGAACGATCGTAGCGGACGTCGAGCATCTAGATCTCATCTCTCTCCTGTACATTACACATCGTCAGCGCTGAAGCTGTACGGTGCGGCGTTTTGGAGCGGGATAAGATATACCTTTTGACTTTTTGGGGCTCCGAGGTCGCGTAGCATAACCTCGCATCCAATTCACATATGAACACTTATCACTTCCTCATCCCATTCTTTCAAACAGCACTCAATCCCCCGTCTATCCCCAGCACGCAATTATGTGCATACTCATTCTCCGCCAGGAACAGTGCCGCACTCGCGACTTCTTCTGGCTTCCCAATCCTCCCTAGCGGAATCTTCTTTTCGAGCTCCGAGGCGTCGAGATCGGACGTCATGTCCGTGGCGATATAGCCCGGCACAATAGCGTTCACGCGCACACGGTGCGAAGCATATTCCGACGCGAGTGCGCGCGTGAAGCCGAGCACACCAGCTTTACTCGCCGCATACGACACGGCGCCAAACCCACCATGTAAACCAAACAGAGAAGAAACATTAATCACGCTCGGACTCCGCACTCGTTCCTGCTGTGAAGAAGATTTCGCGCCGCGCAGATACCCATTCCTCATCAGGAACCTCGTGCCATGCATCATGCTCGTTAGATTCACCGCGACGATGTTTTCAACTTCGTCGTGCGAGGTTTGCAGGAATAATGACTTCTGCGCGACGCCTGCGCAGTTGACTAGCACGTCTACGCATGAAGAGCGCGACTTGGACGGAGTGGGCCGCGGGAGTACGGCGCTGAGGGCCCGGGTGGGATGCAGGGACCAGAATTGCGTGTACTGGGTTATGTCGCCGGCGATGTACGCGTGGTTGTCCAGATTGCTGGGGTGGTCATGCAAGCCTGACTCCGAATTTCCACTGGGGAGGGGTGTCAAGGACGAGACGGCGCTCTTTAGCGCTTCTTCTGAGCGCGAGATTAGGGTGCAGCGGTAGCCTTTGGAGGCGAAGAGTTGGGCGATGGAGAGGCCGATGCCGCGGGAGCCGCCGGTTATGAGGACGTGGCGGGGGCGGGTGAGGGACATGTATATTCAGTCTAGAGCGTGTGGAAGCTTAATTTCAATTAGGGTTGGATTTTTCTTGTGATGTTTGTGCTGGGAGTGAGGCTTTGATTGAAGGTGGAGGCTTAGTCATTGGGAAATGCGCGAGAAAACGTGACAGCGCGATCGCCAGTTCCCCGCAAATCACGTCCGCACCAAGTCTCCTACACGCCCGGTCATCATCCCGCTATCTTACTATCTTCACCAAACCTTGACCCTCTTCCGCCACGATGTCCGAACCAACCGAATACGTCACCCTCGTCTCAAACGACGGCTACGAGTTCAAGATCCTGCGCTCAGCAGCCAACATCGCCGGCACCCTCAAGAAAGCACTGGACCCTACATGTACTTTGCGCTCCATCCTCCCCCTTATGTAACTCAGCTTTACTGACCACGCTATCAGCCGGCTTCCGCGAAAACACCGAGAACAGCGTCAACCTGCCTACGATTAAGTGCGAACACCGAGAGTGGGAATGGGAAGCTGGAGCTGACAATGCGTAGTGGCGTCATACTCGAAAAGGTGTGCGAGTACCTGTATTACAACCAGAAGCATGCGACAAGCAAGGACGTAAGCGATTTGGATATTCCGCCGGAGTTGTGTTTGGAGTTGTTGATTGCGGCGGATTATCTTGATGGTAGGTTATTTGGTCTTGAGGGAGAGTGGAATGCTGACGGGATGACAGTATGAGCGTTGATGGACACCGTTTTGAATGTGGGAAACGTTGATCTGCGGCATGAAGCGGCGTGATCACGCTGAGCTGGGCGCAGACACTGCAGCGTCCATGCTGCATTTTCGGGCTGGACAGCAGTCGACGACACTGGGAGAGTGAGACTGATGAAGCACGGGCCGGTCGTCGCAACAAAGCGACTTAGACTGCCAGCTCGAAGTCTTGCCAGGTGTCATAGTACAGAATGCTTGTTAGAGACAGCTTTATCCGGCATTCCCGTTGCTTGTCCATCGCCGTGTAATCTTGCATCACGTACGACTGGCCTTGATTACTGGGCCGCACTCGCTTTTATCTTACGAGGGCGTACTGCGCCTCGAATCTGAAGAGAAAAGCCTTCGCAAAAAATCGATATACGATTGCAGCAAAGGCAAATAGGCTTGTTACGCTTCGCTGCAAAGCCCAATCATGCTCACGTGCGCTTAGGTAAGCACGTTCAGCCTCAGCCTTTCTGTGCACCTCATCTGTTGTGGAAACGAAGATACTCAATCCCCATGCAATCAACTCTATGGCTGCATCGAGCACTACCAATACCTGGACCACAACGGAAAGGTTGGAACATCCGCTCATCTCAAGCATGCTGGAAAAGACGAAGTGGTTTCGACATCGTCGTGTCGCAACTTCGACACAACCGCTTGAGCGTCTTGAACAGGAAGAGCTCAGCGATGCAGGCGCTTCTACGAACGTAACGCACAGTTCGGCAGTAGCCCCTCATACTCCACGGCAGTCTACACACAGAGAGGAGGGAGAGTTGGGTCAACAATGTACAACCGTACCTGTGGTGGAATCGAATGTGCCTGCGGATAGGGTTGAAAGAAGCCTCAGCGAGATTTGCCCCTCCGACGCTCTACCTTCGCCGTCCGCAATCCTGATACTATGTCTCGATCCGGGACAATACGATGATCCGCTGAAGGGCTGGCTCAAGGCTGTTGATCTCGAGATGGCAACAGCTGTCAACTACTGGGCTTTGTCATATGTTTGGGGCAATCCGGCACCATATGGATGATAGATCTGGGATGCATGGTGCCCGTCACACGCAACTTGGATGAGGCGCTTCGTCGATTTCGCTACAAACATAAAGAGACGGTCGTCTGGGTAGATGCAGTATGTATTGACCAGAGCAACACAGAAGAACGCGGACATCAGGTTGGAATCATGGGAAAGATATACAGGCGAGCTGAGAATGTCGTTGCGTGGCTGGGACCTGATCCCCTCAAGAAAGCCAAACGATGCTTTGATGTACTGAGTAAGAAGCACGGCAAACAAGAGCTCACACCCTCCGAAGCATTTGCAATGTCCGAATTGATGACATGTGAGTGGTTCTCGAGGCTCTGGGTGGTTCAGGAACTTGTACTTGCGCAGAATTCGAGGTTCGTTTGGGGCAACGTGGGCATGACAACACCCGTGCTTTGGCTCAGCGCAAGGGGATACAACTTAGCTACCACAAACGCCGATGCGGTTTGGGTCGGCAAGATCTTTTCCGGGCATACTTACGATCTCATTGACCTCTTGACGTGGACGAGACGTCTGAAGTGTTCGGATGATCGAGACCGTATCTATGCGGTTTTGGGTTTGCCGTACTCTACCAGCAGCTGGTTCTCGAGCGAAATCGTTCCAGACTATCGAAAGACGACCGTAGAACTTTATTGCGATCTAATGCGCATGTTGCTGAGGGAAGAACGCATGGCAAGCCTTTGGACATTGATACATCATGGCCCCGACTGGAGACAGGGCAGCTCTGAGCTCCCATCGTGGGTTGTAGACTGGAGGACACCGCCTTGTATACTCGGAAGCAGGGCGTTTGCTCCACAAGATCACAGGACTATGCCACGGCTGAGAGCTCATCCGCAAGCGTCGGGTGTGCAACTCGAAGTTTACGGGGTCCCTCTCTCTACCGTTCAGGAGGTGGCGGCCGAAGACCCTGTAACCCACATTTCTTTCTGGTCCCGTGTTGGACGAGTCATGTCGCAGAATGGTCATGGGTGGGAGACGGAGGAAACGACATTCTGGCAACAGCTCGAAAAGGTTGCTATGTTTTGGCAATATAGCACTCCCCTTGAAGGGCGTGGATCTGATAACCCGCTAGCGCTTTCACACGCTTTACATTTTGCCAAGATGATTTGCGACTGTCTACCAGCCATCGACATCTTGAAAGAAGACTACCACGCGATGTATGTCACAATCTCTCGGTTCAGACAGATTCGAAAGCTAGTACTGTCGAGCCCAAAATTAGCGGTTGCCCTGAATGAGACGCTGCGAGCGTTTATTGAGACTATCCATAGCGCTGCCGCTCTCGAATCAGAAGAGGCAAGAGCTGCGTGTGACGATGAGGGCGTGCTATTCTCTCCAACACTTCGCGGTCTGTCCGCGTTTTGGCAATCATGCCGCCTTTACAATACTACCACAGGCCACCTTGGCCTAGGACCAGAAGTCATACAGCCACGCGATACCGTCGCGATCGTTGCTAGTTGCGACTACCCAGTAATACTTCGTCCCTGCGGAAATTTTCACTACTTTGTTGGTCACGCCTATTATACAGGAGTACGACGGTACGAGATCTTGGAAGTCTGGGTGTCGCCAGAGGAGCGGTTGCAGAAGTTCGTCCTGCGCTAGGAGAGCCGATGCTCCTGATCACTGCGTAGCGTTTTCGATCGGGCTATGCTCTTTGGTTGCCAACGTCATAATCGCAGATAGACCATTGTGAGCGGTACACTCAGTCTATGCTACTCCAGAAGCTCCAGTCAATCTCATGGACGTCCATGTCAAAGTCAAACCCAGCGCTATCTACGAATTCAAACATCGAGTGTTGAGCCAGCGACCCCTCCGCGCTGCCCGTAGGCTCTTCTGATTGCCCGTCAGCTGCCTGATGAGCAGCGAGCTTCCGCGTGAGCTGCTCGAACGGTGCGAGATTCTCGGAGGGTATGCCGCCAAACTTGCTCCGATGACTTTTCAAGGCGCCGACGACGAGCTCCGCCGCGTGCAGCTTCCGTCGGTCGTCGGCGAGGTCGTAAAGGTCGGGATTACACTCGTATACTGCGCTGAGAATATCCCACAGTTCTGTTGCTTTGGTCTCTCTTGTATCGGATGCCTCGATAAGCACGATCATAACTGTTGCAATCAATACTGAACAAGCATACTAGCTGGTTCACTCACAAGCATGCCATACAATCCAACCCTTCATCAACCATCGATAGTGCACCAGGGCTGGCTGGCTCTGTAATGCGATGTTATAGCGCAAGCATTGTAAGGAAATTCTGAGGATCTCTGCGCGTTCTTCAGCGTTACTGTGCTCGGATATCCGAGCATGAAGGATTCGTAGCTGCATTGACACCGTGAATAGCCTCGCAAATAGTTGGAGACGAATATCCAAAGGATTGAGAGGGTCGCAGTACTGTAAAAATGTCTGGTTGATACCTTCCTCAAGACGTGACACTAGCGCATCCTTGAACGATGATGGCAGTGTAGTGTTCGCTTGCCAGGAAAGCTCGAAGCGCGCGTTCTTCGTAAGTAAGGACTGGCGTTGCGTGTTCACGACCCATGATGGGAACAGGCAGTAGGACATGCTCGTCAAGCCTTTTCTCTCCTTTGGCGCCTCCGGCATTGCACGATATAGATCTTCGTCCTCAATATTCAGGGGTAGTTTCACGTCCCAGTCGGCTGTCAATGTCATGGGAGTCAGCCCCATTCTGACTGCCAACACCAGGTCCACCTGTTGGAGTTGCCACCAAAGCCGTCATCGCTCTTCCGTTTCTATCGGAGATAGACTGAGAATGGTGCCATCACGATGGAGGCCAAGCTTCTCAGCGTTGCGAATCGTCATTCCCATGAGCGACCAGAGGCTTTGTGGGCTAAGGTGATCTACACTAGCAATCTATAATTGTCAGGCTGATGAAGGATGGTTCGAGGAGGCAACCTACTACGTAGAAGACAATGGCTTTGATCGCAGTGAGGTCCGTTATGCAAAGCAGATTCAGCCGCGATAGAGCGCTTTCGCACCGTGCTTGGTGCTCAGCAAGCAGATTGGGTTGCGACAGACCGGTTGCTTGCTGGCATTCTTCATCCAGGAGGCTGTTGGTCGCGACGTAATATATGGCCATTTCCAGCGCTATCTCGGGGCCAGAAAGCGATGATTGCGGATCTACCCTTGTGGACTTGGTTCTTAGCTCTTGTAATGACCAAGAGAAGAGAATCCGCAGGAAAGGCTCGACTCGTTTGACAAAAGTGTCCCAAAAGAAACTTGAGCGTTGGTGGGGCACTGGATCGAAAGATGTTTTCTGAACGGTCAATGCAAATGGTGAACCTGCCATCGCATGCGGCCGTGGACACGAAGTGATGAGTCGTCGCGAATTTGCATTGTTGGTCATGCGTCCCCGCCAACCTTGCCAGGCACGCCTCTCATGGTCAGTGAAATTTCAGTACAAATTGCCGCCCAGTGTGTCCTGAAGGTTGGCACAATGAATACGGGCGCCTTTCAAACGTTTACTTACGACTCGAGATATTGGATGTTTCCATCATCCTCTTCTAGCATCATCGGATCATTGCTACGTTCTGGTGCGGGCGAGGCTCTTTCTGCAGAAGAAGAGGCACGATGTTCAACCTGACGAATGCGACCTGCTGTAGAAGGAGCGTCGGGAGGATATACGCACCGATCGGACGGGCGACGCTTGCAATGATTGCATGGCAGTAACTTGTCGCAACGGACCTTACGCTTTGCGCAAGGCCTGCAGGCTTGTGGGTGTGTCATGGCCAGCTTTCGGTGACGAGAGTTGAGAGTGCGAAGTCTCGGGGGGGAGACGTCCGGTCCGATCGGCTTCGGTAATCTAACCACTTTGAATGTATTCGGGCGCTACCTAGGTAACATTAGCTTCGACGTGTTGTCCTGCTCCTTCACAATCAATACCACGGCAAAAACATTGGTTCCCGTCGTAACTTGGGAGAAAGGAGCAAATGACCGAGCTTCGGTGCCGAGTTATCTTCTTGTCTTCATCATGCACGGTCTTTCCCTTTCCAGCCCAACGTTGCAATCCCAACGCCAACAATGACGACTAGATCTCCGGAGCACTACAATGACTTTTACTATGAAAGAAGGACTCCAGCCGTTCAAACGATAGCCCGGTGGTTCGCAGTCTGGCCCATCATCTGCCACAATGTCGACCACCAAGCTGGAGCCTGAAAATCAGTCGCATGGACTTGCCACCCACGACGAACGCGATGAAACGAAGTATCCACCTTTTAAAAAGGTCCTACCTGCCATGGCTGCCATTTGGCTCGCCTTCTTCGTCGTCGCTCTGGTTAGCAAGTTCTGGTCTAAGCTGCAACACGTAAACTGACATTGCTCCCAGGATCGCACGATCATCGGCACCGCTATTCCAACTATTACGGAACAGTTCAACAGCTTCGGCGACATAGCCTGGTACGAGTCGGGCTTCCTCCTACCTCTCTGCGTCCTTCAACTCTCCTTTGGCCGTATATACCGCTACTACTCGGTCAAATGGGTCATGATCATCAACATCGCCATCTTTGAGATAGGTTCTATCGTATGCGCGGCCGCTCCTACTTCGGGAGTCTTAATCATCGGAAGAGTCATTTCTGGTATTGGCGGTGCAGGCGTACCACCAGGCGCATTTCTGCTGGTCTCCTTCCTTGTCCCCATCCAGTCCCGACCAAAATACATCGGCAGCCTTGGATCCGTATTTGGCCTTACGTCTATCCTTGGACCAGTACTCGGAGGCTATCTCACGTCAAGTTCATGGCGATGGTGCTTCTGGATCAATCTTCCGGTCGGAGGTGTGTCGATGCTTCTGCTTGTTCTCCTCACGCCGAAGTGCACACCACCCGTCAAGAGAGCTTCCACTTGGAAAGGCAAATTGCTTGAGCTCGACCCCGTTGGATTTGTCTTGGTCGCTGTGTGTCTGGTTTGCCTCCTCTTGGCCATCCAATTTGGTGGCAAAGAATACAATTGGAATAGCGGTGTCGTGATTGGCCTTTTTGTTGTCTCTGGCGTCTTTGCCAGCATCTTCGTTGTCGCTCAAGTGTGGCGCGGCGAGAAGGCATCGATGCCGCCCCACATTCTCAGCCAGCGCAGTGTGATTTCAGGCTCGCTCGCAAGTCTCGGGATCGGCTCCGTTCTTGTCCTCTTTGCTTTCTATCTGCCACTATGGTTTCAAGTCATACAGAACAAGTCACCCCAGAGCTCTGGCCTGTCGCTTATACCATTACTTCTTAGCGTGGTGTTCGCTGTCATCGCCAGTGGGGTGTTCACGAGCGCCGTTGGATACTATGTCCCTGCTGCTATTTTTGGGGCTATGGTGACGATGGTTGGCGCAGCGTTGATTTCGACCTGGACAGCCAATGTTGATACTGGAAAGTGGATTGGTTTTCAGGTATGCTTCGTCCGCTGACTGTAGGCCGCAACGCTGATATTTTGCAGATAATCACGGGCGCCGGCCTGGGTCTCATTCTCCAAGGCCCAAATATCGCGGTGCAAACAGTACTCTCCAGAGAGGACGTTTCCATAGGCTTGTCGGTCATCAACCTTGCCAACTTTCTGGGTTCCACAATTTTCGTCACAGTCGGTCAAGCGTTACTACAGAGTCAGCTCGTCAAGAAGTTGAGGCCTATCCTTCCCGGTGTAGACTTGAGCAGCTTAGCGGACGGAGGCGCCACCTCAATTCGAAGTCAAGCATCGCGCGATGAGCTACCGGCCGTACTGGGAGCGTACAACGATTCGCTGCGTAGAATCTGGTACTTGGCGCTTGGGTTGACTGCAGTGGTCCTCGTGTTCAGCTTTGGCCTGGAGTGGAAGAATGTCAAAACCCTCAAGGAGGCCGAGAAGCTAGACGGGGAGCATGAAGCGCAGGACAAAGTTTCGATTGGAGCGGAGAAAAATTAGATAAACAGACATCCGCCCTACAAACACTTCTCAGAACTGTTTTTCGGCGCCCATCGTAATTTTTCAACTCCATCGTATCGGATTGACAGATCAGTAACTTTGCGACGTGCCTTATTGAAACAGGAATGTAATGAGCATAGCGGTGTTTAGACTCTTTTTCAGCCCATGCCTGTTCCACTCACCTGCTTTAAAATGATATGTGCTGCACTGTATTCATGCCATGTCCGGCGGTGTTAGGATCGTTGTCGCAGGTCGTAAGTCGTAGCACCTGGGTCGAAGTCCACTGCGACGCTTCGATCGATTACACGACGACACGCTGTCGCTGAAAAGCAGGGTAACGTAGGCGGCACTTCATCGAGCCTCAGATATTGCACAGGCAATCTAAGATAGGTATCGACTGCACGTCACTTAGAAAGTCTTGACATCCCACGAAGTAATGATTTGAAAAGATGGGAATGTGCAGGACACGACAAAGGGCATTATGAGTGGCTGTCATAACAGCATACAAAGCCCATGAGCTTCCCTAGTCATCAGGAGACTAAGGAAAGGCTGCTGATATTAGGCATACGCCACTTCTGATGTCTGACAAGTCTTCAGTACAACGAAAGCTACACGAGGTAATGTAGAAAGTGATGAATGAGTTGAGCGTATTGGGTAGTGACCCAAAAGTTCTACTGACTACAGTGATGCTGAAGCATACGCATATTATGACATTACGTACGGTAAGGGATGTCGCGCTATGCATTCAGACATAATTATACGCCTTCTGCTGTTCGATTTCGTCGAACCGCGACGACTTGTCTGTATCGCCACTCCATGGCCGCCGCGATGGATGATGTAGATGTTGAAGATTTAGCAAATCTTGTGGTGGAGCTGATGTTCCCGGCCGAGACTCGTCGTTGTCGGTGAGCTTGCGGGTATCTAACTCGACTTGCTCGAGAACTGGTGTGATCTTCTCCTTCCGCCTGCTGTGGTTCGATCCATTGGCGTACTTGGAGTTGGCTGCCTGTTGTCTTGCTCTTGCCGGGAACAGCAGTGGCTTGAGAGCTGGAATGCAGCCACAAATCACACCGACATTGGTCTCGACAGCTGTCCATACCCAGATCTGGTATCCTTCCCATGTTGCATCGTACGTCTCGAACAAGGTGTAGTGGATCCAGTAACAACGAAACGATCCTGCGACGACTATGACTCCTCCTACGCTGAAGAGAATCATCAAGCCGATCCGCTGGCTCCAAGGGAGCGAAAGGTTGAACAAAGTCGGGATAGGTAGGGTGTAGATCATGAAGTCGGTGACCACATTTAGCGTGGATTGTACCATGAGTGGTGGTCCCTCAGTGATGCAGTCACGGTGGTCGGCCTTCAGCTTCCAATAGCTTGATATGGGGATGCATTGTACCCACAGAGCCACCAAGAAGACGATGAAGGCGGCGAACACCAGAGCGAACGTTGCCCATACCAGCTTGCGGAAGAGCGACTTTTCGGGCGCAATGCGGAAGTACGAAACCAGTATTGATATCTTAACTGTGGAAGAGGCGAGCACAAACAGAGTCTGGCCTGCTAGAGACGCTTGTCGACCTTGCTCTATGGTGGCGGGCCTCAAATCCCATACATGCCTATCCCAACCATATAGCTGGGACGCTAGGATAACCAAGACAGTGGTGCCTAGATTTGAATGTACGAAGTCAGTGTATGTATCACAAGCTGTTCGTACATGGACCTTTCTCACCTATCGAGAAGACCTGTTGGGAGTCAGCACCGCCACGCTCTCGGCCTTTCCGACCTGCCACAGCATCCACGTACCATCGCCAACACCATTGTGTAGTCATCCCACCAGCTCTTCTTCAACCATCCGATCCTGACCCACATGCGGAGGGCTACGATTATCATGGCTATTGGCAATAGTGACAACTCGATTATCATGAGCGAAGGCCCGCGAGTGACGGGGTCGACGTAGTTGGGCTTCGGCCATGTCTTGAGGACCTCGAGAGGTGGCGATCGCATGATGTCGATGAAAACAGCTTTGGAAAGCCACTTCAGATGATGTCGATTTGAGAATGAAGATGCAGCATCATCGGATACCACAAGCACGGGACGACTGGAGGTCAAATATGATTCATCATTGTCTGGGGGCAAGGCTTCCCAGGGTCGTACTCCACTTGTACTCAGCTACACCAACCAGGGCTGGATTCACGCTTGCTGAGCGGGCACTAGTTCGCGAGAATGTCAAAGTCACTTCGATGTACAAGTGGAACACTCGCATAGCTGCTAAGAGCGCTCCGTGGCGAAAGCCGCCCGCCCGCAAGACAACAGCGAGACGTGATTTGGCGGATACCAAATCAACGAGTATTCCCGCGTCCAGTACCACGAGGATAGATGGGACCAACAGAATTCAGGAACCGGTATGAACGTTGTTGCGGCAAGGGATTGGGCAGAGCCGTCAACCAATCGCTGAACGAATCCAGGGGTTGACGACAGCCACTATCGGTTCTTTTGCCGCGCAGCCATGATGTATGGAGTGGAAGAAAATTGCCGAATGTCGGGATTGAGGAGGCGTGTTATTGTTCCCCCTACTTACCTCGTGCTGTACGACACAGCTCTCATGCTCAGCGCAACGCGATTGTCGCGTGGTCGATATCCAGATCTGGGTGCCGATGTTTCGTTTGTTAGCGCGACAGAAGCTTGCCAATCACAGCGCAGTAAGACCCTGGACCCAGATCAACTTCGCCTTCAACATTCGTGATCCAACGAATCGTCTTCCATCATCACGATCAATTGTGACATTGTCCTTTTCCAGCCAAGTCACCACGAGAAAGTGGCGCCAGAATCTTGCTTCAACCTCTCGTGGCTCTCGAATGCGGCCGTCTCTCCCCTCTTCCCCATACTCTCGCCCTTCTTCGTCCTCTAATGACGTCTCACTGCGGCTGAACATACCCTTTCCTTGCGTCAGCAAGACGTTAGCTATCCTAGAAGGAGCTACAGTAAACGAAAGGGTAAATACGGCAAAGATCGAAGTTCTATGCACATCTAGATGCGTCTCATAGAAATCTCATAAGAAGTCGAATAAGATCAAGGAACGGTCTTCCAGACACAACGGACGTTTTACTACTTCAGCTACGGGCCAGTGTAAGCTAGGAGAGCCGCGAAATGAGCGGACCGCAACTGTGGAGTACGCAATTAGGGCCCCATCTATTTGATGCGCTATGGTTAGGTCGCGACCATGCCGTCCCCCCGACCAGCTATTCCTGGGTACTTTGACCAGCTTACGCATTCTCGATCGCAAAATCCCTTCGGTTGGGTCTGTGTCCTTAAAGCGCTACGTGCTCTGCTATTCTTCGTACGCGAAAGTTGGTGTCACAGGCTCCTGCCGATATCCTTCGTTAGAAGTTTGAACCGCTCCATCTTGCGCTTTCGACGCGCTTGGATGTCGTTCAGCGAGCCGGTAACGCCATGAGAATCAGATGAATCTGGTCTCTGTCCACTGCTATCGGCTGGCGTGCATACAGACGGTGGTGTGGAGCCACCAGTACGTTCTTCACTGCGGCAATGCCTAGGCCCACATCTTCTAAGTGATACGCCACCTTTCTCTCGTGGACTACCGGTTTTGATCATTGATTGGATGGAATCCCTCTTGTAGCACACACTACTCGTCGGAACCTACAGACTGATTGACCTCCTCGGATTAGGTAGCCGAGAGGATGGTACGAAGTCGTACTGTGGATAAGCGCCGTAACTTAGAGCCCGACGACAGGTAAGTTTGAAGCTACATTACAAGTCACTGACTTCCTGTCGCTTTCACAATCACACCGTTCGTGCACTCTAGATTCGAAGAAACGCCTTCTATTGGCAACTTTGTGAGCAACCACGATATCTCAAAGGTCGCCTATAATAACGAAGCAAACAGCAATCCACAAAGACGTACGGATTTCCACAGCATGTCCCTGTGTGGCTCACGAAGATCAGCTTCCTTCGTCCCACACGGCACAGCTCGGCTCGACTTATACCAGGTACCCTTTGCTGGAGAAGTGGGTCTTTGTGACCCAAAGTCTCGGCCGATCTCGACTCGAATGATTCTTCATTCGTTTCTTGAACGTGATCAATGAGCAACCGAATTGGTGTGATGAGCTCGTCGAACATCACATCTCGCTAGATCTTGTTGGATTGTGACGCTTTGAGGGAAAGCCATGCTGATCAGTAAAGCGTCGCGCTCTAACTTCACACACTTCAGCGGTTGAGACTTTGGTGTCTAGGTGACTCTAAGACTGTGGCGATGAACACGAATAGTCGCATCATGACCCGACTCGGCTCTTGATTGATATGAACCTTGGGGAACCATGGCGCCGAGCATGCTAAATAGGAACATTCAAGGAGACCATCGACATGGTCAAAAAGCTTGGGTTTTACTCATGTGAGTCAATCAAATATTCGAATCTCTGATGCTGCTGCTAACATAAGAATCGCTTGCAAAATCTGCAGTACTTCACGTCCAAAGAAGAACATCACAGCGCAAGTATTCACATCTTCCGAGTCACCGACTTTTCCTCTCAGTGTGTTCTGAAGGTTGACACAATATATCATCCCAGCAAGGCATCAATACTTATGTGACGTTAGCATCCTGCAGCAATTCTACTCAAGCCCCAAACTATCCCACCGATCCAGGACCTTCGTCTTCACGTCCTCCGGGTACCCGTTCGCAAAATCACACGCGACCCAGCCCTGCTTCCCTGCATACTCCTCCGGCAACAAGCAGTTGCTTACAACCTTGCCCCCCGTCAGCTTTGTGCCAGGGCCATGGCTCATGTACGGCACCAATGGATACGCCGTCACGTCCTCGAAGTTGAACTCGTCTGCGGCGGGACGACAGCGCGTCGAATACGCCCACATGACATCGTTGAAGCTGAAGGGATCGATGTCGTCGCCCACGATGAGAAGGCGATGGATCTGCATGCCACTCTTGTGTCGGAACACCAAGTTGCCTACACGTTCACAGAACTCTTTCGCATTCGTCTTGAGCAGCGACAATGCCTCGCGGTCTACTTGCACGGCTGCCCAGATGACTTGCGATTCGTACAGCGCAAACACCTGTTTGACTGGGAACCCGTTATCCTGCAGCAATTGGCGCATCTCAGCTGAAGCCAGTGTTCCGATCATGGTGTGCGTCTCATCGGGCCCCGACGCTTTTCCAGGCACGCAGATAGGAAGAATCGCGTCCTTGCGATGCGTGATGGCGGACACGGTGTACAGCGGCTGTTGCGAGTTCTCGTCTAAGAAACTGTATCCATGCATTTCTCCGAACGGGCCCTCTGGGCCACGATCACGCACAGAGATTGTGCCTTCCAGCACGATCTCGCTGTTCGCTGGGACGTAGATGTCGTTGGTTTCACACTTGACGAGCTCAAGGGGCGAGCCGCATAGGGAGCCCACGTATTCTGCCTCAGACACACCGGCTGGAAGGGGCATACTGGCTGCCATCACCGCGATTGGAGGCGCACCGAGGGCAATCGCGTACGGAACATCCTCGCCCTTCTCGACCCATTTCTCGAAAATGCGCGCGATGTGTTGAGGCTTCATGATGAGCCCCGTCATGCGGTTCTTGTCGTGGACCATCGTGCGAGCGATCGACCAGTTTGTCCATGGGTGCTCTCCGGATGGATCTTGCACAATGTTGATGCCCAGCGTCTGGATGTAGTCGCCGCCATCAGCCTTGTTCAGAAGCGGGACAGGTAGTTTTATCAGGTCCACGTCTTTGCAGAGTATCTTCACCTCTTTGCACGGCCCGGTCTGAACGTGGACTGGGGGTATAGGCGGCTGGCCCTTCGCCTTCAGCATGAAATCGATGATTTCCTTGGGGCCGGCGGAAGGTACGAGACCTAGATGCATAGCCAAACGACGATGCGACTTCTCTGGATCTTTGGAAAGACCTCCCGGGGCACCTAGGATCCTGAAGAGACCATCGTGAGCGCCCTTGACGTTGTTGAAAAGCGGCGCTTTGGCTCGACGTTCGTACGCACGGCGCGTGATTGCGGCCACTTCGAGCTTTGGGTCGACTTCCTCGTTGATGTCTGCGAGGTCATGCTCGTCACGCAGCGCATCGACGAATGAACGAAAGCTCAGGTGAGCGGGCGAGGCGCTCATCGTGGATTGTTGTCGATATGCGAGAGCGAGAGGTCTGGACACGACGGGGCGGCCCAGAGTTGCTGTAATTTTGCCTAGACTCATGGCTGCGATCATTTGTGTCATGACAATCTTCAGATGAGTAGCAAGATATGAAGTCGCTGGGGTGATGGGGCTGTCGTGGTTGTAGTGTTGCTGTTTGCGCAACAGCGTCTGTTGTGATGACGGTATGCTTATTCACCTTCACCATTCGTATCGCGAGTAACACACAACACACAACAAGCATAGCAAAAGTAAAGCTGAAACTGATGACTCACTGGTGAGTAACGTGTCAACCGAGTGTAGCCGCTCGTGGTGTATCTGCTCAGTCATGACAACTGCGACAGCATAAGCAAGCCGACTGACGTAGCCCCAATCGCCTTACATATCAGGACAATGCATAAATCCTCTATCTATACAGACCGATCGTATCTGCAGCGCGCTACATCAAATCACCAAAATGTTCCGCCACTTCATGCAGCCTCCGACCCCAAAGATCTTCGACTCGGCCCGACAGGTTGCCACTGCCTTTCGCATTCCGTCTCCAATCACCATGACCATCACGCCCACACGACTACAATCATCCCTGGCACGTCCAATTCAGTGCAAACGAATCATTGTCGCCGTAACAGGAGCTACAGGAGCCCCGCTCGCCGTATCACTCCTCCAGCGACTACGAAAGCTCAACGTCGAGACACACCTCATACTTTCCAAGTGGGGCGCCGCAACACTCAAGTACGAGCTGGATCCGCCAAACAACACGAGCAGATACCTCGAATCGCTAGCCGATTATACGTACTCGCCGCGCGATGTGTCCGCCTCTTTATCCTCGGGCTCCTTCTTGACGCACGGCATGATCGTGGTGCCATGTTCCATGAAGACGCTCGCCGCGATTCGCATCGGGTACGATTCCGACTTGATTACGCGCGCAGCTGGCGTGAGTTTAAAGGAGCGGAGAAAGCTGGTGCTAGCAGCAAGAGAAACGCCGCTGAGTACGATTCACCTTGAGAACATGCTGGAAGTGACGAGAGCTGGTGCTATGGTGTTCCCACCTGTCATGGCGTTTTATACGCGGCCCAAGAGCGTTAATGACATGGTGGCGCAGAGTGTCATGAGAATGGTAGACTGTCTGGGTCTGGGAAATGAGGAAAGTGTCGATGAAGAGGGACGGTGGACGGGATTTGATTGGGAAGGAAAGGAAGCGGAACAAGCTTGAGCACCCACGGACTTTGTCAGCTCTGGCTTGTGGCCGGATGAGCTGTCTGACTGTATAGCTTCAAGTAGTTTCAGATATCCACGGGCCTTTTGGTGGGACGGTAGAAATACGCATAAATCGAGTTGGCATAATTGTCAGACTGAATCTCGTGAGCACGAACTATGTGGCTGGATGGCAGCAGTTTAGGACGCATTGTTGAACGTACGTGTAGCCTGTTGTAGCAGAGTTGTAGAATTAGGACATGGATATGCCATTAGTGGTGGGGAAGATGTCCTGGGTGAGGCGATCGAAGTTGTGCGGACATGGATGCAGATGCGCTGTTGGAGCTATTGCGCAGTACCGGTGAGCAACGTGCATGATCCGAATTATGGTGCACGTTATTGTGGCCTCATCGTTTATTTGCGGTGTGCCCCTCGCGGTGTAGAGACCGTGTTGGACAAGTGGATCGCAGCGATGAGATGAGGTGGCTAGCTTCGTGGGGCTCCAATATGAAAAGTGTCAACTATAGCTGGGATACCGCTACTCGCCAAATGCTCAGACCGTCTCGAGCATCGTGACAATTGCATGCTAGCTTTTGTGTGTTCAGAATGTATCGTCTTCATCGTGTCTGAATTGATGCTAGAACAAGAAGGAAAATTTTAGCGTGTCGACTGCCAGTCCCCTAAGCTCCCAGCAACCGTGCTTCATGTATCGTACGCCATCCCATGATTTATGTGTCCCTACGACTTTCCAACCTTCTCGGCGTCCTTCTGCATGTTCTTGATCGTCTCCGAGGTGCTCGTGCCGTCCTCGTTGCGATCCGCCTTGACCTGTTCAATGTGTCAGCAACCATGTATCTTCCCGATCAGTCACGCGCGATATCTTAAAAGACCCCCGTGAAAGAGGAATGGGCAGACGTACAGCGCTCTCGCTATCAGACGCGAGCTCCGAATGCCAGTGTCCCTTGCCCTCCTTCTGCTTATTCAGCTGTTCTTGCTTCTTCTGCTCGACCTCCTCGGCGCGGCCCTCGTTGTCTGCAGCGAGTATTAGCTTCCATGGTCACCCAATGGTCTTATGTGTAGTGTGGTGTGGACATACGGAGAGCCGATTCCTTGCCAACGCTGCGAGCTATTGACTGGCTGAACGCCGCGCGCTGCGTGAAGACGAAGGGGGAGCGGCGTGCCGCAATTGCTCGGATGGACGACATATCGATTTGTGGGTTCGTGGTGTTCGATTTCGTGACTGGTGGTGTGCCGTGCTGTAGGTTGGGTGGGGATTGGAGTACTGTGTAGTGTGTTGTTGAGCTTTGGAGCTAGGTGATGGAAAATATGCAACTTTTCCGATTTTCTTGCGATTGAGCAATGCCTCAACTATGGTTCAATTCTAGCAATCAGAAGTGAGCACTGTATTATTGTATACCAAAGGCCGTCAAAAGAAAATCCCACCAAGCACACACAAACGTCCAATTGCACATGCCGAGGGATTCGTGGCCGTGAATGGCATGTGTGACGTCAACGTACGAGATCCATCAGGATTACGCAACAATTGGCCGAGACGCGGCCAGTCCTACTGCGCCAATTTCAAAGCACCTAGTCGGGGCCGTAGAACACATCTCCAGCTTTGTTGCACGTGGCCTGTTGGGTGCAGGCAGCTCAGCCCACTTAGCTGCTGCGCCTTCATATTGCCTGCGAAACGCAACCTGGGAAGAGCATGCGTGTACCTGTATGCTGTACCTGCATTGACACCCCGCGTGGGCAACATGTTAGCCGCTGATGTGGTCTGGACAAGACGCAGAAGGGCGAGTTGCGTGAGTCGCTGCTCTGAGTCAAGACCGCTCTCGACGCCATACCCCGCAATCTAGCATCACGAGATGCACCCCTGACTCCTGAAGGTGCTTCACCCTTCAGACATACAGATTTCACTAGAGCAGTCAAGGACCATGAGTGATGTGGATAAGTTGTGATTCGTATCCTAAGACAACTCACTGCCCTCGAACAGAAGGCGTGTAATGTATAACGAGAACAGCTCCCGAAGGAAAGATAGAACCAAGATATCCTGAAAAGATCGCCCTCGCCTCCAGGGATCGTATAAATCCTCGTACAATGGAAATGAAAGCAACGGAAACCCTGCGCCAATGTGACTGCGTAGAATCATCCCAGCGTCGTACAGTTATTGATAGGACAAGCCGACGCATGCACCCCAGACCCGATTGACACCGCCGCTCGCTTCGCAAATCGCGCCCAAATGGTATACCGACCGCTTGACACCAATGACCAATCGCAAATGAAATCTACCCTTTGTAGTGGAGCGCAAAGGCTACCGGGTGGCAATAATGTAAGACAGCAACGCTACAGAACACCGTCTGTAACCAAGAATTTTCAAGTCTTTAGAACGCTGAGGACAACCGAAGATGCGAATGCGAACCCAAATAACACCGTTATGTGCAAGCCGCCGTGAATGCGTTAGCGCTCGAGAGCAAGAGACCAATGCGTTCTATCCAGTAATAAGTTTTCGCTTCAGTGCGCCGTCGCTGGGAGTCGAGTGGTGTACCCAAGATGTCGAATGAGATATCGTAGATTTGTACAGGGGAGAGTCGATAGTATGGACGTATGATCCTCCAGAGGATATCAGGGAGAAGATAATTAGATCCTGGGGTGGCGAGCGGACGAGAGGGTGACATGTCTCGCTCGCACGCAAAAGGGTAGCCACTAGCCTAGCAACGAAGACGCCGCAAAGTTGACCGAACACAACGCTGGCCTCGTACCTGCGAGGCTCTACCAGCGTCGCGACATGAACTGTGCCTGCATCTGTCGGTTGGGCGAGACAGATGGTGGTGGGCTAGCAGTAACATTTCGTGTCGAGGGGTCAACGATGGGGATGGCATTTCGCGTGCGCTGGGCTAGTGGCTGGTGCAGCTTAGTCTGCGAAGAGTTGTTGTGCTGGAAGCCGGCGGGAGTGTAGGGGTTCGGGGCTGAAGATAGTACAAAAGACGGGGTGGGCTGAAGCTGGTGCTGGAGCGGAGATTGTTCGGGCGAGCCGCTTGACAGCGACGAGCGATCAGAGCCAGACGAGTGGATGGACTGGAGCTGCTCATCGAGGGTCAGTGGCTGTTGGGATGTGGGGTGGCATAGCCGGGTGGCAAATATCGTGGGCCAAGCACTTACATCATCCTCAGTGAGCAGGTGGAACGGGCAAAACATCTCGTCGTCTTCAATGTCGAAGGACCGCGCAGCGTCGAAGTCACGCTTGAAGGCGAGCATAGTCGGTGGCTCGACGTTGAACTCCTTGAGCGTGCGCACCTGGCGGAACTGCTTATGACTCTGCTGAGCCGAGATCCGGGGCGCCCTCCGCGATCGGCCGCCGTGGTGGTTGTGCTGCGAATGGGCGTTGAGGTGCTGCGGCTGGTGTTGCCCGCCGTAGTTGAAGAATTGCGACATGATTACGGATTATGCTGATGGAAGTTGGGATGGAATGGTGATGAGGGGTCGTCGAGAATGACGGCCGGCAGCAACCACAACAAAGGCGGAACAAAGGGGTGCGAATCGTCGGATCAGGTGTGAGAGGTCGCGGTGGAGCTGCAAGAGAGGCGGGCGGCGTGGGAAAGCGGTGAGTATTATCTGGAGTGTATGCGATGCGAGGCTGAGAATATGTCGAGTGCTAGAGTGCGGAGCGAAGGAGACGAGAGGGTTGGGAGGGATGAAGAGGAAGGCGCCCCAGGCTGGTCGCACCTTCCCGACCTGCTGCACGGACCAGCGGGTGGGCCCAGTCTACTGTCATTGGTCCCAAAGACACGCACTTTGCCACCACCGAGGCCGTTAAGGTGCTAGCTGATGCCAGTGCTTGCTCCAGGGCTGCGCAGGATCTCGAGCGCTTCGAACGCTGAGGTGTCATGGACCAGCGATCTTCGACTGGCCTGCGCGCGAGCTTCGACAGCCGCCTTGTGAACCACGAAGTCGTCGCATGTCGTATGCTCCAACACCATATGCTGCTCGCCAAATGCGCGCACCCGCGAGGCTTCAGGAAAAGTGGCGCATTATCAAACGACGCTTGACCCGCTAGCCCTGGTAGATAGACAGACAGCTCACAGCCTGGTGACCCCAAGTCCCCTCGCCAGCGCCTTGACCGCTTTCTTCCGTAGCCAGGGGAATAACGCAGGCCACCCTTTTGCGTCTAAACACAACAGAACACACTCGATGCGGGCGGCAGCAGCGCAAGCGGGATCCCGAGCCTTTCCTCGAAGTGCCTTCGAAGATGCGCTAGAAGCACACCCATGGCAGTGCCACCAGTGTCTGCTGCCAGCCAGCAGCGTGGGCGATCGTTCCATGGCTGGTGGTGGCGGGAGAATGCCCTTCGCCAGCCTCGCAGCAACCTCTGGAATGCCCATCGTTTCCATGGTGTGGTTGATGCTGCAACCCTGCGGCTCCAAAAGCTCAGGGTTTGGCACCGATCACATCGTCCAACCCGGATGTCTAGACGCTGCTTGTGTGTGGTGTCCTGCATCCTGAGCGTCCCGTGGACGCCCGGTTCTGCTCCGTGTGACGTTTCGATCCAGCCGCAAGGAACGCAGTGCAACCGTGCCCAATAGGAACGAGCGAGAGCCGCACCAAATTTAGCTGACCCGAATATGCCCCGCCTGCAGTAGCCCATCCTGATTGACGCTGGACACCTGTGATGCAATCTGGAGATGGACAGCCCACTTCCAGACGTCCATCGCACGAGCCTGCGCTCCTGCTCCTCAGGTGCTGTTGGAGTGTTGAGATGAGATTGTTGCGACATCTTGCAGTCTCGGCTCGACTTGCACTTCGCTCACATATCGCAAACAGCACTGGAACAAAGCCAAGCTTTGCATGAACGAGCACCTCTTCGCTCGAAACACCCTCACTTTAGCATCATCCCGGTCCCCACTGGGCAGGCGCGAATGTTGAGTGCGTGGGATGTCTCACTCTACTTAAATACCAATCGAAGCTGCAGTAGGGTGGGCGTTGATAGTGTGTGATATGAGGCTGCTTACTACTCTAAGTGCTGACCACCATCGACAAGCATTGATATTGGGTCTGACGGTGGCACAGCAGTGCTTGTCTTGCGAAGCTGGCACGTGGCGCAGCCTGATAAAGCACGAGGCTCAGCAATGTCGGATGTGTGCTTGATCTGTTTCGCACCGTGTCGAAACCACGATCTGCGGTGCTCCAATCGGTACATGCATCCTTGACAGCATTGCGCAGGTTAAGATTCATGTACAGTCCGTAGCGTGGAAGTCTGCATGTACCCTTCTTGTTCCATGTCGATGTTTGAAGCATGTCTTCTTTGATGCCCATACCTTGCTTGATTCTTCATCTTCAGCGTCAACGACTAGCCACAGTGCGAGACCACGACCTCCCCCGGAAGAAAATGCCTCACTTATCCAGTCCTCGCGATTTCACAAACTTAGCGATCTGATCTTTGCATGTCTTGTCGGTGAAAGACTCCCAGACCTCATACAACGATATGAGCTCCTGCGTACATTCGATCACAGCCTCCATGTCTACCGTGCTCTCCGCCAGCCAGTCCACAAGCTTCTGCACTCTGTTCTGCGCTCCTTGAGGACCTCCTCTCGCGTTGCCGAGAGCCTGAAGGGCATTGGTCATTCCTGCCGCATTGACTTGGAGGCCGCTCTGGGTCGGTTTTAGTACGACGGCAAGGAACATCGCGGTGATAGCGATCACGTGTGGCGCATGGAGAAGAGGAAGATCTGTGAGATAGTGATCGTTGATGATGGACCACGCTAGGGCGTTCTCTTCCTGTGTTAATTGGAACTGTTTCTGTAACTCCGCGAGGCTGCGGTATGGGTGATGGATGATGAGCTGTGAGTTCATCTCGGATATCAGTGTGAACTCGCACTCGCCGATCTTTGAGATGTCGTTAAAGGATGTGTCTACAAGAGATGTCAGCCGCGTTCATACACGGTCTTGATCACTCACCCCAACAGTGTCGAGCTTCCGCGAGTACCATCCTGATGTGTTGCGGACACTCTTCCATCTTGCAAGCCAGGTAAAGAGCAGTCGCAAGTACAAGCGCTGGATTCGTTCTCCGGATCTCAATCTTTGCGTAGAAGCGTCGCACATAAACTTGCGCTGTAGCGAGAGCTTGCTGCCGAATGCCCAATGGTCTTGCCATTTTGGCGAGTTCTGTGGTGATTAGCGTTGTGCACACAATGGTGATTGGAGGACATACGATGGTAGAAATAGATGCTCAGATGTCTTCGGTCCGGCAAAGGATACAGGTTCACCAAGTTGCGCTCCGATTCTTCGATCTTCTTACGTTCGAAAGCCAGTTGCTGTTTGGTGAATGTCCAGAACTTGCGTTGAGTCGACTCCCAATAGCTACTAGCCATGATTGAAGGTAATACTCGAGGTGAGTGTTCACAGTGTCATGTATACCAAGATTTGAGATGTGTAGAGAATGACCGTATGAATACAGGATAACCACGAACGCGAGTCTGGTAGTAGGCTAAAGCTGTCAGCCTCTTGAGTGTATCCAGAAGCTTTGCAACGGACTTGGTTCGCTGATCAGGCTTCGCAAGCCACCAACCTCCAGCTCGAAAAGGTTTTTGGACGTAGTCGTCAATACATGGTGATTTTCAGGTTGATAATTGTGTCTGGTACAGCGTTAGGGTAGGAAGGATGCTGCCAGTCGAGCGAAGCAGCTTGTGTCCAATCATGTGTCAGCAGATGCTGTTCGCTGTTATCCCTCGGTGAAGCCGCTAACCTACTAGGCTTTTTTGGACACAGCTCAGGCCCTGACCAACGGAACGTCATACCCCACGTCGAATACTGTGAGCTTCTCATTCACCCTCAGCCATTCCTTCAGTATTGCACCTCGGCCTGCTTCGAGAGTCGCCATACTGCGTGCGCCCGCGACCACAGCCATGATACACCACAGATAGCGCCGCCCAGAATGACATCCAACCCCGGGAGCGTTGCCGACGACAGAGTCGAGCAGCTATGGGCGACGCTCGACACGCGGAAACAGGGCCGCCTGGATCTGCCAGCCCTCAAGAAGGGACTGCGCAAGCTGGACCACCGTACGGGCGACCTGCATACTCGCGCGGCATTGGCTAAGAGGACACTGTAGCTCTGAAAAACGCCGATCAGCTCCTGGATGAGGTGATGAAGGCTGTTGATACGGACGGGAATGGCGACATATCATACAATGGTCGGTTCCTCTACGACAGATTCAAAGTCTTGATGTGATAGCATGCTGACTTCCTCGTGCAGAGTTCCGCACCTTCGTACACGAGACTGAACGAGAGCTACTACATCTCTTCAAAAGCATCGACATCAACAACGACGGCAAGATCTCGAAACCTGAACTACGCCGCGCATTGAGTAGCGCTGGCATGGCCGTTGCCAGCACGAATTTGGATAACTTCTTTGCCGAGGTAGACACGAACAACGACGGGGCTATCAGTTTCGAAGAATGGCGGTACGTCCAGCAACAGACATGTGAAGACTGCGCACAGCTATCGGGAAGGATCATGGACGCACAGAGATTTGAGTTCGCCGAGTGCTTGGAGGGAGCCAGAAGCGCGACTCAAAGTTCTGGTCCACCAACTGTCGCGAACCGTGGTTGTGTGCTAGTCACACGCTCAACAATCATGGGCACAGCACTGACATCCACAGGGACTTTCTTCTATTTATACCGGTCAGCGCACCAAACCTCCATGCCGTCATGTCATATTTCTCTGCTACGATGAAAGTCAATCCTGAGGGTGACGTTCTCATCAGCGACGACACTATCCAGAGCCTAGGTACAGCGCAACGTTTTCTTCAATTCTTTTTCGGTTCAATACTCCTCGTAGCGCGAACACCGCCCTACGCGTCTTTTCCTTCAGAGTACAACGCACCGCTGGAAATGGATTCACACTCTGTTCCTAGTCTCGCAAATTCGCATACGCTCCCGCCACGTTCTGAAGGCGCGGAGGGGCTTGATGCTCCTCACGCTGAGGTACCCACGGGGCTTTTAGAAAGCTTAAGAGCCGTGCTGATTGGTTGTTTCCCCCATGCAGGCTATTTCGTGGCGGGAGGTATTGCAGGAATTGTTTCTCGCACCTCGACTGCGCCCCTCGACCGACTTAAAGTTTACCTTATCGCCCAAACCGGTGCCGCAGAACAAGCTGTGGCCGCGGCCAAGTCTGGGAACATCTTTAGAGCTGCGCTCAATGCTTGGAAGCCTCTCGCTACGGCAATGAAAGAGCTCTGGGTCGCAGGCGGGATACGGAGTCTTTATGCTGGTAAGCTTTCTTGTCATTTTTCCCAGTGTAAGTCGCTAATTCGTCGTAGGTAACGGTCTGAACGTAATCAAAGTTATGCCCGAGTCAGCCATCAAGTTTGGCTCATACGAGGCAAGCATTGCTGAACATCAATATAAGCACACATCCTAATTATCGCAGGCCGCAAAACGCCTCTTTGCCAAGATCGAAGGACATAACGACCCCAACATCATACACTCTTGGTCCAAATTCGTTGCTGGTGGAGTAGCAGGTTAGTCTTCACTGCTCTTCTAATTGGAGTGCACTAATTGGCTCAGGGATGGTGTCTCAATTCGCCGTCTACCCAATCGACACACTGAAATTGTAAGTGCCACAGCAAGCAGTTCGGAAAGCGCTAACGTGGAACAGTCGCATGCAGTGCGAAACCGTGTCTGGCGGACTGCGCGGCAACCGTCTCATCGCTGACACTGCGAAGAAAATGTGGGCCCAGAACGGCGTTGCTGCCTACTATCGCGGGTTGCCCATGGGTATCTTCGGAATATTCCCCTACGCAGCTCTTGATCTAGGAACTTTCGAGTATCTGAAGAGGGCCATCACGCGACGGAACGCCAAAAAGCGGGGGTGTCATGAACAAGACGCCGAACCGGGCGGCTTGATGACAGCGGCCATTGGTGGCTTCTCTGGAGCATTTGGTGCCAGTGCTGTATATCCACTCAATGTGCTGCGGACACGATTACAGAGCCAAGGCACTGTCTTGCATCCACGAACTTATACTGGGATCATGGACGTCACGCGACAAACGATGAAAGGTGAAGGTGTGCGAGGTCTCTTCAGGGGCCTCACGCCAAATCTACTAAAGGTGGTTCCGGCTGTGTCGATTACGTATGTTGTCTACGACAAGTCGAAGAAAGTCATCGGACTGCGGTGAGCACGAAGTGCACACGAGCATCCTTGACGCCATGGCCGAGCCCGTCAGAGCCACAGACTCGCCGAAACCAGTCGCTGGAACAGATTCATACCCCATTGGTACCACCGAGTCGGTAACCAGAGCCGACTGCAATCCGCCATCCGGTCCCCTACCCAACTATCCCACGGAGCGGCTCACATGCACCTCGCCCAACAACAACACCAAAAAGCATCCAAGCGCAATTTCATTTGCATCCATATACAGATACCCTTCACGCTTCAGGCTCCATCAGTGGCATTGATTTGCTCCATATTTTGCATTCAGCACGGCGTTGAGGCGTACCATCCTTTCGGTCAGTAGGTATGCCTGATGATGGATGGAGTTTTGTTGATTCTGTCGGATGATTGGATTTGGAAATGTTTGGACTAGATCAATACTTTAGCTACGGAACCACATGTGGGATTGACATTGTGGTCATCATGCAATTGAGATTTTGAAGATCCATATATGTATAGATGATGTACACCACCACGTTATGCCTGACCTTTATGTACAGATTCGTACTCATATGCTCCAAGCGCGATTCTATGCTTACAATATCAACATCCTCCTTCCCTCTCTCCCAACCCCTCACTTCGTAATAACAATCAACATAACCAGCACAACAATCAACCCCAAGATAACCCACATACTCCAATTCTCCCTCGCCTTTCTCGAAAACCTGTCCAGCCTCCCCCTCGCCCTCCGAAACTGCGCACTATGCCGATCAACACCCTCCTCCACCTCATCCAGCAGCAGCGTCTGCCCATCCAGCTCGTCCCCAATCTGCATCGACAGCTCGCGCTGGCGCCCGATGCTCAGGCCCAGCTGGTCGAGCTGCTCGTCCTGGTCGGCGATGACTTGGCTGTGGTACGCGTGGATCTGCTGGTTGTCGAGCGATGAGTGGTCGGGCGCGGACTCGGGGTCGGGGTTGTCGCGGTAGGGGAAGAGGGATAAGCGGTTGGGGTCGTCGGTGGGAGACGGGGCGTCGCTGAAGCGTACGGATTTGTTGGTGGGGCGGGGCTTCTTTTGGGCGGCGGTGAAGTCGGGGGTGAGGGAGGGGTCGTTGGGGTGGGTGAGCGTGGGGAATGTGCTGGTTGTGGAGGAGGGTTGAAATTGGGAGGTTAGGTCGGAGAGTTGGGAGCGGAGGCGGGGGAGTTGGGACGTGATTGATCTGGGGGGTTGTTAGAGATGTGTGTGGTTAAATGGGTTGGATGGATATAAGGCGGACTCACTCGTCTGATGTGTCTTCGACTTGCGACTCGAGCGACTCGATGCCTGAGCGCAACTGCTCCAGTGACCGTGAGATCTGTGCATCTTGGCTTGTTGACGGGAGGTTGAGTGAGACGGCGCGTTGTCGCTCGAGTAGTGATAACTTGATGTGGTCTGCGAGGAGGAACAGTTGCGGAGGGTTGGTCGCCATTGCGATGGTTGGTGTGCAGAGGTGGAGGTGAAGGGTGTCTATCAGTACAAGCGAAGCCTGGTCCGGAAGCGGCAAGAACGAGGTGACGATGGCAAGCAGATATGGTACACAGGCTACTACAACTACAGACAGGTGCAGTACACCTACCCGACTATCAAAGCGAGGTCGCAGGTGGATACTGGCGTGGAGAGCGGTCCGCTGACGACAGGCGGCGCCGATGATGGAGACGCACGCTTGGCCCGGGACTGTTCCGAGCGGGCCTCAGACAGGGCAGGGCAGCTGCGCATCCATGTCTTGCCTTTGCACAACCCCAGACAGCCACACGAACGCCCGCATGCTCCCTGCCTCATTGGGAAGCATGCCTCCATTCCAGCCTGCCCTTGTTGTTGATATATAGCCCCAACGCCTGGCACTCGACGGCAATTATCGACTGTCTGCGAGTGGCCAGCCTCCTCCTCCCCGTCCCCGCCGATCGACCGTCCCGACCGCTGTTTGATAGCAGCGCGGCACATGAGCCCCGAGACACAGGCGATCTGAGTCTCTCTCCAGGCTTCACTTTACACATCACCACCATGTCGGCGCCGTCACCAATCCCACCGCCCAACGACAGGCGGAACTCGCGGGCTTCGAGCAACGGCAGCCTGCCTCTGCAGACGCCAGACGATGTGGTTGCTGAGCCCGGTGAGCTGCGCATGGTCGGTGGCCCTCCAAGCAGTCCCTCGCCGCTCGCTCTTCGCGTCTCAAACTCACCCTCTTCGAAGCGCCGCCGCAGCCGCATCGTCAAGGTGCCGCCCGAACTCGCCTCCCTCGAATACGTCTCCACCCCCGACAGCAACCTCGTCTGCCTCATCTGCCACGCGCCCTTCGACAGGCCCGTCCAGCTGCCCTGCGAGCACTACTTCTGCCGCGACTGCCTCGACCATGCCTGGGCGCCGCAAGCCACTGGCCGCAAGACGTGTCCCACCTGCCGTCTGGTGATTGAGACGGACCGAGATGTCAGGCCGGTGCCGAAGATTGTGGAGAACATGCTCGACGAGCTTGTGGTCAAGTGCTCCAACAGCAAGGCTGGCTGCGATTGGATCGATCATCGCGTGAATGTTCACGACCATGTCATGATATACTGCGAGTACACGCCTGTGGAGTGTCCCGTGAGCGACTGTCGCCTGCACATTGCTCAGAAGGACTATCACAAGGGCTGTCTGCACTACACTGTGGCTTGCGAGGACTGTCACGTCTCTCTCATGAAGAAGGATTTGGAGGTGCGTAGCTCAACGAAACACGCCAAACAATTGCTGACCATACTGTGTAGGAGCACCAGCGCAGCATTTGCACAAACCGCCTGACGTCTTGCACCTTGTGTCAGGCTAACTTGCTTCGCCTCGACTTGAAAGCCCATGTCAACAACGACTGTCCCAAACACATCATCTCCTGCCAGGGCGCAATTGTCGGTTGCACCTTCAGACAGGAGCGAGTAGATGTCCTCATCCACGAGAAGGCTTGCGCCATGGCGACAATGGCTCCTCACTTCCGCGAGCAGCAAGCCCGTATTGAGCGAAGCGAATCACGCATGGAGCCGCTGGTTCGAAAAGTGGGCATTCTCGAAGACGGCCTCGCCACCATCACCAACATGCTCTATCCGGCCAGTTCAAACGACGCCTCATTCCCAGTCACCGATCCCTTGGATCCAAACGATACAGAACCAGCTGCGGATTTCCGCCTGCCTCCGGCGTCATTTATACACGTTGCACAGGGCGCTGAAAGCCCTCAAGCCCAGCCACCTTTTGACTCGCAGGTGCACCACCTCCTTACGCTCCACGACTCCCTTCGCGAGGAAGTGTCTCGCATCACCAATGCAATGACCGAGCTCGAGGGTCGTGCAAACATGATGGTCTTCAACGAGAGCACTCGCGTCAAGGAGGAGATGCTACGCACCAACACCGCCATCAACAGCATGCGCATGCAGTTGCATTGGCTCATGAGCTCGCACCTCCACAGCCGCACCAGCTCTGCCGGTAGTGCGTCGGCTAGGACTACCGGGAGTACGAGCGCCACTGCGGGCGGCAGTAACGTTGCGCAAGGTACTAGTGTCAGGCCTGGCCCCAGTGCGATGCCCTTCCGCAGGCTGAGCGACTTGACACGTCAGGATACCAAGCTGTGAGCCCACTCACGAAATATGTCTTACGAAAAGTGCTTTTCCGGCGTTTGAGTAGATCTAGATGGAAGATTGGGGAGTGAGGAAGGGAATGGACATGGCGCAGATGGAGAAGATATATGTGGCATCTCTGTCATCTTCTCGGGGAGTTCATGGCACAGGTCGAGCGTTATCGTAGATATACCCTTTTCATTAGCATTTTTATCAGCACTTCACTCATCTACGGGCATGTCAAGGAAAGAAAGAAAGAGACACAATTCAGCTCCAATCCATGTTGTGAAGAGAACTGAAGTTTCACCTTTTCCATCTTTTGATCATGTTGTAAGCACGGTTCCATGTGACATTCGTTGTGTGTGGAGATCATCGGTGACGTCTGCATTGTTAACCGGACCCTGCAGATCCTCGCCTGGAGCCTCAGATATCTTGAAAGACAATCACCACGTCCATCCGACTAATTCTCGACATCCACGAATGGCATGTCTGGAAATACTAACTCAGACATCTTAATTGTAAGTACATCGGTGTCAATCTAACAACCTATCGTGAATATTGTCCCCGCCGTAAAGCACCATCTCGACATCCATCTCAATTCTCTCACGTGCAGTTATTGACAAGTTCACTAGGCAGGTGCAATCGCAGCATTTACAGTCGATCTTCTCGTCTACCCTCTCGACACAATCAAGACACGCATACAATCTCCAGACTATGCGAAATTCTACACCAATGCCTCCACAGGCAAGCCAAACCGGGCGTTATTCCGTGGAGTGTATCAAGGAATCACAAGCGTTGTAATAGCAACACTACCATCATGTAAGCAACATGACCAACATTTCCAATGCATGATCCATAAATTGAACTGACATATCTCAGCAGGAGCATTCTTCACAACCTACGAACACACCAAAGCCCTCTTCACCCGTCTAAACACCCCATCCGCTTCCCCCAACGGTATCCTCCCCATCGCCCTCGTCCACGCCAGCGCCTCCTCCCTCGCCGAACTCGTGTCCTGCGCCATCCTCACCCCCGCCGAAGTAATCAAGCAAAACGCCCAAATGGTCAAAGCCGGCTCCCCCACCAACGCGACCGTTCAAACCCTCGCGAAATTCAGATCTAATCCTCTAGCCCTGTGGCGCGGCTACACGGCACTAGCAGGCAGGAACTTACCGTTTACGGCGATGCAGTTTCCGATGTTTGAGTGGGGAAAGAAGGGTATCAAGGAGTATAGGGATCGGAGGGGCTTGTCGACGGGGAGTATCTTTGAGAGTGGGGTGATTACGGCATTTAGTGCGGGGAGTGCAGGGGCGGTTGCGGCGGTTATCACGACGCCGGTTGATGTGGTTAAGACGAGGATTATGCTTGCTGCTGCGGACGCCGCGGCTCCTGATGTCTCGCAAATCCAGGCGCAGCCCAAGACCAATGGACTTGTCGACGCGTTTGGCAAGTCTGTTGCGTCGTCGAAGGATACGGTCAAGAGCGCGGTGAAGAATTTGAACCCGATGACGGGCCCGGAGGCGAAGGGGAGGCAGAGTAGTTGGGCGATTGGGCAGGAGATTGTTAGGGAGAAGGGGGTGAGGGGGTTGTGGAGGGGAGGTGCATTGAGGGGGGTTTGGACGTTTGTTGGGGCGGGGTTGTATCTTGGGGCGTATGAGAGTGGGAGGGTGTATTTGGCGGGGAGGAGGGGGGAGAGGGTGGATGAGGATGAGTTGCTGTGAGGGAGACGGTGATTTGAAGGTGAAAGAAGACGTAGAAGTAGACGACATCTAATGTGAAGCTGCTAGCAACTGAGCACGTTTACAAATACCCCGTCCTGAACTGCTTTCACCTGACTTCCTACAAGCTTCCAGTATGACATTTCACTTTTCACTATCATACAACTACAAAGTTATGCCAGGTGATAGATAGGCCAGCGGAGGAAGCTACATATATCACCTAGTGTTACCTGCCTTGCCTACGTTACCTACAATTAGACCTACAATTACGTAAGTTACTACACGTAGAGCTAGCGTGAAGCAACCTAGGGGAAGGAATAAGAAATAAGTAACAACAAAAGTGGTAACTAGATAAAGGATTTTACAGCCTATTATTATTCTGTACGGCCCTTTTTTCTAATCTGTCTAAACGTCTTTTAACCTAAACAGGACTGTGCAGGAGTTCTATGAGCGTTAGAGTTACAGGCACAGACAGAAAACTAACAATCTTCACGACGACTGTAAGGGCTAATTAGTTATAACGTATTCCACCAGTGAGCCGGCCAACCCAGTGAGCCGGCCACTGACTTTCACACCAAAAAAGGCCCTTTCTTGGCACTGCTATCTCGAGAACTACCTAATAACATTCTCTAAAACTTTAATACGTTATTCCTATATATATTTGCTTCTATATCTCGGAATTATAGTCTTATCGTACTGCTAGTTCCTAAGATAGTAGTTGTAGACCCCTGTGATTTTAATCTTCTTTCATAAATTCCTACTTGCGTAAGCTAGAGCTTAGTAACTCTAGAATAATAATCCCTATATAGATGCAGCTTTGTGATTTAATTTTCAGAGAATTCTATTAGGCGGTCCTTG
>Ga0265797_10001421_pt1 | contig 42076 bp, 40 predicted proteins | sample P2T30metagenome_FD_192433 | JGI IMG/M metagenome (GOLD analysis project Ga0265797, IMG submission 192433) | Plant litter microbial communities from East Loma Ridge, Irvine, California - P2 T30 | ecosystem: Environmental > Terrestrial > Plant litter > Unclassified | place: USA: California...
ACATCGTGCAGGATCTCTTCCAAGGACCCGTGACACGGAAAGAAAAGCCGCTATAACTCCGACGAGGACCAGGGGAATGGATGGTGTGAAGCTTGGATCTTGGAAGGAAGATACGGGTAGGGTTGAAGGACCGAATGGACTTCAAGTTGTGGTAATGGAGTGTGGGTCCAGGGGCATGCGAGTAAGATTCACATCATGAGGATGTATTTGTAAACAGCTGTGTACTACTCTTGTTTACTACAAAAGAGCGCGTAGTAGGTAACCTGTCAGAGAGCCTCCCATTCCGCTGCTTGTGTTGTCAGCCAAATACATCGCGTTTTGCACTGCACGACCAAATCTTCAAAGACTCTAATACAAGTCCATATCGTATTAGAACATTCGACTAGGATAACAAGAGAGAATGCTTGCGCCTGTCATGCACATGATTCTTCCTTGCATGCACGAACGTGTTTCCACTTCCAGCACGACCCTTGGACCTACCTAGGTGTCCATGGACGACTACGCAACGTTTTTGCCAACGTGTCTATCACTAATATCTTGGGCATTCAACGAGCTGTAGCAAACACAGAATCAACCCAAGTAGCATTGACACTGACTGCGAAACGCAGGTGGTATCCCAGCGATGCTACAAGCAGCAGCTCCCAGAAAACAGGCTAGTGCGTGATGCCCAACAAGAGCTTCAGCCACATAGCAACCAAGCCGATATCGCAAAACTTCGACATCTTGCCCCTAATGAAGGCTCACGAGAAGAGAAAAAGGCAGGTATCATTCTTCTCTCCGCACGTGTCGCCATGCGAGGGAACCTCCAGAAGCAAGTCATACAGGCACGGGCCGAGTGACTTGTCCGGATTGGCCGGATGTTCACGGGTATCTCCACCTGTGACATCGTTGACAAGCTTCAATCCAAACATTCATCAACCACCGGCTGGTCCCCATCAATCGCTTTCAAGGTCTTGCGCTTTATCCTACAAAGCATCCGCATTGTTCATTTGTATTGTCTGCGCGCCCTACGTTGTTTGTGTCGCGTCGCTGTCACTATGCGTTCCTTCTCTCTTACCGCTAGTCTCGCCGCGCTCTGCAGCGCAGCACCATACGGACAGCAGACGCCACTGAAGAACATTCTTGAAAACACCGACAAGAGTGAAAAATACACATATCCAACCGATTTTACCAGGGAGATAATCCCGAAGCCGTTTCATAGCCACAACGACTACTGGCGTGATGTTCCCTTCTACTCAGGATTAAGTCAAGGTGCCATATCAACAGAAGCCGATGTGTGGCTACTAAACGGCACACTATATGTAAGTAATTTCGATCCTTATACGTTGCGATAGCATCCAGTTGAAATCTCGGCTCATTCGTTGAAGGTCGGTCATGAACCCGCTGCCTTGACCGACAAGCGCACTCTCCAGTCTCTATATCTGGAGCCCATCCTTGACACTCTGCATCGCCAAAACCCAAGCACTCGATTTGTGCAGCCTGGCGAGCAGAATGGCGTATTCGACACCTCCAGCGGACAGACTCTTTACTTCTTTATTGACCTGAAGACTGCTGCTGACGAGACCTGGCCTGCTGTTCTCGAAGCCTTGGAACCTCTGCGAAGCGGCGACTGGCTGACTACCTACGATGGCACGACTCTGCGCAAGAACCCCGTCACCGTCATTGGAACTGGAAACACCCAACTTTCTGACGTCCTCGCATCGTCTCCGCGTGACGTATTCTTTGATGCGCCACTTGCGGAGCTCAACGATTCCAAGTACCAAGATCTCACAGCCAACGAGTCGCCGATTGCATCTACCAATTTTGCATCATCCTTTGGTGAAGTGCGTAAGCGTGAGTTCAACGATACGCAGCTAGAGACTCTGAGGGGCCAACTTGACATGGCCCATGAGAAGGGAATCATGGCTAGGTACTGGAATCAGCCAGACTATCCTATTGGCACGAGGAACGCGGTATGGCGGATTCTTTGGGACGAGGGTGTCGACCTGTTGAACGTTGATGATCTTGCGGGCGCGGCTGCATTCTGGGAGGGAACTGGTTAGTTGGATGGAATGCATCTTAACCATACAAAGCTATCTCAATATCAGAATAGACATATAAAGGCTTAACGATCATAATTGTGGAAAAGATATTATCGAAGCATGGCACTGCTTAGATCATCGCGTGCGGCGCACGTTCGCAGCTCGCTTAAATCCTGCGGCTCTTGCTCGTGTTCTGGTTCCTGCAGAAGCTGATCCCTGTAACCCCAGATTACGTACTCACCCGAGATTTTCCACATGTCAGTCATCCAAGCAATTGTGTTCTAGATTCCATCTCATATTCGTTGCTTTCATCTGAGACCACTCAGCAAACACCTTCTCCAACCTCCTTCGACAAACATCCTTTATATACGTACGTGGCTGGGCCCGGAGCCGCTTGCATACCTGAGAAGCTATAGCCAGCCTTTCTTTGTTCAGCTCCCGCACATTCGCACCGGAACCCATCGTCAGGGAAGGGAGCTGCAAGCTTGTAGCTGGCTCTCATCAATAACACTATCGCAAGTGTTTTAAAGTAGCTTCTTTGGGTCTCTGGAGTTACCCGCGAGCTTTTGCGACTGAGAAAGAGCTAGGGAATAGGTGTGTTACGTCATAGCGAAGATGTTTCCTCCATCGCAGGGCTTGCGATTGGACATTGATGCCATCAGCCAGATATTTGGCTCCATCAGCATCGCATGCTGGATAGGTATGTACTTTCCGTCTTCCTGCACAGCTATACGTTGTGCGACGCGCTTGCGCCGTATTGTTTTGACATGATTGTTACCTCGGCAAGCCGGAGCTGACCCGTATACAGTGGTTTTTTCACCTCAGATAATTGAGAACTGGAAGAGAAGCTCAGCAGAGGGCCTTTCGGTAGTCTTTATTGTGATATGGCTTCTCGGGGACTTCTTCAACATCATAGGTGCAGTACTGCAGGGTGTGCTGCCAACGATGACCATCTTGGCGGTATACTATACGCTAGCCGACATCGTGCTATTGCTGCAGTGCTTCTACTACAAGGGCTTTACGTTGCGCGATGATTTTAAGAAACCGATGGATGAATCCGATGAGGATAGTGAAGCTAGCGAGCAGTCACCGCTTCTTCCCCACCGTAGGCCGCAGTCAAGTGGCTCACCCTATACAAACGGCAACGGCAATGGGATCGAGGTACAGAGACCGCGCATATCAGACATCGACAGACGCGGCTCAAGCCACTCACAAGGCTCATTCCGCGAACGATACCTCTCTATTGACGGCACGCACCTTTCGCCTGTCACACCGCTCCACGATGACTCTACTATTGCACACCAGAATGGCGCGGTCGCAGCCAAACCTCAGCCGGCCCAGTCCAGCCTGCAAACAATCATCTTCAACCTTGGTACCATCGTTCTTGTATGTGCGGCCGGAGTCTTCGGTTGGTATCTCAGTGCCCGGAACTCCACCGCTCCCAATCAGCCAGATGACCAGGACTCGTCACCCGAATCAACACTGCACTTCAACCTTTGGGGCCAGATCTCCGGCTACGTTTGCGCCGCACTCTACCTTGGCTCTCGTGTCCCACAGCTCCTGCTTAACTACCGCCGCAAGTCTACCGAGGGCATCAGCATGCTATTCTTCCTGTTTGCTTGCTTAGGTAACTTGACATATGTGTTGAGCATCCTGGTCTACAAGCCCAAGTGTGGGGGTCATGTCTGCCAGGGTGGAGAGGGACGTGCTGAGTACGGCAAGTACATTGCGGTCAACATGAGCTGGTTATTGGGCAGCTTTGGCACGTTGTTGTTGGATGCTGGTGTGTTTGTACAGTACTTCTTGTATAAGATGGACGATGACGAGAGTGACGAAGAGGAGTAAAGGCAGATATGAGAGATGCCTAAATTGTACTACTACAAAAGTTTTCGTTACAATATCTTGATGGAGCACGCAGCTGGGGGTGCATTGTTGTACATGCATGGCCTCGCAAATGTACATATGCAGAGCAGTCTTGGCTGGGACTCAGATACGTCGTTCACGAGGAGTCTAATTGGCACCGGAGTTGCGGGACGTCAGTGGGCTTTCGACTTGTCTGTTTGTATCGGAAGCCTTCGCTCGTTGGGGCAAATGGCTGCGCAACATATCCGTCTTGGTACCTTGGGCTGAGCTACGCGCGCGTTTGTAAGATCGGAGTCGTTTGAAATCAGAATGCATCATACTTCAACAATCTCGTGGTCCTTCTAATCTTTCTCATCAACACCTGAATCTGTTGCAGCTCGCACTTCAACCTGCCGTTCACAAGACAACACCAAACCAAAACGTGCAAAAACCTCACCATGCCGAAGAACGAGCATCTCAAAGGTTCCAACGCTCCTTCTCACACGTACAAAAAGTGTTCCATTAATACTCCCAGGGGTCGTCTTCTTAGCCGCCGCCAAAGCAGAAGCTATTATCCACACCTATCCCACACACTTCTACGATATCGAGGAAGCAAAAGCATATGTTGATGCTGCCTGCGAGAAAGCTGACCTCAAGTACATAACTAGCAAGCACATGACAGAGGACGAAATGGAGTATGTGAAAGATAGGGCCTGCTTCATAGTAGCTGCCAAAGCTTTCGGGCAGGGGGAGTTCTATCTAAAGGTCGAGTTAGCTGATCCAAGAGCTTTAAGGAGTATGTATGCCTGGTCCTCTCCTTGTTTTCTGATACCGACACGTACATGGTCTAGCCGCCGTCGAAGCCGACATTAAACGCCTGCTCCCCTTAGTGCCTTATTGGCCGTCAAGCTTCCTCAGTGTGCAGCATGCCGTTCTTCACGTCGACAGGGTTGCACGATGGTCCCGGTTCGTGTATGAGCAATTCGAAGGTGTGGAAGAGAAGAAGTTCCGAGCCTATGTCAACTTCAATACGGCCAGGCATGCTTTCGAAGCAGGCAGGTTTGACATGAATATACCCGGTAAAGGATGGCGGCAACCACAGCGCAAACTCCAAAAGGCTGCTACTACGTCAAAAGCGCCAATTGAAAGGTTTGGCACAATGAAGAGTAGGTCGATCTACCGTCGAACCCTCTGAACTATACTGATGTGCCAACATAGAAGCCATCGAGTTCGACGTACAACGCCTTCTTGTGCTTGTGTCCCCCTGGCCGACGAAATTCCCTTCCCTCAACGCAGCTCGAGATCATGTCTTCAGCTTCGTGAAGTCCACTTCTTTCTCATTCACATACTGGCCCGAGGTCGGCGATCACCGCTTCCGCCTATTTGTCAACTATAATACGGCAAAGCGCGCCTTTGAGCTAGGAAAGTTCAAGATCGAAGTCGACGAGAAAGAAGAAGAAGAAGAAGAAGAAGAAGAAGAAGAAGAAGAAGAAGAAGAAGAAGGAGGAGGAGGAGGAGGAGGAGCAGCAGGAGGAGGAGGAGCAATCCTCATATGTGCAAGCAATGTACAAGAGGTAGCCCAAGAAATCACGATGCCGTCTGTGGATGAGTCAGATGAGGATCCTTTCAAGGTAAGGTTCTCTTCCAGTTGGGTACAGACTAACGTGTTTCTGAACATGACATGTGCTGATTATCTTCACTACAGGATCTTATTGCTGTCCTGAAGCGCGAGAGCATTCTCAAGATAGCTTTTGAGTGAATGAAGCTAGGCGAGCGAGCGTATGAGACACTGGGCAGACTGAGGCTGTGGCATAGTATGTGTTTGTATCAAGAAATATACAGCACTTGGCGTATGGCCAAAAGACGAAGGGACTGATGAAGAAGATTGGTATGTTATGCGATAATTTGGCACTCTCTTGGTATCCTCTAAGTATCTCAGAACCATGGGTTCACATCACACATCTAAATTTCATCACTACCCTCTTTTTCCTCATCAAGGACAGCGTCCACAACATCATCCATAGCGTCCGCAGAATCGTCGAGTGCGATCCCCTTACCCTTGTCCGCCTTTTTCGCCTTCAACTTTGCAATCTCGGCCTCAACACCAAGCTCTACCTCCCTCTTCAACCCTTTGTAGAAGCCCATCTTGAACAGCACTTCATACCACACGAACAAGGGCGCCAGGAACAGGGCCTGGACCAAATTGTCTAGCAGTGCGGGTTTGCGCCCTTCAAACTTGCCATGTCCAACGAATTGCAGTATCCAGCTTACGACGTGGACGGCGACGGCAATACTGTTGACTTTGGTCTTGTTGTAACGCTGCGTGAGGCGGTTGGAGAGGGATGCGAAGGCGAGGATTATGGGGGTGACGGTCACGCCAGCGAGGTTGGGAGAGAGAAGGAGGTAGAGAGCTGAGTAGGTAGCTGCAGCGATGGTGCCTAGGTTCAAGGGGAGGTTGAGGCGGGTTAGGAGGGGGTGTTGGCGGATGGGGAGGGTGGGTGTGTTTGTGCCCTGAGGGGTGAGTAGTGGTCAGCGAAGGAAGACTAGGCAACGTACGAAGAGAATGCCTGTCGCAAGCAGGACAGGCACGCATGCTATGTGGATGGCGACGTTTGTTGGCTCGCGGTGATATGCGCCATACTGCTCTTTCGCATTAGCTGATGCGCATCTTTTGAGGGCTGCACGGGTGCCATTACGAAGACGAGGTTCTTCTTCAGATCAAAGACTGGCATCTTGGACAATCTTGAGGCAATCTCGGTGCTATGTTGCGACAAGGACGGGAAAGTGTTGGCGAGGCGGCGGCGGCGCAGAGGCTGTATAAGGGCGTGCCTGAGATGCGGGGAAGATGGCGGAGAGAAGCGGATCCGGCGACAAAGCCAAGGGGTAAGGTATCGTCAGCTTCAATCAAAGGACAGAAAAGAAAGAAGGTGTATCCGCAGAGTCTCGCGATCCTGGCGCTATACGATTACTGACTATCGGCCCATCCTCACGGCGACTGCTGCCATGGCTGAGCTGGGGGGTACAGTGCATTGGCTGGTGGCTAGCTCCCTGCATGTCGAGGCAAGCTGCCGAGGCAGTCGCTGTCAGGGCAGCCCTTGACGTTTGCCGTCGCATCCCGGATACCCGTTTGCATGCTTCTCAAGTGCATGTGAAAGTCACAGCAGATGACACTAGTATCCAGGCGCGCTTGAGCAGCGCGTTTTTGTGGGGCTGCATGACGATTGGCGTGTTTTCAGTAGTGGGGATACCGACGACACCCTCCACTTCACTCCTTTGTGTATTGTTGTATCAGGGACAAACTACAACGCTGACCACAACCAGCACGAGGGTATCAAACTAACGAACGACAAGATCTGATGCCACCACGACCGCCAGCCTACGAAAGCCCTCACTACCTTCTAAGCAACAGCCACCTACACCTGCTTCTCGCCGCGAGGCGACGCCTTGACATAGGCATCTGGCTTAGCCAGACCCTTCTTGCGAAGAATGTACGTATTCCAAGCGTAGCTCATCTGCGCCGTCACGCTCACAGGGGGTCGTTGATCGCCAAATTTATACAGCTGAGGCTTGGAGAGACCCTTTTGCCGGAGGACGTACGTCTTGAACCACCAAGGTAGATTCTGACCGGCCTGGTATTTCATGTGCGTGCGCGTGGGAACACCAAAGACATAGTCGAGCTCTTCGAGTGTTCGTTGTTTAGTCTCAGGTAACCACAAGAAGCTGGTCGTCTGTCAGATGTACTCTGTTTTGCAAAATGGGTTGGATATCGACTCACATCATGATGAGAGCGACAACGTTCATACCGGCGTAGAAGCCGAATACTCCCTGAGGCTTCATAACTTTGAGCATACGAGGAAGTGTAAGCGACAGGACCGCTGCCTAGATTTTGGTGTACCAAATCAGTATGGGTCCTACCATGCAGTTCGTAAATCCTCGTTACGTACCCAGAAGTTGTTCGTAGCCACAGCCCACGACATTCCCACTTCACGATGGGAGAGCGGGAATACCTCGGCTGAGTATGTGAAAGGTACTGGTCCCATTCCAGGAGAGTAGAAGGCACCAAAGAGATACACGAAGAAGGCGATCAAACCCAGATGCGCGTCACTATCCTTGGGGATGTAGTAGCACATCCCAGCTACGAGAAGTGTCCAGAACATATTCGGAAACGTGAACAGGAGCAGTCCGCGGCGACCGAAAGTATCGATTGTCCAGACAGCAGGCCACGCGAAAGTGAAGTTGACAAGACCGAAGCCAAACGACGCAATGAGAGCTTCCTTGTTCGTGGCTCCTCCCTCTGCGAAGATCGTTGAGCTGTAGAATGCGATGATGTTGATACCGCACATCTATCTTTGTCAGCTACCATCTCTGGTATAAGCTCTTCTCCACTTGCTTACCTGCTGCCCTATCATAACAATACCAGAAGCTTGCGTCGCTCGACGAACGCGCGGAATAGTGAACAACTCTACGAAGCGTGTGAAGAAATTTGATTTGGGGTTAATCCCAGCTTCACGGATCAAGACCTCTTCCTGCTCCAACAAGCAGTGGGTGTAGTAGAGGTCACGTGCAGCTTGTAGAGGAGTATTCCGTAGTCGGAGGAAGGAGCGATACGCTTTGGCGTATTTGCGCTTTTTCATGAGCCACCGAGGACTTTCGGGTACGAACCAAATGCCAATGCAGAGAGGTACAGCAGGGATAAAAGCAGATCCAAACTGCAGACGCCAGGAAATTGCCCCAGTATTCTATATTCCATCAGTAACCGCAACACGTAGACTTACAATTACTCACCATAACAGCTAGATTAGCGACCGTCCCTAGGAAGATTCCGAAGGCTGTCCTGTTGTGCGTGTGCGAAGTCAGTGTATGTCTCACATGCAGTTGGTGCAGGGACATTTCTCACCATATCTGCCACGACATGACGAGTCCACCACGCACACTAGCTGGTACGTTTTCCGCCGAGAAAACAGGCACAGTAACTTCCTTGAGTCCCATACCGACTCCAAGGAGTACGCGACACACAGCAAGCTGACCCCACGTCTGGCTCAGACCCATACCGAAGGGTGCCAAAAGTGAGAAGATGGCAGCGATGAAGATGGTACCACGCCTGCCGCAGAGTTCGTTCACCGGATCTACATACATCAGCAAGAGAAGGTAGAAATGCGACGGCAACTTACCAGAGATCCAGGCACAGAAAACTGCAGGAGTGAAAATGCAAAGTCAGTGTATGCCAAACAAGCATGTCAAAATTCCTATACATACCAGCAATAGCTATATAAGGACAAGCATTTACGAACCCAATAATCCATCCATTCTTCTCACACGTTCCCGCCGCCTCACACACAGAGCCAGAATCTGGGATGCCCAAGGCCTGACCAAAAGTCAAATTAGCCCCATTAGATCCCGTTTGGTCCCAGCCCTGGATAGCAGCTGCGATGGAGTTGAGGATGATGGTAAAGTAGAGTGTCCGCGGTAACTTGAATCGATGCGTAATCTCCTCACGGACAGCCGTACGGTCTGCTTCGTCTAGTTCTTCGAGTTCCTCGAAGAGGGCGGGCGACTGCGCAAGAAGGGCGCCTTTGACAAGGAGCGGTTCGACGTCAGTCAATTGGTGTTCTGTGGCGAAGTCGTGGACGTTGGCTATAAGTTGCTCGCGCGAAATGTCAACGAGTGGGTTTTTGATTCTGGACTTGTCAGTATAGGGTGTTCAGATGAATAGCGATCAGGCAGTTCGTTATGGTAACACTTACTCTCCCTCGAAATTAGCAGTGAGACGAGCGACGCTCTCTTTACGCTTCTGCTCATCATCGAAGATGGAGGCTTTGCGCTCGTGGTGCTCATCCACTACCGCTGGTCTGAAACAAACATTGTCAGTACATTTCGAATTGTACATTACGTCCTATCTCATTGCACTATAAGACATGGTAGCTTACTCGATCTTGATCTCCTTGTCAGGCTCCGACATGGCCAAGACAGGAAACTAGACGTGTACAATAGAGCTTGATGTCTAAGCCTGGGTTCCCCAAGGCTAGGCGAAGATCACTTCACAAGCCTCTAGCAAGAGACAGGAATATGGATGAAGAGATTGAAAACAACTCTAGCAAGAACCTCAAGCGACATCGCATGCTTATATTCCCATGTTGCCAGGGCTTGCCTCCATCGATTCCAAGAGCTGGAGTTTCCCCGTCTTGGGTTGATGCCAATACCATTGCTCATCCATGCAGCTCATACCATTCATACACAAAACCGCTCAAGACGATCACGCGGTACATGGTAGCCAGCCAATAGCGCTATGAAGCGGTAGACCAGGGCCAATAATCACCGCATCAAAGCTCAATGTTGGGCGACTTCGGTGGCTGCAGCATGGTAAGACCTCTTTCTTGGGTGGTGGCTTGGCCTAGCTTTGACCATTGTTTCACGCCTTGGATTTCTTGAGGTGGTGAAGCCAGCGATGCGAGGCTGATGCCGATGTTGCGATCCGTGAGGAATCCGGATAAAATAATCAGGCGCATCTTCGGCGCTTGTTCAAGCCAACTGTCATTGTTGAGCATCGTGGCCTCTAGACCAGCTAGCGTAGTAGTGATAACAACAATAATAGAATTTGTAGATTTCAATACCTCTCAGGCCGAAGAAAAGGCGAAGCACCACAGGCACAGTCGCAGCATGCCTTGTACACAACTACACACCATCTCTTTCGCAAACAAGCCATATATTACGTGTCTGGCTTGGCTTTTCTCAGCAGATCGTTCTTGGTATAACGGCCAAGCTGCGCATCACGCTCCAGCTGGAGCGATAAGAAGGATCTGACATGACGGGATGGTGCAATGCAACACAACACTCATGGCATATGCATGCACGTCGAGCAGATTCCGAAAGCCTGGTAGATGAGCGATCAGCCCACCCAGCAAATGCTTTTGACCGGTGCGTACTGCGGCCGTGTTCTATCGCATGTGAAATTCTGTACTAGTACAACATACGGTCTCTTTTCTGGCGCCGATGATTCCAAAGTTTAATCAAGAAAGCGAAGCCGTCTTAACATCTCCACTTCATCGGAGGCTTTGCGTGATCAAGACGAGACGAAGAGGAGGTTGTTTCCCCGCATTCTCGCTTGGCTCGACCCAATCCTTGCATGTGCGCCAACCGTTCTGCCTTGGAGTGCGTTCTTGTGTATTTCTTGGATCTGCGGCATGGGTTGTCAGCAAGGCAACAAAGATCGAGACTTGCGCGTGATCGCTCTAGTGAGCTAGTATAAATCGAGCTATCTAGTCGTTTGAGACGCCTGTGTAAGCGCTTCCAATGCAAAGCATCGTATGCGGTGTGCCTATTAGGATCATGTATATGACAGGGACCAGTGTGAGCTTTTTTTTTTTGGACGAAGATATATGTGAATGGATGAAGCTCTTAAGAATTGGTATTTCAGCGCGTCTTCGTAGCCGGTCGCGATGCGGGCTATATCTACTAGCACAATATCCCTAGTCAGAGTTTGTACTAGTTGGTTCAGCCTCAGCTTGTGCGCCCGTCCCAGCGTTGAGCTTCACGTCTCTGTAGGAAACGTTGCTGAATCTCTATCGTGCGCCTGCTGAGGAGCGGGGCCGAGAGACGAACTTGCAGGCTGCATCTCCAATGATGAGTTACTGAGCCCAACCCCTGCTGTTACAGATTGCTCGTCCGACTGCGGAGTACCTGGCTCGGTCCTTTCTTTTCCAAGTGCTGAATCCATTCCCATGTTCCCCAACGGACCAGGACTGTGATAAGTCTGCAAGAATGTCTTCGCCTTGATGATCTGATCCAATGTTTCCTCATCGTGTCTCTCGTCTGCATCTTCCAAGCTCGGTGTAAAGCTGTCTTTCAGTTTTTTAACCTCGTCATTATCTTTCTTGTGCCCAGGCGTCGTCTAAACTCCGGAGGCATATCCTACCTCCTTCTGCTTCCCTTTGTCTGTACTATCGCTTGTGTCAGCACTCCCGGCGAAGGCCTGCTGGATAGGAGGTCTTGGTTTCGCTGCGATATCGAGTTCGGCAAACTTGGGTCGCACCTGGAAGATGTTCACACGGGCAGCGTTGAATACTTGTTCGGAAGGTGGGATGGCGACTGCGAGATTTGTGTTTTCGGTCAGGCGTGTGATGAAGAACATGAAGCGACCGGTTTTGATTTGCATTTCTGCAAAGTTTGCGCTACCGGCGGGGATATTTGTGTGTTTTCTATGGGAAGCGGCTGGTTAGTCTGGGGTTCTCACAGGTGAGATGAGTGTAAGGAATTTGTACGTACGCCATGCTCTGCTTGTGTGTCTTGAGGATGCTTGAAATGCGCTCGAAACGATCTGTGAAGGGATTTGATTCTTCGGTCTGTCTTGTGACATGGGCAACAGTGAGACATGTCGTCCGCTCATACAGAATGAGTTCTCTCGCATCGATGACCTCTGCCAGCTGTTCCAGCAGCGCCTCGATGGTGCCCGCGTTGGGGATCAGATAGTAGATGATCTTCGTCCAAGCCTTGTATAAGCTCTGATCCCAGATACTGGTCGCAAAGAACTCGACAGTGTCTTTGAAGCCTTCACTAGCCTCGCGGATGTACTCGGCGCGTTCGTCGAACATGGCTTGGCGAAGGCGGGCTTGCACAAGATCCATCTTGTGTATGAGGCAGAAGACCTTGGCGCCGGGACTGCACTCATGGAGGGCACGTATGATGTTGGAGTAAGAGACGACATCGGCTGCGAATTCGCGTGATTCGATGTCGAAGACGAAGATGAGGACAGCGACGGAGCCGAAGACGTGGTTCCTAGATTGGTTGAGATAGTTCTCGACGAAGCCGTCTTGACTGCGGAGAGTTAGTTCGAGTCATCTTGTCGTCTCACGTATGGTGGGCTCACCCTCCACAGTCCCAGAGATTGAGCATCAGGTTTCCCATGAACTTGATATTGCTGTGCTCGACGTCGATTGTCGCGCCCAGCCTACGGACGTCTTTGGCGACATAGTTGCTAAACACGATGCTTCTCATCGACGACTTGCCAGCCCCGCTCTTGCCCATCAGCAGCACCTTGCGCTGTTTCTGCCGCTTGATCGAGTTCATCGCGATAGCCTTGACCGACAGTAGAGAGGAGCTACGTGAGAGCTGTGAAGAGGCGGGTTGTGCGCAAGTAGCCTGACGGTAGATTTCGAGTCGGTAGCGAAAGCGGAGTGGTAAACTGATAGTAATACCGAGCCGTCAGGTGGAATTTGGCGATGGGATGACGTACTGTAAACACCTGCTTCGGAGCTTTGGCTTTGGCGCGCGATATTTGGGGCCCTGCACCAATCTTTGCTTGGCAGTGGGGCACTTCCGCGCTCCGCATTCCCATCACGCGCGAATGCGATTGCCATCCTTGCTTTTGGCAGTCTCGTAACGGGTACGCGCGTGTTAGTCTTTCACTCGTCATCGCCATCTACTTGGGAAACTGTCGTGGTTGGGAGGCACACACTCTCATTCAAAAGGCTTTGGTACATAGCTACATGGTCGAAGATTCCAAAAGTCATGGTAAGTGAGGAATTATTACAACATAGGAAATGGATAGCTTAGACTGCCAGCGCTTTGGAGATAAATAGGACATAAATGTGGCTGGTGCGACGAAGCAGAAGGTATAAACAAGAAGCCGTGCCACCAAATGCGACCGTCAAGATCGTGTATCATAAATCCCACCCACTTGGCCATAATTAGAAGGTACTGGTGCGGCATGGGCAAGGGCACCCTCGTGGGTATCGGATACGTGCTTCCGCTGCACGATGTCTGTATGTGAAGGAAGCGAAGGAAGTGCGGAATAACGAAGAAAGGGGTATCTTAGAAAACAGTGCCGTCCGAGAGGATCATGATTGGCGGCTCTTTAGTGTTGGGCCGCGACACTTCAGCAATCTCTCGACCTCCCTAGTGTTGCGAGTCAGTTTCATCCAGAAGAACATTTGAGTGGCGTCAAGCTTACCTTCCAACTACCAGCTTCGAGCATCTGCGCCAGGTTCAGCTTATCTGACCCGCTCAGACCCAGTAGGTTGTTTACGTCGACTAATAGATCGTCGAGTAGTCCGACTGTGACTGCGCGCCATTCGACCACTACATCGTCGTCGGCGGTAAACATTGGTACAACTTCCATGCTCGGTTGGCCTGTTGCCTGTGCATTGCGTTGGTATTGCGCGAGACCGCGTTTCTGATCCTCAGGCTTCAGTGTCAAGAGGCCGACGTCGATGAACAGTCCACCGTTTCTGTATTCTGGCAGCCCGGTAAGGAGTTCTGCGCCAGGGAAATGAACATGGAGGAGCTTGGTCATGGGGACCATTAGTGAGTAAGTCATCCATTGGGTTAGTTTGTGGAAAGGCACAATGTTTTCCCACGGATGAGTCGGGTGTGATGGCATGACTGAGCAAGGCCATGCGTCGCCCATGGGTACACCGTCGATTTGAGTCCTTGTGGCTGGCCAGATGGGGGTCAAACTGTCCATGAGGGTATTCCAAAGAGTTGGGAGGGGTATGATGGGGACTGATGATGCTTGCGTGGTTGGGTGCGAGAGAAGGTAATCTGACCTTGTTAGCCAAAATCACGAGACTTGATGGCCATGCATACCGAGCATGTTTCCTGGTCGTGCTTCGAGGCCAAAAACTTCTTGGTTCTGGAGCGCTTCTGCGAGACGCAGCAGCAGGCCAGTGCGACCCTCGAGGCCATCGATTGGGTTTGTGGCGTTGACCTGCAGGCCACGCGCCACTGTTGCGACGTCGAGCTTCTTCAGCCCCGCACTGTCGACCTGGTAGGGTTCTTTGGGATCGCTGCTGAAAGCGCCGGCCTTGAACATCTCCAGACTGGCGACGGCGAGACCCTCGCTACGGCGGTAGATCTTGCCCGACTCCTTGCTCTTGTACTGCCACTTGGTGCCTGCACCTGCATCGAGGAGGACGGAGACGAGGAAGAGATCTATGAGGCGGCGAGTGCGCTCCTGGTTGTCGACGGTCGACGGCCATGTTGCCATGAGCTGATCGATGCGCGGGCGGCCACCAACATCAAAGTGCTGCCAGCGGCCGTGAGGCGGAATTGAGGCGTAGTCAGGCGCATAGTCGCGCTGCAGGCAGTGTTAGAGCGCGCTGTCGGCCAACATGGTATCCTTGCGCTCGCAGAATGAGGCTTACCTTAATTATGGATACGACAAAGCTAGCGACATCTCCAAACTTGCTCATGTCGACTGTGAAGTGCTTGAGCTGATTTTTCTTGGCCTTTTCGAGCACCAGCTTGGAGCGCTCGCGGACGGCGTAGATGCTGCGCAGGTAGCCGGCCGGGTCGAGAGTTGGATCTGGGGCCTTTGGCAGAGGGACGTCTGGGAAGCTGGTAGGCCGGGAGCCGTTTGGAGTGGGTCCAGGGGAGCGCAGGGAGCCATTGGAGCTGTTTGGCTGGCTGCCGTTGGGGGAAACCTGGGGCTTGGAGCCCTTGCGATTGAAGAGACGCATTGGAGGCAGCGGCGACAGAGAGCGAGGTTTGCTGGCGAGAGGAGCCTTGGTGGTGAGGTTTGCTGGGAAGTAGGAAGGCACGTTCAAGTCGGGCGAGGTTGCTCGAGAATGCGGCGATCGTTCTGTCCAGAGGCCCGCGCTTGCTGGCAGTGCGGAACCGTTACCGGGAGATCCCTGGACAAATAATCCGGAAGCGACTGCGCTGGTGGAGCAAGGGAGTCGACACGTGCCGATGGAGAAACCTTGTGTAGACACTATGCGTAGTCACCACCCGCGCACTCATCAATTGCAAATCAGCTGCAGGAGGAATCGAGGACAAAGCTGCGAGAGACGCAGGAGCAAGTCCAGACGCGCCGCCTCCAGTTGTATACTACAGTCGTCTCCACCCTGGCAACCATAGTCTCGCCGACCGTCTGCCCCTTGCTCTTCCGCGTCAATGGGCGGCACGATAGACGACGCTAGTAGCGCAGCAATAAACCCTTGGAGCGTCGTCCTGTTCTGTTCCGTTCCTGAACAGCAATTCAGCTGGAGGCCCGACTGACGTATATCCTACCCACACCCGCGCCTTTCTCGACGCGCTCCCGACACCTGTCCACCCTGCAGGGTCCCGACTGCTCGTCGCGTCTATTGATGCGAGGTCGCGGTTTCTTCCATTCAAGGCATAGCTGCTGCCTCTGTACCTGACCTATGAACCGTTCGCTCCAGCTGCGACCTCTGCGGCACGCACCACATCCCCCTTGTGGTTAGGCCCATAGTATTTCTACCAGGTATCGGTCTTGACCGTCTTCAGGCTAGCAGGCAGCGTGCATACACCAAATGCAACCTCATTACCAGTTATGCTATTCTCCCACGACGCCCTTCTCCGTCGTCTCTGCTGTCTGCAAGATCAGCATCGCTATCCACACTCGTCCAAACCTAGATTCTTGCACATAGCTTCTCCTGACATGGACCCTTTACTAATGCTATGCCCAAAGCCCACAACCTGAGTCATCTACCTATCGCTTACGTCGGGGATTGGCGGGTGGTCAAGTCTGATACCGTGGCCGCGGGTTCGCGGCTCGGCAAATCCGCCATGTTGCCTGAGCGCCGAGAGTATCGACTGCCCTCCCGCCCAGGCACGAGCTGGCTGTTATCATCAGCCTAATAAGACACCTTGCACGCGCAATCTGATAAAAATATTTTCCATTACTTCCAACCTTCTGCACAACTGCCGAAAACAGGCCCATTACTTCACACCCAGCGACACTAAGGGCTCGCGGCTTCGGTTACCGTGCCGCCTACGAGTAATGGATGAAGGCATCCCTTCGGCCCGAGTCAGATGTGACACCACGGATCCAATCCATCTTGATTCGATGCGGAAGAGAGAAAGCCTTGCAAAGCTTTGCGTTGACCCTCAGGGGGGTCGCGTAGTCGGGACAGTCCGCTCGCGCCAGGACGTGCTACTGCCACCATCTCCGCGGTCGCGGTTCGACAGAGCCCACTGACCGCATCTTAACCTGACAGCTGTGGATCCGGGCATGCGCTCTCTATTCGTGCCTGTTGCCCGACTCCGCAATCACAATCCTTTACCGGTTGTTTACCTTCTGTTTACCCAGCAATCGATACGGAACGTTTGTCGGCTCGGAGGAACTGCTCGCACCAATGCGTTGCAAGGTACCGATGCAAGCATGGGGTCCAGGAACGCACATGGCTCCGAAGCCGAGCTGTAGTCTGTGCCTGCGGGAGCTGCAAAGATGGGGCTCTGTAGCACTTTATATGCGACATGTGTCGGCTCTACTTGCCTCTGTCACAATGAAGAGCCTTCTTTCCATGTTATGCAAAACATGTGAGGCTTTCGAGATTTGAACAATCTTATCGCACCGTATTCACGTATTTACGTATTCTAAGATTTCGGTGGCGTTGACTGCGGGTGCCATGTAGGTATGCTGTAGACTGACCAAACCACAATTTGGGCGTCCGATGAAGTATGCCAAAGACACTTTTGAGACATGGCCTGGACCCTGCATGTGTGTCACGTGTTGTGGCTATGCCTGGCGGGTACCTGTGGCGCGAACCGAGCAAGCGCAAGCGCGACAGACACATGGTGAAGCGGTCAATACACCCAATACTGATGTTTGACAACCCAACTCGCAATAATGATATGAATTCTCCCGCACACTCTTTGACACGACGTACACAGCAAAAGCAAATACAATGGACGATCTAGCCGGCCTTGACTGGTCGCAGCCCGCCAAAAAGACAACGACCAACACCCCCGCGGCCTTTCCACCCTTCCGCCAGAGCCCCACGCCTCAACTGTCCGGTCGATCCACGCCCCTTTCCACGCTCTCTACGCAACCGTCTGACACTGGAGCTGGCTCCGGTGGTACTCAGCAGTTCAAGCCGCCCTCGAAAGCAGCGACTCCCGCAAACGACAGCTTCGCTAGTCTCGTGTCTTCCAACAAGTCCAAAGCCCCGACAAGCAACCTCTCACTACAAGAGCGGCAGAAACAGATACAAGAGGAGAAGGCGCGACAGGAAGCGGAGAAGAGGAGGCAATGGGATACCACTTTCGGGGGTGCTGATTCAAGCCATTTGGACACGTTAGGAAGTGGGAAGAGCACACCAGAGCCGGCCGCATTTGGCGCCCCGCGTCCGTCGAACAATCCCTTCACCAACCATGGCCTGTCCAAGACCATCAACAAGCCTTTCGCAGGCCTGGACACCACTTCGAGGCGGCCTGAGGTATCTTCTCCCAGCGAGGCTGACCTCCTTGCAGCATTCAACTCGGCAGCTCCCGTAGACAGCTCAAGCCACTTTCCCAAACCAAACCAAGGCAGTGGCAGAAGCACGCCTGCTTACAGCGCGAATGTCTCTCGGGGCAACACACCCCTACCACAGCCTACTCCTGGTAACAATGCGCTTCTGGACGACGATGATGACATGTTCGGTCTCAAGCAGATGGCGCAAAAGTCGACTTCGCCTGCGCCGCCGCCAACCAATGACGCTGATGATGATATACTAGGCTTGTTAGGAAAGCCTGTCTCCGAGTTTCAGCACAAAGAAGCGCTACAGCCAGCCGCTGCAGAGGAGTCTTCACAAGCACGCCGACGGGCTTCACCTGGGCCCGAAAACGCACATGACAAAGCTGTTGCTGAGCTAGTAGATATGGGATTCCCGGCCGAAAGGTCAGCGATTGCACTAGCGACTACTGAGTCTGGACTGGACGTACAAGCTGCTGTGGGATGGCTGCTCAATCAGGCACATGCAGAGGCGAAACAGAAAACACATTCACAGAGTCAAGATAGATCCCGCCGTGAGCCAGATGAGTTCGACGAGCGTCCGAGGCGAGGAAACAGTAGACCCAATGGACGCGAATCTTCAAGAGAACCGCGGGCGAGTAGCTCTAGGCCCGCGTGGATGCAAGACGATGAAGCACGGAGTCGATCTGGTCAACGTAGGCAAGAAGGTCAAGAGAAAGACGTAACTCAAATGGCTTCAGAGATTGGCAACAATCTTTTTAAATCAGCGAATTCACTATGGAAGACGGGCCGCAAACAAGTACAGAAAGCCATGGCCGACTTTCAGCAAGAGGGCGATCCTAATATGCCAAAGTGGATGAGAGATGCCCAGGCTGCGGAAGCTGCTCCTCGCTCAGGTCGACAACAGAAGGCTGATCAATCGGCTACAGACGAGGCCATGATGCTGGAGGCTGGTGGACGACCCACTAAGCCTTCTCGGACGAGCGAGATGCGTCAGCAAGCCGAACCGCTACCTGTACGCCAAAGAAGAGAGCAGGAAACTGGGCGAAACGATCGCCCAGATCGCATGTCGTCTCAGTCTCCATCACAGCGGCAGCCACCATCAAGTTTGGATAAACGACCAGCGATGCGACTGACCCGCCAGGAGGTTGAAGAACAGAGCTCCCAGGCGTACGTTAGTCCTGCTCGCCGGAAGAAGACCACTCCACAACCGCAGCCAGAAGTAGATCTCTTCTCTCCAGAACCTACGCCCCCAAAGCAGGCTTCACGCCAACCGACACCAGCAAAATCTAACAACCCGTTTCTCCAAGCAACTTCAGCACCAAAGGCTCGAAGTCCAGCGCCTACACCGATTGCATCCAGACCGAAAGCACCACCGCGACAGATCCCTCCTGTCTCGTCTTCGGCTCTCAGTTCGTCGTCAGCTGACCGGCAAAGAGGTTCAGAGGCATTCAAGCGTGGAGACTACTCCGCTGCACACGCTGCCTATTCTTCTGCACTGAGTCCTCTTCCAAAAACACACCCTGTCACGATAGTCGTACTCTGCAATCGCGCAGTCACTAACATCAAAGTTGGCGACCCGAAAGCAGCAATTGCTGATGCCGATGCAGCCTTGGCTATAATCGGCATATCGAGAGGAGAAGGCGAAAAGATCGCTACAGGTGGAATGGAGGGCGAAAAAGACATGAAGGAATTTTACGGTAAAGCCCTCATGCGAAAAGCAGAAGCACTAGAGAACATGGAGAAGTGGGCAGATGCACACGGTGTATGGAAAGAGGCTGTTCAAAATGGTGTAGGCGGTGCCATCGCCATCTCTGGACGAAACCGCTGCGAGAAAGCCGCAAATGGCGGCAACAACAATGCGCCAGCAGCCACCAAACGCCCACCTCCAGCCCGTAAGCCCGCTGCTCCTAGACCCTCCGCCATGTCAGACCTAGGTGGTGGTCCAGCCATCGACTCCGAGGCCGTCAAGCGCATGAAAGCCGCCAACGCTGCCGCTGAACGTGCAGACGACGAGAAGTTCGCCCTGACCGATCAAGTCGACGCCAAGCTCATCGCTTGGAAGGGCACCAAGTCCGACAACCTACGTGCTTTACTGGGTAGTTTGGATAAAGTGCTTTGGGAGGATGCTGGATGGAAGAAGGTCAACATGGGCGATCTGGTCATGCCGAATAAGGTCAAGATTATCTATATGAAGGCCATTGCCAAGGTTCATCCTGACAAGGTATGTCCTCTAACTTCTCCTTTCTCACTTTTCTACCATCGTACTTGAAGAGGTTTTACAAACGGGCAGAATGCTAACCACGTTCCACTACAGATATCTCAAACAGCGACTACTGAGCAGAAGATGATTAGTGCAGCTGTCTTTGCCACATTAAACGAGGCGTGGGATAAGTTCAAGACAGATAACCATCTATAGTCTGGCTGTCCTCTATGGCCAACAATTATAACTTTCCATTTTGAACTTGCTTATGATACCACTTGCTACCTGTGAACATGGCAGCAATGAGGCACATTTTGCCATACTAAACACTTGGTCTGTTCCTTTCCTCTGTCGATTCCTCTCTCATTTGTTGAGTTCTTTTCTTCATCTTTTCCTCTTCGATTCATATGCACCCTGTCGCCCTCGATCTTTGTTCATACTGTAAAGCTGTGGTGTGAAATGCTCATAGCTAGTTAGCTAGCTTATTCGCTTTGACAAAACAATGCATTCTCCTTTCAAGTCGTGGCGTACCTGCCTCGCGCCAATCATGTTGTATATTAGCGGTGATGCTGATTTAACTTGACCATTACTACCATAAGTACTGGGGGGACATTAGGACATGGGTGGGTTGCTCCTATTGAATTGTTGCGTTTCCAAATGATTGATATGGACTTTGGTGTGCTTGGGCCTTCTCAGCGACTTTCCTTACAACCCTGTTCTAAACCTAGCACCAAAGATTAAACTTACCATCTCACCTAAGCTAGAACATTCTTCTACAATATTTCTTGACTCTTGTTAGCAACGAAAAGCTAGGAAGGGGTATAGCATGCTCTCTTGTGACAAGGGATGCTAGACAAGAGACTTCCTATCCTCTCTTGAGATACTCCTTTACTTTCGGGTGGATATAGCAAAACCCAAGCAGAGTTCCGGGAGATATGCAGCCAAGGAAGTTGACCTTGTAATTCTAAAACACCAAAGATCCGCCGAGAAGGCCTATCTACGGACTTACTACGTGCCGTAGTCGGTTTATTCATTCCGATAAGCGAAAATGACTTATGTTGTGTTGCGGTAGCGCGCAAACACACTCATGTTTACACGTCTAGGAATGGATTTCCACCAGCTGGGTTTAGCTATCAGAAATCTTGCTTCTATTCGGCTTCTTTTCTGACTTCGAGTTGGAATCAACCTGGTATGCATGTTGGTGTCATGCCTGGTCTGGGACCGTGAGTTTGGGTATAGCCACTTTGTTGTGGTATAAGGCGTAACTTCTCTACTACGACATGGTATCTGCTCAGGCATCGACTTCGGCAACTACATCCCGAATGGCCTAGCACTGCCATCCAATCGCTCTCAACTCCTACAGGATACATCATCTCTCGCTACTACGCTCAAGAGTGTGCCGAGGCTACGCATTTCGTCATTCAACAAGAAGATCGCTTTCCCTTTATAGGCAGCAACCTCATCCCTGGACATCGTATGATTCCTTCACTAGGTGCTTACTTAGACTTTTGAGAGCTTACAAGCCGCTGCTTTAAAAATGATATTCGGGGATCCTGCCCGTCATCCAATCGCCCTGTACTCCTCCAACGTTGCCTGTCCCCACTGTCCCCACTTGAGAGACGGTAGTTGCAGTTCTAAGTGAACAGCCTCGGCTCGTCTCGGTCATCAGAAGTGTGTTGTTTAAATTTTCTAATCTCCGAGAAGCGCTTCATAGCACAGGTGTTCGAATATAGCATTCAAGCACGGTGTCCAACCGCTATCGCGCCGTACCGTTGATTACTAACGTTGTATGCAAATAGCAGGAAGAACTTAGTGCTAATACACCCCTCGGAATGTGGAGGAAGACGAGAAAATAGGGAGATGCTTCTCGCAAGCGCCATCATTGTGAGGTGATTCTTGTCCATGTTCTGTCCTTGCTCTAGCTGTGACTTCTAGCCCGGAGCGGAAGGTGCGCACGTGCAAAATAGCCAACACTGCCCAGGTGAACCTTATGCAGTAGGAGGTATTTCGGGGGCAGAAGTTCACGATGCTTGGAAAATCATGAGCCGGAACGGCATAGAACGTACAGAAGTCGGACCGGACATTTGAAAATCTACCGTGCCGTAAGCTTGGCTGACAAATTCCGGAAGCTGAGGTTCGGGGTACTTGGTAGGTAGGCTTGCGTTTTGCTCGGTAGTCGTAGAATAAGGGTGTCAAGCTAGGATGAAAGTTTGGGACGTCAAGTTAGGTTACCTGGTCAGTGGTCAAACTCATGGTGGCTGCCCAGGTAGATTATGTCATGCCGCAATGATCCAGGTCGCTCGAAAAATAAACTTTCGCTCTATTTCGACTCCGGTGTTTTGCTTCTCCTATTCGGACAAAGAGGAGACGATGAGCTTACTTGCTTGTTCGCGCGCATGCGCTGGCAGGTGCCGACAGTCTAAAGCGGGAGTTGGTACGCCAAATCTTTAGCTACGGGCTATCAGCCGGAGGGTCGCGTTTGCGCCTGTGAACAGCGCACCGGTACTTGTCCGTGCTATCGGTAGTCGTGGACTTTTGCTAGCTACGCGTCCTTTAGCGGGGGCGCACTACTACTGCTTATTACTCCTTCGCACCCAAATCCCCGGCGACTCACAGTAAACGTCGTATAGGCAGTAATGTGATCACACGGCATGCATCGCGGCTTCAGTGCCACAAACCTGGGCAGTGCACATCGGTACCAATGATGATCGGTAGTTGAACGCGTGTGATGTCGTCATGATTGCCTCCTTGCTGTATACCACTCAACCAGTCAATTATCGACCATCGATCCGCGGAGGTTTTGCACCTGAGCGATTTCGTCTGCTCTTGTTGGTTGTTGATGTGGACCGAAGGCGTCCCCGTAGTGGTGTGAACCATAGATTGAACAGAGCTGAGAGGAGAGCACGATAAGCGTCGAGTTACGGGTCACACACACCTGATCTTTAGGCGTTTTTCTAGACAACGTGGCTTGGAAACTCCCGCGTCCCCGCATGACTCAACCTAGTCTTGCTGCTTGCTTATTGCGGTCACGGCGTAAGTGTAGCACCCGAGGTGCAAGGTACGGGTACTTCTTAGTGGAGAACGCGAACGTGCTGTGTGAGGGTGTACTGCAGCAAAGCTCGATCATGTTGTCTCACGATAAGCGTGACATGGTTTCTCGGACCTGCGGGGATGGGCAATCTGTGTGTTTTTGTTATATGCTTGTGAAACTCGCTATTCATTATCCGTACATGTTTTGGTATATGGTAATAGTACAAAGCTGCTCCATGATATAATGCTCGAGAATCGAAGTGCTAAAATGAGAAAACTGATATCGCGTATTCCAATTGTAGACCGAAGTCGCTGCCAATGCCCAAACTTCGGGTAGAACTTTTGGAAATAGTACTAGTACAAAGTGATAGCGGTTCTACAACTTTTAGCCATGGCGGAGCTGTAGGATGGCATGCGGATATCATCCATGCCTCAACGTGTGCCAGGAACGTGGTAACCCACTAGATAGCTCTCCTATTCCCACGGATCCATGTTTCTGTTAATGCGGACTCGTGCTTGTGCTAGGCACGTCGACCAGGTGAGGCGGTTTTGGAGATCGGGCCGAGGTTTATGCAACGTGTAACGCTATGTCAGAGCCTCAGATCCAAGACAAACACGAACAGTGCATGCACACTCGATGCTGTTGAACAAGAGAGGTATTATCCGCGGTTCTATTCGTCGCATAGCGATCTTATGCGGGGCAAGCAGTTACTGACCCGTAAGCTGACCAACAACTCCGAAAAGCAATTGATCTTCAGTCTTGTACAGCGCATCATCGTTTCCGAATGCCGTCTCTAGACTGTTGCTGATCCTCCAGAATTTCCCGTAATTTCCGTTTCTTATGCCTTGGCCTTCTTGTGCGGCAATTTCCGTCAGCTGTTTGATGCGATTCGAGATCATCTTCTGCTGCGCCTTTGCAGACGCCCAAAAGCCCGTCAATTCGTCGATGCACGTCAGTGTCGTATTGAGTGTCTCGATGAAGGTCGGCAGTGACGAAACGAGCCCCGCAGACGTCAATACATCAACCGAAAGCATGAGCACGTATCCAGGGAAAGGTGTCGAGAAAGAGAATTCTGGTGCGACGGTGGGTGTAGGACGTCGGTGGCGGTTGACGGGAGCTTGTGAAAGCATCATCGATAGGAAGTTAGACGCCATACGTATTGACCGCTCCAAATTTCGGCGTATTTTGTCCACTGGCAGTACGTTAACTCTCACCTGACGATTGAGTCGGATGATTGTAGCGTAATACAAAGCGTGCATCGACAAAAATGTGCCCGCATATCCATCAGCAAAGCCTTTGTCCAGGTTCTGCGGGGTGTAATGAAGGTTCTCTGGCAACATATCATGCCAGGCGTTCAGCTTTTCGTTCATCTTTGTATAGAAGATGTCATAGTGTTGTTCGTAGGCACTGTCCGGGCGGCGCGCAGCACGACTCGTAAAGGTAAGCACGTCACCCCATAGTGCCGATATTAGGCATAGGTATGCCGTATTCCCTAGAACAGAATGGGGTATAGCGCTTGCGCTCAGAAGTTCCTCGTCGAAGAATGGTGCATCGCACGGGGTTGATGCGTCGTACATGCTATCCAGGCATGGAAGTTTAACGAAGGCATCCTCCAGGTTGATCACAAAGGGAGTTCCTCCAAAGAAACCATTGTATCGCTGTTGTTGCAACATGTCAACGGATGTTGGAGTGTCCACGATATCGTGACTTACATCCATCAGGAATCCGGACCAGAAAGTGCGGCGGCAGCATTCTGCGTAGGTTTGACGATCAAATCCATAGTCCAGATCGGCGTTGCTATCGGCCAGCTCTTTAATACCTTCTTCAGAGTTCAATTTCAGTGCAATAAGCGCTCGCAAACCAGCACCGCAATAGTCCCACGCCTCCTGTGATTTGCCTCGAGCGAAGTTGTAGAGCGCAAGCATCAGTCGAGTCTGGCACAACTGCAGACTGAATTTGCCGAACCGTTTTTCTGCTGCGTATGAAGCGACAGCAGTAAACTTTTTCCCTAAAGCTCCCCTGTCCTCACCAGCCGAGAAGAGAGAGCCCATCGCAAGGACGGAATATAGGAGCATCAGATGGTCCTGACTCTTATCGCGATTGTTCTCTACCCATGCGAGGAAAGGTCGACGAGGAAACATGGCGTACGTTGCGCTACCGGCGTGAAGGAAATAAAGGTCCAATAGACGCATGGTAAGTCCGGGGTCTGTTTCAAAAGGATCCTGTTCCCATTGGAGGGCAAGGTAGTCAGAATAAGAGCCGCGTACAGGGTCGCCCGAGCCCTGGTCGTTTGCGGAGCCGCTCCAATCCGAATCGTATGACTGCACCGACATGTCTCTTGGATCTGTAGCAGTGTTGGGACGGAATTTTCGAGATCTGAAAGGGGTTCCGGCGTTCCACGTGTCGACCTTTCTTGATGAGTCTCGCAGCTCTCCAGGAGCTTTGTTTCTGTCTGAGGTTGCCGCAGGACTTAGGACTTCGGACGACGGATTCTTAAATAGCGGAGCGGAATTCGACGGTGAGGTCTCGCCGGATGCATTGCTTTGGTTGAGTCCACTACCAGTCGTTAGTATTTGTCATTGTATCATACAAGTATAGCCTTGTCTGGTCCAAAGCATAACGGACCAATTAAGTTAATGCACTCCATGTTCTCGAATGAGAAAAGAAAGAAAGTCTCAAACAGCGAGGTTCACTTACCCTCTGCACACCCTTTGCGACTTGGAGCATTGGTGACACTTTGGATATCCGGGCTCGCATTTGATCTTCTTCTCTCGACAGGTCAGGCAAGCTTGCGCAAGTCGCTTTCGAGGTTTACCGGCCTTTGTGATACCCCATGAAGGATTGACCGCTTCGCCGTCTATTATAGCCCGGCAATAGGTGCCATCCTCGTAGACGTAGCACGGGCCTTCGCCTGGTATATCACGTTGTCCAACACAACGCGAAGATCGTACTGGAGCGCGCGAAGAACCTTCCAGTCGTCTCATTCTGACAGGTCTATTCGGATCAAACCCTAGTTCTTGCTGACTAGAGTGGGCTGTCATCGTTCCCGTCGCATCAGACATGAGCGATACTTGCCGATGCCCATTGCCTACTAGGTCATGCTGTGAAGGATGGGCGAAACTTTCACGCCGTTGGAGATCTACCCGACTGACGCCAAACCCCGAGCCTGGCGTCGACGACGAGGTAGATGGTGTAGCGTTTGTACCTGACAGAGGTTGACGATGGTGGTAGGGCGTTTGAGAAGCGATAGCATTATGCTCGGGGTGGCCATGGAAGTAACCATCATATTCATGCCGTCTCTTCAACGTCGGACTAGAAGACCCATAACGCCCAGAATGGTTGTAGAGTGCCGGAGCGCCACCCGCCCTCAATGATGGATCCGATGACTTCTTGTCGAGTAGCTCTGGTTCCAAGAGCGTGCGAAGACTGGGTAGTTGTTGCGCATTGTTATGGCTTCCACTGGAATCTCTAGGACGGATGTGCTGGCTAGGGGCGATGATTTCTGGCCGAGACGATGAAGCATGGTGTGGCGGGTAAGGGCTGTAGGAGGGCGGAGGTCCTGAATGTGAGGGTATGCTGGGTGGACGACTCATATTGAGAAGCATAGCAGGTAAGATGCGGTTTGATGTTCGGCGCTTGGAGTGGGATGATTTCCACGGTACACCCCGTTGACCGACCACATGAGGGTATATAGAACAGCAGGAGCTATTGACTGCCTAGGACGCTCAAGAGATCCAGGCACTGCTCAAGACTTGACACTGGTGCAGCCACGGCATCAGCTAATGGTCAACTTAACAGGTACATAAAGGTACGTGAGGAAGTCAGGAAGGTGGCCGACAAACAGAAGCGTCTGGCCTGGACTGGGATGTCCGCTGCGAGCTATTGCAGTCTAGAAAGTAGACCAAAGAAACAACAGTCCGTGCAGGGCTGACGTCTGGCGACTGAGCACCACTGTTCCGGCTCCTTATGAACCGCAACCGAAGCACAAAGCAACAGTGCATGTAAGAGCGTATGTAGGGGCGACACGGGAAGAACTTACAGATGCAGGGATTATGATATGCGCCGCGGACGCACCTTTTGGGCGCAATTGACACTGAGCACGCAGCGAGCACTGCTTCGATTGCTTGAACGTAAGGCAAAGGATAATAGCAATAAGTATAATAATGCCCGGGTAGCAGGAGTGAGGGTGGGCGGACGACAGCGGGACCCCGTGCTCAGCCAGTCAAGAGCTTACCAGGAGGCCCTTGTAAGAACAGGCTTCAAGGAGGAGCGACCGCGGCCTCCAAGTAGGTCAGCGATTATTCCAGTGGCGTGCAGTGACGGACCGCCAGGGACATGGTCGTGGAGCCTTTGCTGTTTGAGACCCGAAGATGCTGGGACCAGCCAGGGTATGGAGCAAGCCAGCCGGAATATTGGCTGCAGATATCGAGTCAACCGCCTTCAGCGGGCTAGATAGCGTGCTGCGTCAGATGCAGACTGATGCACGTTACTGCAGTCGTGGATGGCGCGTGGGCAATGTGAGCCCCAGATCGTACCAACTGGCAGCTGGCCAACCGCAGCTAATCCGCTAATGACCTGTGCAGATCATGCAGCGTGAGCTCGGAATGCAGCGAACATGTCCTTGCTATTTTGCCGCGAAACTCTGGGACCTGGCGTTAGGTTCTGGAGCGGTTCCGTCCAATAAGCTTCAGTTAGATTGAGGCCAAGGACTGGAAACAGCTAAAACGTGCAGCCACCATAAACGACGCCTCTCGCTGCAGGAGAAAAGAGGGCAAATAAGCCGCCGTCAACAATGCGAACAAGAAGACAGGTGTCCCGGCGGCCGGCCCTATATCGCCAACGAGAAGCCTTTTGTCCCCGCTCAACATTGAAAAGGCTGATGCCAAATGCTGACACGGGCGATGCCGTTGTCGTCAGCCAAAAAGACGCCGAAAAAAGCCTGACTAAAAGCGGCACCAGAATCCGATCGGAACGAGCTCACAGCAGCCGTTGAGCGGGCGATTGAGCCCATCTCGATCCTCTTACGTCCCGGATCCCCTAACGCCTCTGGCCTTGCTTGCATGAAGCCAGCTTGGCCCGCGCCGAACGGCTCTAAGCCTAGCGGTCGGTTTCTTTGATTGCACTCCCGAGTCCATGCGCATCTTCGGGCGTCCTAAGACTCCATATAATAAGGGCTTTCTCCGGATGCCGTAGTGGCTTGACACGAGATGGCCCCGTCGCGTCTTTCGGTGCAGTAATCGAGCATGCGTACGCAAAGTGCTTGCTGTGCAATCGAGCTTGCCCTAACGATGGTCCAGGATCGGCTGTGGCTTCCCGCTGTCGGCGATGACGCCCACAATATCTTCGTACCTCCCGTATTGATTATGAGACAAAGGACCGAGGGATCAGGCGAGCGGCCGGGAACTGACAAGGACCAAGGCGCAGGCACAAGCGGATCGCCGTTGAGCTGGACCGAAGCGAAGCGGCTTGCGAGTCAGTGCAAATGATGGGGTATCAATGGTACCGGGAATGAACGCCAAGGTCACGTATACGCTAATAGCTGCTTACGCAGCTAGCGTCGCGCCAAGCCAGGTCTGAACTTCTCTGTGCAGGTGCGACCGAGTCGACTGTCACCACCACAACAACACCACCGTTGTCAGCCTTTGCCGAAACCCCTTTGGCAACCACGTGCATGCTGCGAATCTCTGACCCAGGCGCATCTTTCCTAACATATATAAGTGCACAGAAAATCCTGCGACATGGCTACTGAGGTTCGCGACAAAGATCTGGCGCGCAACCCGTCACCCGCTGCCACTGCGCAGCAAGGCGACCGCCGCCCCAACACACCGGAAGCCGCAGAGGTCAAGCCCACCAACCGGGAAGCCAGCTACGGCTCGAGCTCGTCTGCTCCGCTGCCTTACGACGGTGGCGCGCCTCCCCTACCCGACGAGCCCGTCCCAGACGCAGAGGATGACGGCTGGGAGGCTAGGTGGGACAACAACGCTGGCGCATGGTACTACTTCAACCACAAGACCGGCATCTCGCAGTGGGAGAATCCGCGTGTCCCGACCGCTTCTGCCCAGAGCTATGGCTACGACAGGTTTGCTAACTATCATCTTCATTTTATGTCTTTCTCAGCCTAATACGTGCATCTCACAGACACCCTTATCACGGTGCCGCCGCTGCTATGACATCAAGCTCTGGCGCTCCGGGCACCAGGTCTCCTCCAAAGCGCAAGTGGGGTGGCTACAACCCAAAGATCCATGGTAGCTTTGACCCCAATGCGGACTATGCAAAGGAGGCAGAGAAGGAGGAAGAGGACGCCCAACAGGCCGTCTCTGCTGCAGCTTTCGCCGCTCGTAACGCGCACGGTTCTAGTCATGACTACACAACAACTGCTCAGTTCAACCGCTTCAACGGCAAGCAGCAACAAACTGGTCAAGGCCCTGAGATGCACAACGACGAGAATAAGAGCCGTCGCCAAATGAATGCTTTCTTCGACGTTGATGCTGCAGCCAACAGCCATGACGGACGTAGTCTCAAGGCGGAGCGTCGCGCACAGCCTCTCAGCAAAAAGCAGCTTAAGGAGTTTAACGAGAAGCGCAAGGCTGCGAAAGAAGCGAAGCGCAGAGCCTGGTTACGCGACTGATTGTGTGGGCGGTAAGAAGAAGAAAAGACAGTGAAGGTTCAAAACGACCACTAATGCAGGCTAGATTTGGGCCATATCCTTGGAATTGACGACTGCTCGTCTGTTAAGTGAAGGTAGGATCTCACGCTTGTCTTGGTGCTTATGGATGCGACATTGTAGCATGAAGGGACTACACGTCTTAGCTCTTCGTTCAGCGCCGCGGCACACACTACACATGTTATGCCTGGCCATGATTATCGCTCATCATGTACTCGAGCGGATGATCAATTATGACAGCTGGTCCACTTCTTGACTAGTCTGGATGTATGCGGTGTTACCAGCGGGAGCAAGCTTCTCTTGCTCGTAGCCACGGCTGGAAGCTAGAAAACACTTTGTACTCTTCAGTGCATAGCCCGTAGATACAATGGCATTTCTGTTGCCTTGTTCACCACCCAGATACCGGTCCCATGTGCGCCATGTCAATCTTTCGGCGCTTTGCCTTTGCAATGCACGCTATCTTGTGCAAACCCCACCACATGGTTTTGTGTTTGCCGTGAACCCAACGTCATCAGGGGCAGATTCGGTTCCTTGCAGCTGCAGGCCGTCAGCAATATATGTATATTGCGGCCAACAGTCGAGGTGCTTCAGCCACCCTTGGACGCAAGATCCTGGGTACCTAGGTCCGCCATCTGCTTCTGGACGTCTTCCACCGTTGATGCAGTTGTAGTCCCTTGCGCCGATGCACTGTTGCCTTGGGCATGCTCCGCCTCTGCGTCTGCATCATCCATGTTCTCGTCGGTGTTCTCTCCAGCTTCCGCTTCCGCTTCGCCAGTCTGTCCAATTCCTTTCTCCAGTTCCTCCACGGCTCCAAGGAGCCAGTCTACGACTTCATTCTTGTCGTTGATCTCCGCTTCATAGACCGCATCGTGGCCCGCTCGGTTGATGATCGTGACATCGGCACCGGCGTGAATGAGAAGTTTTACGCTTTCGAGATGACCATTCAACGCGGCCCAGTGGAGGGGTGTGTTGCCTGCTTCATTGACCGCGTTGAGGAATGTGGGTTCGGGCTTCTCAGCGCCGGTCGAGAACAGCAGCTTGATGACGTCTATGCCAGAAATTAGACATGCTTCCCGTCATGAGTATCTGGAGAAGTTACCGTTGTGTCCATTAGCAGCAGCATAATGCAGCGCGCTATTCTTCGAATATGGGTCGATAGCCGCAGTGTAGAGTTCGGTCTTTGATCGCTTCGTTTGTGTGGACAATTCGGAGATGTACGAATCGAGCTCAGCTGCTTCATTCGCTCGCGCCAAGTACAGGACCTCGTCTACAACGTCTTCGTCTAGTCCTGCCATTTTTGCTTGTCGGCTTGCGCTTCGGGTGTCTCAGTGATTCTCTGTAAATATTTTCTGACAGGTCTGCCCAATGAAGGAAGCGGGGGCGGGGTCCAAAGCACTAGCCCCCATCAGTCGTAGCTCCTGAGTGAGATTTCCAGGGCTGCAATCCATCGTTCATCGCCGATGCTGCACCTGTCCCCTAATCACTTTACATATGCAAGTGCACACGCTTCCTGGCTGTGCGCTATACTCAATCAAGGGGTTTTACCTCCTTATCTTCCTCCCACCAGCATAAAATCAATTCGATACAGCACCCTTACCGCAGATCCTGCATTGTTAATGAGCAAGTATAGCAATCAATCTATGGAAGCGCTAGAAGGCCAACACGCATGCACGAACTATGACGTGCAGCTTCTACTCTAGTTTCTCTAACGACCATCGGCACCTTCCGAATTCCAGATTCAAATATACCCCTTGCTCGCCTGTGCATTTGACAGTTTCTCTCCCACATCAGGTTCGACGGCCTAACACAACATCTAAGCACAACGACGAGCTCGAACCACCTGACTTGTGTCCCTGGAACCTTATTCGACCGTTGTCTTTTCGACACCTAAAATGGTGTTCGTGAAATTCTGCGAAGGATCTCGCATGCATTCAAACGTAGGATATAAATTGAAAAAAGAATTAAGCTAGCTTACGGAGCGTGCTGCCTACATGCCAGGACTCCACCGTGTCTGAGTTCACAAATTGTGTTCTCTTATGAATACATTTGACGGTTCGGACGTGTGGCTGTGTTACATCGGGAAGGAAGCCTCTCCGCCAACTTGGAATTACCCGGTTGCCGTTCTGTCCTGAAGCGGCAAACTGGGCCCATATGAGCCTACTCTGGCTATTCTGCTTTGTTGAGAAGCAAGACCAACAATGGTGGACCTAGAACACGCAATCGATGTTTGTACTACACTTCTCTCGTAAGGTGTCGCATTCGTTTACGGGAGGGAGCGTCTACCTAAATGCCGAACTACGTCATGCACGCATAGCGCTCGCCTTCACCTGCCATTTCGCACTCGGTTCAGCGAACTCAGACGGGGTGACTGCTTGATGGTGTTCCCACTCAAACCTTCATCCTTCCGCTAACCCCTGCCAGAGGATAGATTGCGCAAGGACCTTGATCCATGAACCTGGTCTACCCGTGAAGATCCAAGATCACAACAGGCTTAGGCAAGCAAGTACCTCGGAGCCAGCACTTCGCGTCTTACCGAGGCCGTTTCAGAGCTCAGGAAAAGATTCCCACCAATAGTCTTTCGGCGATATCGGTCCGATTCCAAACGTCTGATCAGAAATCATCAGATGCCAACCCGGCCTGAAAGAATTGCACCACTTTGGCGCTTCTATGATCAACGGTCGGACATGTGATAGAGAGCCTTCCCGCTGGGATCGACGCGGACCATGTATCTACTTAAATGAAACTGGTATATTGTCCGTTCGGATCACAGCCGAACCCAGTCATGTAAGATTATTAAGGCCACTTTGGTTGGGCTCATGTTGATGGAAGTTTAACTTCAGGTACACTCCGCACTCCGCACCTGTCTCTCAATGCGCTCTTGTCCGCTCCGGTCTGTTGGCAATCATCAGGCAAATCGCTTACCGAAAGCAGACAGTGTCCGACTGCTTACCTTAGTGCACGATGTAGCCGTGACCCCCGAATGGCGACATGTTATCGAGGGAAACCATTCCGCGAGCTACACGTTTAGCAAGCAGGGAGAGCATAGATCTCCAAACATCGAGCCCCGTTCGCTTTCGTTGCCCCATACGGAGACTCTTGCGCGGTTACATATGAGCCGGAGTCGTTCCCACAAAATCATCTGCTTTCTAGCCAGGTGACAACAATGGAGAACATTCCAGAGTACCATACGCGACAGCAATCGACTGAGAATCTCAATAACGGCACGCTCAATCCGTCCACGTCGTTTTGCATGCCGCTTTAGTGTCATGTCACTGCCATTGGCGTTTCACACGTTCTTAAAGTTTCTTTACTTTTTAGCCTCCCACGCCGCACACTAAGTTACCCCGCGGACGTGAAAGCCGTAGCGACGCCTGCGCTAAGGCTTGTGCAAGGGGGAGAGGCGGCATTTGCAAGCCACCACCTTGATAGTGATTACTGCGAATGGTCTGGCGCAGGCAATGTACCGATGCTCGACTGACGGAAGCCGCGTATTACCTTTCGGAGGTGTGGGTACCGCAACATTAGCTCTCGGCTCACATTACCCTGCTGCGCCGTGTGGCTGCGTCAACACCAACACTTGTCGCCAGGCCGTTTGTCAAGAGGATGCGTGAAGCAACAGGATTCTGTCTCAGTTTTGAACCGGCAAAGTCTATTCTTGAGTGGCAATCCTCGGGTCAGCAGCGCATAAAGTCTTATGCAAGACATCGTGTCACACATCGGCAAAGCATGTTGTTTCTCCACTGAGGCTCGGTAAGCCCATAACGTCTACACATTTGTCGATCGGTGTGATAGCCTAGCTCTGGGTGCCGCTAGCTGCTCCTACGGTTGAGAAGGACAACGTACGATTCTTAGAGAATCCTGCTCATGGTAATCAAAGAATGCGCTCGCGAGGTCATGGCTTCAATGATTACGTCTGGGCGTTTACACACAGATCCTTCAAGATGGGATTCTTGGAACAGGGTCACGCTAGTAATCTTGCTCGATAGCCAATCAGCTATCCCCGGAACGCTATCCGAAGGCGAGACCCTTCTGTCACTACCGTCACTGCTAGCAGCCAGACGGGAGGAACTCCTACAGCCTAGGATATCGACCAGGCCCCCTCTTATTTACATGACTCAATACGTCGTGATATCAGTCATTGTGATATTTTTTATCACTTGTCGAGTTGTCATGCGCCATGATAACATGCCTCCAAAAGAGTCATGATAGCTCCACAACACATGTACCTCTATTCAGATTTGGACTAACAGTCTGCGACTGAGCATCTGGAACATCGTTGATCTCGTGGTCTGCCGTAGAAGCTTTTGAACAGATTCAATAGCGGCACGTATGTGGGTGGCAGGCCGCAAGCGCAACCACCCCCTCTCTCGGTTGCGCGAGAGAGAAAGTCAAAAGTCCGCGCGGCGCTCAGCTACGGAATCCGGACATGCAGCCCATCTATTCTTCACACGTAGGCTCGCAAACGAAGTTGGTGACATGCATACGCATGTATTAGCGAGGGAGCTGTATATGTGGAAGATGTGACGGTGGTGCCTTAGTGGATGGAACGGATGTTATTTGTCGATGGTTTTTCCGATCTGGATTTCTTTTTCCCATAACACTGGTTGAGATATTGGGGGGCGAGCTCGTGCCCTTCATTGCCGTGCTTTCCTTCTGGTAGTCTCTGGCATTATGATTCATTACTTGCTGTTTGGAAGGCTGCGTTTGAAGAGAGCTCTGCAACTTACTGAGTTGATGTTGTACAACGCCTATCTCTCGTACATCAGTCATTGCGGGAGATCTAACAAGAATGGGGTTGGAGACTAAGCAGGTCAGTATACCCCACTTCAGGCAGACCATCACAACGTCAGATCTAACATCATGCTGCGCGTCTCTAGCTAATACTGCGTGTCCAAGTATCCTCAGCAGAACCTCTGCGTGGGATTTGGCCCTCGAGCTCGTTCAGTGAATTCCGTACCGAACAACCCTGCGTCGCTAGATTTGTGCTGTGGCAGAGTTACTTCCATGGCACTCGCGTCAATGTCTTACATAGATGGAGACAATCTGACGATCAAAGAGTGTTGTGGATGCAACTCGGCCCTTTGACGGCGCCTCCAATGTGGCCCAGGACTACATGACTCAACTCAAACTGTACATCATATCTACTCCTGCCGCGCGTACTCATGCATGCTGCCCGAAGTTAGTCTGACATGTCATACACGCAAGTGCAACACAGAAAGATTAAAGAAGTACTTATGCATGCTTGTGGAGGTAAAGTATGCCGATGAACAAAATGCTGGTCATTTGCGAGACATCCTAAGCACCGAAAGGGCGATGAAAGTGTTCATACTATGCTATACCAGCTGAACGACACTTTGTGAAGTTGACGAAGAAAAAGAAACAGAAGCTGACTTGACGCCACACTATGTGGTACGAAAAAGCAAAAGATGGTGATGGTACATGAACCCGAAAACGCCTTTTGCACATATCTTCGTGCTACATGCGTGTATCATAAACACCGTACCCATAGAAAAGAACCAAAAGAATAAGAAAAGATGCTTACTCCTCGATGAGCGCACCCAAGATCAAACTCTGAATGACAAACTCCGCACATGTAATCTTGATCTTATTCCCACCAACTTCTCCTTTGACAAGGAGCTCTTCGTGTACCTCAGCGTCGTCTCTCTTTCTCTTCTTGCCCTTCTTTGTCTTGCCACTCGCAATAGGCTTCTCGGTACCAAAGAGAGTAGCAGCAGCTTCGGCGACACCGCCTTCTCCGTTGTCCACATACACCCAATCCCACTTGCCATTGGTGAGCATATCGGATGCGGTGCCGAGATCGGCACAGCGACCGACCGTGGCAGAGCCAAGAGCGTGGGAGAGGAAGACAAATGGTTGTCGCTTTTCGATTTCTTTCTTGGATTTGCCGGTGACGAGGAGGACATTCTGGTCTTGGAAAAGAAAGTCACGACCCTGGATGGTTTGAGCGAAAGTGAGATCTTCGCCAGCGGGGTCGTAGGAAGTCATTGTGCGTGACCGTACAACACCATTTGGATCGAGGAATTTGGACACGCCAGCGGGTAGAAGATACCGCATGAATGGTGCAGCGCGCGACGCATTGAGTGAGTCGTGAATCCAGCGCATATGCAGACATGGGACGTTGAGCGCAAGTGCTTGGATGTATTTTGTGCTGCGAGAATGCGAGTCCGAGATAAGAGCGACGAAGCCCAGATCTTTGTATGCTTGTTTGAGCACCAGTCCAACTGACCCTTCGATGATAGAGGCTGACCTACGGCGGTTCTGGGACGATGTTGGTGCTTCCGCTGGCTCACTCTCAAACAGCTCGTGAAAACCTTGTTCCAAGACCTGTCCGCCATTGCTCTTAATTTGTTTAGCAACAACCTCCTTGTCAACGTCTGCTGCGGTGGAAGTCAGGACAAAAGCCATGTTCGTGAAGACACCACTGCCGGATCGAGTAGTAGATGCTACTGAGGCTGCGCGTGTGGTAACGTCCTTCAGTAGTGACGGTACTGCCGTTCCTCGCCGGGTGAAAGAAGGCGTTGTAAAGGGATCGGTAATAGGAGTGCCAATGTGAGAAGCTGACTTGGCGGGTGAGATGAGCGGAGAGAAGTTGAAAGGTCGATCGCGAAGTCGTTTCCAAAGGCCAGCTGTCAGGTAGATGCTAGCCATGGGCACCGAGATGTGCTCAGCTGACTGCATTGCTCTGCCTCTCGACAAGCTCTCCCTGGGTCGCTCCTCAAGAACTATAGTGGTGTTTCCACGTTGATCAGTAGTGGGGAACTCCTCACCACCGAGATCGTCGATTCTATCCTTGAAACCGACAACAACATAAGTGTTCTTCTTCATGCCAGTCTCGTCCACCTTGACATGATCACCCCGGCGGAGATCTAATGCCCGAACATGAACTGTATCCATTGACGTGGTGTTACCATCATCGTAGCGTATCTGCAACTGGCGGGCAGTTGCACGGCCAATGCATGTGGCAGGGTAATAATGGCTCCCTGGCCAGGAAGCGAACACTCGGTTTGGTACAATGACTTCCCCTGGTGGGGTTACAGCCCGTTGCGGTATGTCCTCATGTGGTCTTTCGACGTTGCTTGAATGTGGTACGGAACTAACGGGCTCGTCTGGCCCCCTATCAGCATCGAGCATCTCGACATCGGCTGATTTGTCGGAGACGATGGCCCGATGCTTCGTAGGCGTAAGTGGAGTGCTCTTCCGAACGCCAAAAGAAGCTTTTGGTTTCGCCGGGGAATTTGCTGGTGAAGACAAGCTCTGTAAGACTTCTCTAGACACCGTTTTAAGAGCACCCTGTCTCTCTTTCTTAGACCTGCTAGATTTTGGTAGGACCTTTGATTTTAGTGTCGTCATCCGTTTGTACGGAGCTTGTGCCGCTTCTCTTTCACGCGTGGCGGCAATAGCACCTTGGTCTTCTCGTGCGAGGACTGATGCAGTTGGTGGAGTATCCTCAAGCGCTTGCTGTATTTGTTCGAGACGGGGTGACGGAGGCGGGTCCGAAAGTGACTCTGTGTCTGTCGTCGCTTTCGGTGGACTGTGAGGGGCGTTGCGCCTGGCGGCATACGTAACCTTGCGCCTCTTCGTTGATAGGGGAGCTGGTGAGATTGGAGCTACAAAAGCATCGTCATCATCTTCGAGACCACTGAGTCGCGGCATTTCAACTTCGTCCTCTGCTGCTGACTGCTGTGTTTCGGGAAGATTGTAGATATCATCAATAGAATGGATACGGTTGTCTCCCCGGATCACATCGCTTTCATTGCCTCTGGAGCTGACAGGTGCCAGCTTGTTTGACTCAGATCTAAAGCGCTCTTCTTGAGCGATGTGGGACGCCTCTGTGCTGTTGATGTCATGCGGTGCAGTGGTTCCGTCCTCCGCAACATCAGTAGGACCCTTGTCAGAAAAGAGGGAGGGCTGTGTCTCGTCGAGAGCATCAGTCTCTGGAACAGTATTCTGACGTCGCATGCTCGGTGGTTTGGGTGGCCTTTTCATCTCGTTATGCTGTGACGGGTAGCGGTCGCGGACGTCTTCCACAAGCTGACCTTGTTCGAACGTCTCTGGATCTCCACGTCCAGTCTCTGGATGCACTTTGCTGGGTTCGGTGACATCTAGTTCCTTATCCAAATCTTCACCGTGGTGCTCTATGGAAGCCTTGTGTTCGAAATCTTGTTCCGCAAGCGGTAGCTCGTCATCATCCTCCATGACTGTATCTTCGTCAAGGGTCGGTGTCGCAGTGTCCCGCTCAGCCACTCCCTCCGCGTACTCATCATAGGTGTGCTCGTCGTACTCCAGATCGTCTTCCTCGACTCGCTCATCGTCGGGTCTCAAGAGGGGAGGGCTGCTCGGTACGCGCTCTTCGCCGTCAGGAGTCTTATCTTCATCTGTACTAGACTTGGGTGGCATTGGAGGCATTGACGAAGAGATGACTTGACTTGTATACCCCGTCTTGGTAGCCATGGTAGTCTGATTGATGCTATATTGGTTCATCGATGGTGACGATGGGAAGCGCAGCGATTTTGGTCGTGGTACACTATCGAAGTCTGCAGTCGCATCTGGTTGCGAGTCCATGACAGCGACAGACTCCCTGCTGCTATGAGGTCGATTTATCTCCCGCAGATGCTGCTGCACTTCTGAGTTGTGTTGTTGTGATTCGCGTTGCAGCTGCGAGGAGGAAATTCCTTGCTGGGTGGAATTCCGTGACGGGTGACCTGAGGGGGTGCGATAGGGGTGCGAAGAAGTCTTAGGAACCTGCACACTATTGTCATTGCTATTGCGTCTCACGGTAGTCCGTGTGGCGTGAATCGCGTTCTGCGACGGATCGTTGGGGTATTGTTCGGTATTGTGCTCATTCACTCCATTCACCGCAATGGTTTGCGACGCCTCGTCCATTGTCTCGTCGTCGTCGTCATCATCATCATCGTTATGGGACTCGCCGTGTACGCCACTTCTCCCACTCTTCGACTTGAGAGGCGATGGTAAACTGACGTCTGCCACGCCCCTCCTCCCGGATCGCGGTACTAATGGTGTGGGTACTGAGATGTGTGATAGGGAGCTAGCGGCCCGGCGGTGGGCATGCTCCTTTGCCTTTTGCGCCTTCACTTTCCTGCTAAGCTCTTGCCAGCTATCCTGCTCTATACTCATGCTGTGGTCGTCTCCGACAGAGTTCTTCCTCCTCTCTTGGGACTGCTTCACCGTGACATAATCGGCTCGTGGCTCGCTGGACGACCGCGCGATAGGATCTGATTTCGGAGTGTCGGGCTGTATGGCTTTGATAGGACTGGAGTAGGCGGGAATTGGACTGGAGTGTCGCAAGTGGCTGAAATTGGGCGAAGGGCGTGTGAATACGACATCCTCGGTGACACCGCCCACTGCAGGCGAGGTAGGCGCCTGGGTATTGTTGAAGGCTTGTGTGAGAGAGATATGCTGTAAGCCGCCATCACCTCCATTGCCAAACGCTGGAAAGAACATTGAGGGAGAGGCAGCGGTAGCGGGTGTGGTATTGATGTGCATAGCTGAGCTGGAGCTGCCCCTATTTCTATTTGCTAATGCCGGTGTTTGAAACTTGAGTGGGCTCGTGGGCGCCATGCTGTTCTGCGCATCTGCAGCTTCATCGGCATCGACTACGGTAGGGCTGGTGGGTGTCGGCATGTGCTCGTCTTGGCTGGATGCGGCCGTATCCATCTCGTCTGTAGGCAGGTCTTCGCCATTGTCGTCGTCCGAATGGTCAAGGAAGAGCGACTTGGGGGCGTTGAACTCTCTGCCCTCGCTTGTGTATATGCCACTCGTCCATGTCTTCAGCATCTGACTATCCGGCTGAGTGTCCCCCGGCGCGTCCATCATATTGAAACTCTGGTGCATCTTGAAAGCCCAGTTCTCTTCTTTTATGTTGCCAGTGGAAGTCGGCGCGCTGTGATGTTTGGGTAGGGCAGGTTTGACATGTTTTGCGGTCGCGGCGCGTCGTGGGGAAAGAGCGCGATTGAACGGGGAAAGCGCAACGGGCGGCAGGTGCAGAGAGGCGTGATCCGGGGAATGGCCCAGGGCCAAGGTGGAAGGAACGCGATTGCCCGAGTGATGGCTCTCGGTCGATGTGGTGAAGTGGAATGGCTTGTCGCTGCAGGCCCGTTGCCTGAGGGCCTGGGAGAGTTGGAATGGGTCCTTGGTGTGGCGTCAGTCAACCAACTCCAGCGATCGGCGACCGGGGTGCGACGCGCCATCCCGGACGCGACGGAGAAGACGGGTACTCACATCATAGAAAAGATCTCCAAGCACTGTGGGGGCTTGCGAGTCTTCCATTGCGAAAGCTCAATACCGGATGCACTTGGTCGCAAAATGCAGCACCCCGCTGTCCACACGTCTTACCTGCAATCAGCCGAGACGGTTACGCGCCAATTAACGCGTAGTCATGTGCCAGTCAGTGACCAAGCGCAGCGCTCCTTCTTTGCCGCTTGAGTGTGGGACGCCATGTTCATTCCGCACCCATACACTACGAACTGATGTATCCGCATTGCTTACCGACCTTTGCTGTGTATAGTGCCCTTTGAAAGACACTAACATACCTTGCGCTATTCACTAATGTCCGGCACATGGCCCACACAAGACTCCTGCATGCAACAGACAGAGTAGCCACAGCTTTTCATACAGATTCCCATAAACCACCCAGTCTAGCTGCCCTGAATGGTCAGAGGTGTCCTTGCCATGTCCTCTGGCAACGTGGTTCAAATTCATTCAGCTTAATTCACGGGCGAGGATATGCAAAGAAACAACTCGTGTCATCCAATTGACATAGACTTTGTACAGGTGTTACTCGACCTCCTCGCCATCCTGTCAAGATGTGCTCCACTCCAAATCTCACACATCACTCGTGTTCTAGTGTTCTTCTCCTTCTCCTTCTCCCTCCCTGACTTCATCCTCTATCTCTCCCGCATCTCCATCTCATGCCCTTTAGTCCTCTTCGTTCCCTCATTCCCTCAGTCGCTCCCACAGCAAATACTGCAATCTTATCCGAGGAAAGTGTAGTACAAGCTGAATGCGACGGTCAAGCCAACAGCGGTCCATCCAGTGCGGATAACCTGTTGGTTCTTGAAACCAATACCGACGTCCCAGGCCAGATGCCTCAAGCCGTTGAAGCTGTGGAAGAAGAAGGGGAAAGCGTAGAACGCCTTCAATCCGGCCTTCACAGCCGCTGGCCAAGCAGCGACAGTGGCTACCATTGACTGCGTCTCAAGGTGCCATCCGGTGTATGGGGCAATCAGGTAGGCGATACCGAAGAGGTAGAGGGAACCTGAGAGGGTAATGCCGGTGATTCGGTTGAGCGACGAGGCGTACCAGGTGATTTGGGGCTTGTAGATGGCCAGGTGGGGGGAGACGGGGCGGTTGACACGCTGTTTCGCGAGGATCTCGGCGGCTTCAGACTGCGAGGCGTGTTCCGTTGCTGCAAGTCTGTATTATGCATCGTCAGTCTCGCTTTGCGCATGCATGGCAGTCATCACTGGAGTGGTCGGGGAGAGCTTGATGCTATTATGACATACCTCCGCTGGACCATGCGTCCCGCAGGTTGTACCCTCAGACTGGGCGCGGCGGCCCGTCGCAGACCAAGCTGAAATACCCGCTGAGAAGCCATTGTGTAGTTTCTCCGATGCCAATCGACAGAGCTGTCAAGTGTCGTGTGGTGATGGTCGACCGTCTATGATGCGCAACGCCGCCAGCCCAAATCTTCCCGATTCCCGAGGTCCCCCTACGGCCCAATCAGCAGCTGAGCATTACGCGACTTAGTCATCCACTTTGCGGACACCCGATATTTTCTCGCGTGCGCGCTGCCAACTTCCTTTCCTTCACGAACCTCGATATCGCCGGCAATGAGCGCTTGCGTGCTGAACTGCGGGAATGACGGCTCATTTTGTCTGCTGGCGTTATGTCAGTGGATGGGGCTCAGGAGGGATCGGAGAGGGATTGCCTGTATTAATCGCTTGTGTTGACCAAGACTATGTCTGCACGAGTTTCATATCAAGGCTACATATTGTGTTTCTGCGCTGTGATTGTCGCTGTCTTACTGCATGATGCAGACCTGATGACATCGTTTGAGGCAAAGCTTGAAGATGATGCCCTA
>Ga0265797_10001424_pt1 | contig 42019 bp, 55 predicted proteins | sample P2T30metagenome_FD_192433 | JGI IMG/M metagenome (GOLD analysis project Ga0265797, IMG submission 192433) | Plant litter microbial communities from East Loma Ridge, Irvine, California - P2 T30 | ecosystem: Environmental > Terrestrial > Plant litter > Unclassified | place: USA: California...
CGCCGCGCCGTGAGATAACGAAGAGTGTTGTTCTGAATGTTGATGGGACGGCAGGTGTTGAAGTCGAGTCGGCCGGACCTCGAGCTCCGCTCCGCGATCTCACGCAAATTCGCCCTGCAGCCGGATAAATCCTGTTGCGCCGCTCCGCGATTCTAAGTATCAGAACAATTGGATCGAATTTCGAATGCCCAACAACTGCTTAGTCGGACGCTCAGTTTGATCAGTTGTGCTTGGTTGGTTGGGTGATGTCTGGATCTCGCTAAGCTTAAGGCACGGGAGAAGTCCGATAGTCACATTACAGTCTCGAGATAGTTGCGAGTAGTAACACCATAGTTGAAAACTACAATCTGATATAACAAGGTCGTCAGAAGTGCGATATTAGAACATTCACTGGCTTGACGATGCTGTGGGGGTAGACGATGGCAATGTTCTAGTACCGAAGAGTTATCGATGGCATACATATCGTCAAGTAGCAAGGTGAGATGATAGCCCGAAGCGCCTACCGTCTGTAGATCCCGATTCAATCAGACGCCCTCACCAGTAGCGTTCACATCCAGCAATTCGCTCCATAATTTTTCGCTTTTCGCCAGCTGTGCTGCCGGATCCAGCACACCATCGAAATGCACTCCACACCAATCCGTCTCTTGATCCAACACCAAAGCACGATCAGTCCAGAAAGCCGCCGCCGGACATCGTCGTCGTTCCTTCGGCCTGGAGATTTCTTCCACGACCTGTTCCTTGCTCACGTCCATGTGCACTCGATCACCTGGCACGACAAGGTGCGGCGCGTCTCGGACAAGAACAAAAGTTTTCCGTACGCTCCTGAGTATAGCAGGGAGGACGAAGTAAAGGCATTCGTTGGTCCGTGTCCAGGGCTCAAGAAGTTGGGTTGACCAGGAAAGACGCTCCGCTACTCGGTCAAGATATTGTGCCAGATCGACGGTGCTTCGACACACTGCGATATCCCAGTCCGGTACCTCTCGTGGGCCGACGGAAAGTTTGTAGAGGATGACGAGAACGGCGATAGTCCGAAACCATTCTTCACATGGTAGTGTGTTCCATTCGGCGCCGTCCACAGCGAGGAGAGTGTCGAGGTAATTCCTGCCAGCTTCGACACAAGCGCGAAGATGAGTGTCCAGAGAAGGAGTGTATGATGCAGATGTAATTGCCTCGTCACGCAGCTGGAAGTGAAATAGTAGGCCCATTTCGTGAATCCGTATCTTTGAATAGTAGTATCTACCAGCAAACATGTCTGTTGTCAATTAGCGAAAGTATAAATGCTCTGTGGTTAAGGTGTCCATACATTTTGCCTGGAGATGGGGAGGCACAAAGGCCCACCAGCTCTCTAGCATTGCTGCCATACGCTTCGCATGCATATCAAGCCGTGATGGATCACTCATCTTCACCTTCACTTCCTCCCGGTGCAGATCAACGACATCTTGAAATAGCCTCTGATACCGAATTAAAAGGATAATGTAAGAATCTGCCGGTGTTTCCGGCGATCGAGAAAGCGTAGCAGCCCATGCGAGTGTGTTGTCGCTAAAAGGCAGAGGATTGAATCGTTTGAGCAAAGACGACGATAGACTAATTTGTGCATTCAGCATCAGAATCATGACCAGTCGAGCAACGTGTACTAACTTACACGCTTGATAAGTAGAAACAGCCCAGAGCAGCACGGAATGCTTCGTGCGAACGGCTCAATGATTCCTCGAAACTGAGCTGAAGAGTGCATGAGGGTGTGCATGGATCTGACTGCCGCAATATGATCCTGGGATCTGTATCCAGATGTAAATCTACTGCCATACTGACAGCCACCTGGAGATACCTGTAGATCAGTTGGCTCCGTGGTATCATGTGGTATTGCGACCTGTAAGCGCGTTAGTGCTAAGCGACTGTTACGAATCGTAATCGGAATTGTCAACTCACCATGCGAGATGTACCAGAAATGCTTGAAGTAGTTCCAAGCTATTCTCGCCACCAATCATGACCCGACCAGATAGTGTGTCTTTCAACTCCTTGACGAGGAGCTGCTGTATTTGGGGGTAGTGATACGCTGAGCTTGACACGACCGCAAGTAGCAAGATTGGCCGAGAGGTAAGCATATGTTGGAAGTCCCAGGCTTCAGGAATGACAACGAAGGGAAAATGATGCTGCATCGTGCGGTAGCGCTGTAGCAAATGCGCCAACAGCCACCAATCCAGACCAAGCCGGTCTGCCCAAGTCCCACGAAGAATAGTGGTCCTTCTCACTTCGTGCTGCTCATGTTTTCGAGCCTCAATGCCTACTTCCTCAACATCGGCCTGATCTGTGTCCGCCGAGATAGGTGTCTTCAAGGATGTGGCGCTAGGTGTCTCACTATCTGTGTATGAAGTCGATCGTACCTCAGCCGGTCTGGTGAGATAGCCTAACACGCCGTCCAGTCGTGAGGTCAGGTCGCGGAGGTTTCTGAAATCAATGAGCAAGTCTTCTCAAAGCTGAAATCGAGTCGATGAAACCAACACTCGCTTGACGGCAGTTTGATTTCGGCAACGCGGTCGTTCTGTAGTACAGCATCGATGACCAGATTTGACGCATCTTCGAGTGTATAGTCAGTATTTCAGCAGAGCACTAGACTGCTTGCAACATAGTGAGCGGAATCGCGGTGTAGACGAACTTTGCACATATGGCCTGCGTATCCTCCCGCACGCATTTAACCTTTAGTGACCGACATTTGTCACAAGATACGACGTTCGACTGGTTGTTTCTAGGTGCCATTCTAGAAACCCATCTTGTGGATTAACATATACGTGTGTTCACGCGAAGGGTGTGTTCTTCGGTCAAGGCAACTACATAAGGATCAAGAAGCTCAGCTCTTGGCACGACTTTAACGAGGTTGCACGACCCAATCCATTGAGAGCATTTAGTTGGCTCTTATACAGGACCGTAGTCTGTAGTGAAATGTCTCCAGAATATTCAATAGATGTTGCCGTCGCCAAGTGCTGTGTTCCATGACCGACGGCTCTCATCTCAAATTCTAACAATGTCGTCTGCGTCTGCATCAGACGGTTGCATTCGCCTCGCAAGTACGACGTGCACATGCAACGAGCGATGAACGCTCATTACACGTACTTCACTTCACAGCCACAGCTCCAGTAGAGGCGCCACGCCCTCGTCCACTCTGCTCGCTACTCCCCGTGACCGAACTGCCACTCCACAGACTCCGGCTCTCTGCTTCAACGCCTCGCATCGCTTCAGCAACAATATCCAGCTTTCCCACAACATCGCCTACGCTCTTCTCCACCATGCGGAAGTACTCCTCGTTCTTGCCTCTCCTTTCGCTAGCTCGTCGGATGTCCTCTGCGGTCTCATCCTCCATCTGTACTTTGCTTTCCCTAGCCGTGTCATCGCTCCGCACACTCTCATCAGACAGCACCGTCGACATGGAAGCCTGAGTATCTGCTCGCGGACGCGTTCGCCGACTCTCCCCATGCCCTGCGACCGAGTCCGTAGCGCTCTGGCGCCGCTCGCCATCCATGCTGAATTGTGAAATCGTATTGTCAAGCGACACCGAGTTCAGCATTCCGCTCTCCTCATTCCCACGACCCCAAGCGTACGCAAGAGCAATTTGCGCATCGCGGAGCGCGTCCAGTGCTTTGGCGTGGCTCTCCCCGAACACATGCGTAGAGCTCTGTGCCGTCAACTCAACCTCGTTCAAGGTACTCTGCATCTCCCTCCATCGCGCCTCTGTCTCCTTCTCGCTGTCTTTGCGCAAGCGGGAACCGCTTTCCTGCTTCTTGTCGGGTTCTTCGGACGGACTGTCGGCTGGCTCGAAAGGCCGCGACAGCGCACTACGCTGCCGTGCTACAGGGTCGCGACTGGGTTTTCCATGAGGTGTATCGGGACCTAGCTGGCGCGAGACAGAGAGCTGTGAGGTGTTGCGAGATGGTGGGCCGACGAAAAGAGAGGGCGCTGGGAGACGGCTGGGCTTGGTGTTCGAGGTGGGCGAAGGCTTGTTCGGCTTTGAAGCCTGTGAGATTGTTGACATGACTGTTGGGGATGACATAGATCGTTGATGTGATCAAGGCGATACAGGTTGCCAGATACTGGAAAATCCTAGAATTGTTCGGTACTATGTACTTGTCCAAATGCTAAGATGGGGCATGAGCGCATTATCCATCGCATCCTTCCTCATCGAGCGCGCCGACTCCGCATCGTTAAAGTGAAACACGGGCGAGCCCTCCAAGGATTCGCGCCCAGCGAGACGGCGCAAGTGCCGGGGGGTGGGTGGTTATGTTTAGATCGCTGCCCAAGCTCATCTTAGATAGAAAAACAAAATACATCACATTGCTGGCCAGCCGACAAACTCTCATCAATGCTCCTCTAACCAAGCAATGGGTTCTTGTGCAACGCACACACATCCCGGACATTTGACGTGCTCGTAAGCTCTATAGCAAACACAGAAACGACATCGTCAGCACCATGGCCATGGCTCGCATCTTCCCGACATTGACGGCATCACGACTCCAAGCATCAACCTATCTCTTCGGCATCGCACTTTTCAGCATTGCGTTCCTGGTGTTCCTCAACAGCAGCATCTCCTTCGTTGTCACAGACGTGATAGGCCGTAAGCACAATGTCGGCTCTGCTGTCGGAACGCTCGGATTCGCAGACGAACTACTCGCACTAGTCGCTTGTCCGCTATGGGGCTTGCTCAGCGACAGGATTGGAGTGAGAGCAGTGGCGGTGCTAGGATATGTGATTGTAGGCATCAGCCTCGTTGGATTGGTGCAAAGCAATACAGTGTTCCCGGAGCTCTTGATGGGTAGGCTAGGCTTCAGCCTTGGTGGAGCTGCGTGTTCGACAATGGTCACAGCTGTGCTACCTGCGATGGTCGCGAAAAAGCAAGATGGGAAAGGCGGAGATTCAGAGCAAGAGAGTGAGCGGGAACAAAGCCCAGAACATGATCCGTATGGACCCAGTGGTAGAGCAGGGAGACTGAGAGGCGAAGAAAGATCGAGCAGGAATGGCAGCATAGGTCATGGTCCGACGCCTAGTGTGAGCAGCGAAATAACCATCACGCCTGTTAGGTACAAGTCGCTGTCTCGCACGCGACCAACACCTGAGGAGACCTCAGAGCCTGCTAAAGGTCATACGCCTACATCCAATGCAGGCACTTCACAACTTGCCGGCCTTGTTGGCATGTTCACCGGAATTGGCGCTTTGATTGCATTGGCAGTATTCCTGCCTCTACCGGCCTACTTCCAGTCTCGCCACGCCACGCCGGCACACAGCGTGCAGTACAGCTTCTACATCGTAGCAGCCATTGCTTTCATCGTCGCGATCGGGATCTTCTTCGGCCTTCGCAACCTACCCGGCGAAGACGGCAAATCGATCTCAGCCCTCTTCCGGTCATCAAGTTCAAAGCTGGACACGGAGGCCAACACCACAGCATCTGCACCGCCACAATCCTATCTCAATCTACTCCTTACGTCTCTCAGGCTAGGCGTAACCGATTCGACAATCTCGCTCGCCTACATGGGCGGCTTCGTCGCTCGTGCATCCTCGGTAGCAATCTCTCTCTTCATCCCACTTTTCGTCAACGCATACTTTGTACGGACTGGCTTGTGCGCCTCCAACCCACACAACTTACCCGACATCAAGCAGGAATGCGAGCGCGCGTACAAACTCGCAGCTGCACTGTCCGGCATTGCGGAAACAGCAGCACTGATCTGCGCACCCATCTTCGGCTGGCTGGGTGGCAGAGTCGGTAGAGGCAAAGCAGAGTGGCCGTTGTTGGGTGCGAGCGCTGTGGGTATCATCGGCTACGTTCTGTTCGGCTTCTTGAAAAGTCCGGATGCGTTCCATGGAAAGGATGATGGTGGGCAGTGGGCTATGTTGGCGGTCGTCCTGATCGGTGTCAGTCAAATTGGATCGATCGTATGCTCGCTCAGCCTACTCGGACGGGGAGTCAACGAAGGCTCTGGTGTCAAGAATCTCAAGTCTGGCACATCTGGCACGCTGGGAGCCACCGACGTGGATGGCAGCGAGTCAGCTCCTCTGCTGTCCAACTCCGAGCCAGCGAAGGAGGCCGTCACGGAAGACCGCAGCCAGCTGAAAGGCAGCATCGCCGGCATCTACAGCCTGGCGGGTGGCGCGGGTATACTCCTACTCACCAAGCTGGGCGGAGCGCTCTTCGACAGCTGGACGCCCGGCGCGCCATTCTTCATCATGGCCATCTTCAACGCAATGCTACTGGTGGCGGTGCTGCTCGTAAGCGGCGGAAGCGCTCTATTGAAAAGACGCCCGCAGGGCAATGCTGTGAACGAGTCATGATGGATGGGTATGTAGAAACAAAAAAAGCTATAATGATGTACAATGTTTATTAAGCGCAAAGAGGCGCTATCTTTATGAGATCAAACCCACCAAGGCGCTTTCGACACACCACAGCCCTAGGAATCATGTCCAATACTCTCTATCTTCAACAACTTTATTCCCTAGTTCTGCGATCACGGCAGCTTTCTGGACCGCATCCATAGAGACGAAGCCGCTTGCGCCGCCGCGAATCGCCCGAAACAGCATCAAAAGCCTTGGACTGGTGATCTCAAGCCTGCCTCTAGGACGTAGAAGCGTCAGCACCAGAGCGTCCATATCTTCCGCGCTGAGGTTCTTCAGTAAACACGAGCAATCTCCTGGATGGTACTCTAACGGATTCGACGAGTCGTTAAAGTTGAAGCGAAATTCGTCGCAGCCAGGCGACAGAGATTGATCTTTAACGACGACCGAACGAATGAGCGGCGCAGCTTGCACTCCCCAGGTCCGCGCCCATCGCAAAACCAACGGCAGAAGAGGTGGAGTCGACGGCCACTTGGTGAACAAGAAAGTGGTCTCGCCGTAGTAGGCCGCCATCGAGTCCGCCCGCACGGAACGAGAGACGTGGCTGAGAGCTAATGCGGTGTCTCCTGGGCGGCTGCCGAGGCGTGGGCAATCTCTGTATTCTTCCGGGCCTTCGACCTGGGACTCGTGGTATACTGCGAAGATGTATATTATACTGCGTAGCTCGGGCGGTAAGGCTTCGAGGCGGAATGGTTCTTTTAGTTGGAGGCGGTGGGAGCGGCGAAGGGGCGGAGAGGTCTTTTTCCGTTTCGAGCTTTCAATGGGTGGTTTTGACTTCGCCATATTTGGAGCTCGAGCCGCTGATGTAGCAGTGTGTGCACACGGTATTTGCGAGCATATATTGGTGCTAATTCATACAGATGGAATCGGAACCACAACAGCAGAGAATAGAAGACAGTCTCGAGAGAGTGAAAGGATGTTAACACCTTAAGCAAGGCACGAAACGTGGTATGATAGACAGCAGGTTTTTAATCTGGAAAAGAATTTCATCCGAAGATATATACTTGCCAGATTCGTCTCAAGAATTCTGATATTCCATGGAGGATGAGGTGTGTTGTTGACGAGCGATGACATCTGATCTGCCTGTCAAAATTAGGTTAAGCTATTTGCGGGGCACGGGTGTTGATCCGAGCAGCTGATCCGAGGCGAGATGAGATATCGTCACCAAATCAACCACCCAACTGCCCTGACGCTTGGACGCTTTCTGTTGCTACTGCTAGCTCCGATAGCTTGCTGCTTGCTTGGTAGAAGACACAACCTTGCTATTGCTACCAAGATTGCGCGTTGGATGTGTCTTGTGATGCCCACGCGGCTACCTTGTTTCTGATATTGCATTTTCCCTCCTCTCCACCACACCTGCCCTCACCACCTTCGACATGGCCGGCCTCAACTATGTCGCATTCAACCAGGACCACAGCCTACTAGCCGTCGGTACGTGAATCGCTCTGTTTCATCTTGCAAGGATGTCCACTGCACGGCTCTGGCTGACCAGAAACAGCTACCACACGCGGTCTGCGCATATTCAATACCGATCCCTTCGAGCTGTCCAACTCCACATCCGAAGACGACATTTCGCTGGTCGAGCAGCTCTTCTCCACATCGCTGGTCGCCTTGATACTCACGCCCCGCCTACTCCGGATCGTCAACACCAAGGTACGGCCATGAAAGAGTTGGAGCCCGGGAGGTTGCATGCATACTCATGGACATACAGAGACATTCAACAATATGCGAGCTCACATTCCACGGCATGGTCGTCGCCGTGAAGATGAACCGCAAGCGACTGGTCGTGATCCTGGAAGAGACGGTATTCATATACGACATCAGCAACATGAAAATGCTGCACTCACAACTCACGCCCATAAACCCCGCCGGCATCTGCGCAATCAGTCCGAACTCTGAGAACAACTACCTCGCCCTCCCTCACTACCAAAAGACACCACCGAACCCGCAGTCGCAACCCTCACATGTACCCAAATCGATCGTCAAGGAAGCGATCAGCGGCGATGTACTGCTGTACGATCTCAACAAGATGGAGGAAGTCACTGTGATACCAGCACATCAGACCCAGGTCTCTTGCATAGCGATCAACAACGACGGCACCCTCATGGCCACGTCTTCAGAAAAAGGAACCGTGATCCGCATCTTCTCAATACCGGACGGCAAGAAACTATTCCAGTTTCGCCGTGGCAGCATGCCTGCGCGAATCTACAGCATGAGTTTCAACGCCGCCTCGACCCTATTATGTGTCTCATCCGCAACGGAAACAGTACACATTTTCAAGCTGTCAGCACCACAACACAACCCAAACAACAACGGCTCCTCAAACCTCTCGCCGCCCTCATCGCCAAACCAAACCACATCCACCGCACCCTGGTCGCGAGACCGCAGCGTCAGCCCCTCAACATCAGAGGACCAAAGCGAAAGCGCCAACTTCGAATCGTTGGACAATCCTAATCCTCCCCCACGAGCCGGAGCAAACAGACCAAATCTCATGTCCTTCATGCGCCGTACGTCGCAGAATGTCAGTACGTCGTTGGTGTCGCGCGCCGCAGGCTACCTGCCATCTTCAGTGACAGAGATGTGGGAGCCACAGCGAGATTTCGCGTGGGTGCGGGTGCCGCGAGGCAGTGGAGGTCAGCCTGTGAAGAGCGTTGTGGCGATGGGAAACCAGGCGCCGACTGTGATGATTGCGACTAGCGAGGGTGGGTTTTTGGTTTACAGTATTGATTTGGAGAGGGGTGGAGAGGGGACACTTATTAGGCGGTTTGAGTAAGTTTACGAGTGGCTCTGGGGATCTTTTGGAACGAATGCTGACTTGAGATTTGCAGTGATATTCATGGCATTAAGCCCTCCAAGGGCCAGGAGTTCGACGATTGAAGATACCAGACAGGACATTCTTTGGGGGGTGTGCAGCCCTAACATTAAACGTAGCGTTCAAGCGTAGGGAAGCGAGGAAGTGAACCCTCCTTCAAAGTGGAACTTCAGAATCACGAGATACATGCTTTCTCCTCTCACAACAAACATTGCAGTCTCATATTTCATATACTCTCATTGACTCGTCTAATCTCACTTACTTCTCGCTCGCCGTCCCGCGGCCCTTTACGCAATGCACGCTTGAAACACAAAAAGGACAAAAAGGGGGACACAATTGCTCGTTACGCAACACCTTCACATCGTGGTGCTGCGCGGGAAATGCTATTCGTAATTCTCGTACTGCTTACCAGTCCTTCTTGATGTCGAACGACCACTTGAACTTGAGGTACTCGTTCTTGTCGTCGTCGGTGAACATGGAGGAGGCCTCGTAGTGGCCGCGGCCGAGCATGCCGGAGGGTGCGGACTCGGGTTCGACTTGGGGGTGGATGTTAGCTTAGTGGATGGTGCGATGTGGAAGATGGGGATACGTACACTTCTTCTCGTATTCGGGCTTGTCGGTGGTGTTGGGCGAGTAGGAGCCCTGGAGTCAATGTTAGCATGAGAAGGGGATAGGATAATAACTTTCCACAGCATGGCAAGACTTACAATCATCTCCTGCATCTTCTGCTTGACGCCCATCCTCGACACGACCTGCACGTACTTCATGCCGCTGAGGATGTCGTGCTGGACGCGGAAGCGCGCCTTCATGCGGAAGGTCGCGCCCTCTTTGATGGTGAACGGCTTCTTGTTGAGGGACTCGAGGGCGCCGGTCTGCGTCAGGTCGATGATGATGTCCGGTCGGCCCTCGACTTCCAGGCCCAGGGAGAGCAGGATCACCTTGCGCGGGTCGCTGGGGTCGGAGATGGTCTGGCCGCTGCCGAGGCCGAGGGACTCTTTCCACTTGCGGAGGGACTCGTCGTTTTGGTCTGTGGAGGGGGGAGGTGTGAGTGAGGAGTGGCGAGGGAGGGTTTGGAACGGATGGATGGTGAGACTTGTTTGGCATTTCTCTCCGCCATGATGCTGCCTCTATGGGGGTAGCATAGCGTGTAGTGTGTTACAGTATGTGGGTTCTTGCTATGACTTACCTAGCTTCTGGTACTCATCAATCGTCTTCTTCTCACCGACTTTGAAGCCCTCTGTTTGCTCGGGCACGAGATCGTCGTGGACGGCCGCCTCGTTAGACATGATTGCTGTGGGACCTCGAATGGGATATGCTGTATGTAGGTGTGAAGAAGGGCAGTGGCCAAGTGTGGGTAATAATCCTCCTTTGATACAGAGTTCAGGTACGGCGGCGGTCAAGCAGCCCGCAATTCGGCGGGGGGGATTTGTATCGCTGTGTCGTCGTCGCCAGGAGGAGTAAGAAGTGGGGTCAGCGATGGGCCAGGGTCCTTCACGTTTCGGGCTGCGTGAGGGCATTTGGAGAAACAGCATGACCTCACATGAACTTTATCTGAGAGAGTTGTTCTTCTTCTCTGTCTGCACACCAACTGTGTAGAGATACACACCCCGGCACACCACACACTACAAAACACCATGCCGGAACTCCTAGACTTCCTTCGCACGCACGAGGAAGCATTTCGTAGGTGAAGCCCACCGTTTTCCACTGCGTACGCACTCGTCTAACACCTTGACAGTCGCGCTCGGCTAGCCTCCCTATACTCCGACTTCCGACACCAACGGCAGACAAACCCAGATGGATACCAGGCGAACGCAAGCGCCTGGCTGCGAGCATTGTCGGCAGCGTCCAAGAAAGGCTTAATTCCCTCTCAAGCTGGTGCTAGCAATGATCGTTTCGTGTTGAAGACAGGCGAGGAGCTGTCAAGATCACTGCAGACACAAGAGTTCGGCCGACCTCTGGCTCTCGGCGCAGTTCTTCAAGATGCGGTGGAAAGGAAAGAGTTGGTGCCGCTTGCTGAGTTTCTAAACGCGAAGAAGAGCATATACGCGAAGACTTGGATACCTACGCCGTGGCAGGCTGTGAGTTGGGGATTGAAACAACTGGGTGTTATGGGAGGAGAATCAGTCGAGGACAAGTTAGTGGCAGGCAACTTTGTTGTCATGGCCAATGTCGAGGTAAGTTAAAGTGCCATGGTGCTCCATGAAAGAGTGCTGACATGCTCTAGGCCGCTGCAAAAGCTATATTGGATGAGGCTTCGAGAGTCGCAACCTCCAACACATCCCGCATTTTCTCAAAAGAGCTGTTCGCTTCCACATTCGCACCTGCGATCGGCGTGGACACTTTGAGTAGCAATGACCTCTCAGTCTTGTTGACCCACCTGGCTCGGGATCGATCTGCCATCGCATTCTCTCCTACGAGCCACACCGTCAAGTTCAAGTCTCCTTCTGAACAAGAGCCTTCTCCGGTCACACCAGAAGACGCCAACATCGCATCAATCCGTGCACTTATTGCATCCATCGAGCCACAGATCGAGCAATTGACTGCACGCCTGTCCGAACTCGAAACCGCAGCAAAGGAAGCCGTGGCGAGAAAGAACCTCATAGCCGCAAGATCCGCACTACGATCGAAGAAGCTTACAGACACAAAGCTCCAGCAACGCATCTCCACACTCACCCAGCTGGAAGATGTATACGCCAAAATCGAGCAAGCCGCCGATCAAGTGGAGATGGTCCGCATTATGGAGATGTCGTCGCAGACTCTGGGCAGCCTAAACAAGAAGACCGGTGGTGTGGAGAGAGTACAAGACGTCATGGAAGAGCTCAGATCTCAAATGATGGATGTGGACGACGTTACGGCAGTGATCAACGAGGAAAGCGCAGGCAAAATCGACGAGGGAGAAGTGGAAGATGAGCTGGAGGCTATGGAGAATGTCGAGAGAGAGAAGGTCGAAGCCGCAGAGAGGAAAGAGCGCGAGGCGAAGGAAGCGAAGGAGGCAGAAGAAACGAAGCGAAGATTGGCAGAGCTGGACACTGTGGGCGAGAAGCAAGAAGAGGCTACGGCCAAGTCTGCTGAGCCTGTTGCCGATAGGGAGAAGGAGGCCGAGGCCGCATCTTGAGTTTCTTCGACGACTAATAGCTCGACGATGCTACGAATACCTTAGATTGGATCATCTGCACATGGCTGTGCAGCGGTGCGGCATGTCTGCGGCTGGGTACATGGACTGGGACATTGCATTTGCATCTCGGGTGGATTCAAGCACAATATCGTATGCTGGAGTTCTTCTGGCGTTCGGATATGCCAAAGAGCGTATTAAATCAGTATAAATTGAGAACACCTCGATAACTTTTTGAGTTGTCACTGCCTATGCGTCTGTTGCCAGCATCTGCAATTGCCAATGTAACATCCTCTCATGTATTCCATGCACCGTCTATAATCTAGCCTCGTTTTAAGAACCTGGGTCTCCCACCAAGATACACAAAACAAAGTACCGCCGTAACGCCACAAATACCCGCCAACACAGCATTCATATCCCCATACCCAATCGCCAACCTCAACTGTCCCGCAATCTCGGGGCCCAACGATAATCCCGCGCTAAACACCATACTCTGCAATCCATACAACTGAGCATACGGCCCTTCTTTCCCAAAAAACTCCGGGTTAGCATCGTAATATTTCTCCACCACTGCACCCGCCTCGACAAGACTCGGAGCCCCTATACCCGCGAGCCCGACACCGCAGATCGCGAGGCAGCCGCCGTAGAGCAGCATCTGATGCAGATCGCCGGCGTGCGGCAAGCGCAAGAGCACGAAAGCGGGGATCAGGTAAGTGTAAGAGCCTACGGCGACGATTTTGGTTCCGTAGCGATCGACTGCCCAGCCGAAGACTGGGCCGAGCAAGAGGTCGAAGGCGCCGAGGGGGAGGAAGAGGATTCCTGCTTTGAGGGAGTCGAAGGCGAAGTATGAGCGTGCGACGAGAGGGACGGTGGCGTCGAAACTTCCGAGGAGGATTGCTTGGACCATGGCTACGAGGAGGGAGGTTAGGAGGCTGGGGTTTGCGAGGCAGGGGAGGATTGGGATCATGTGGGCGATTTTGGGCTGGTTGGGGTTGAGCTTCCATGCGTCTTTGTCGTTTGTGGGTTTCTTGCTGCTGAGGAGAGGCTGTTCTTCGTTGGGCTGTTGTTCTTGGTCGCCTTGTTCTTCGTCTTGTTGTTGAGTTGCTGGACCGTCGTCTCCTTCCGGGCTTATCTCGACACCGTAACGCTTTGCGACTTTCTTTTCAACCACCAGCACTCGCATGAGGAAATCGACTGCTAGCAGGGCGAAGGCAACGCCGAAGACACCAGGATAACCGGTCTTCTCATAGAGGACTCCTCCGATCGCTGGAGCGCCCAGACTGCCAACTGAGACAAATGAGAAGATCTGCACATAGTTAGTCCATGACTCCAATTTAACCACTCGTCCAACAACGCATACCGAGCCAATAGTCTTGCCCAGATTCTTCGGCCCAACAGTTTCGAGACAGAGCGCCAGACCAACTGTCCAGACAAATGCCGAACTGACACCCTGAAGAACGCGAGCAATAGTAAGAACAGGCAAAGTAGTCCCAACAAACAACAGAACAGTAGCCAGGAGCAAAGCCAGTAAGCCAACCAGGAAAGGCGCTCGTCGTGAGGATAAGCGATCTGCGATCACGCCTGCGAATGGGCTAGTGATAACAGATGCAGCTGCGTAGGCAGCCAGAAGACCAGACACGTCGCTCTGGATGTCCTTATCTGGAACTCCGACCTTGTCTTTCAGGATGGATGGCAGAATTGGCACCACTAAGGCGTAGAGGAATAGGTCGGTGAATAGTCCTATGCCGACTGTGGCGACGATGAAGAGTGTGTTGCTTCGCCATTTTAGGCCGTACGGTCGTTTTGAGTAGTCTTTCTTGAACGAGAACATACTTCGTATTCTTCTAGTCGTAAACAGTATTGCCTTTGAAGACAGTCTTTCGAGACCAGTGACAAGGAACACTCGTTAAGAACGAGCAAACAATCGACGAAGGAAGAATTGTCGTGCGTGCAACATGCACTCACGCGAGGATGGGAAGGAACTGAGTGATTCAGTAGCATAAACATTCCGCGTGTATTCCAGATGCAGTACACAAATACATGCGAAGTAACATTTGAATGCACCGTCGACTCAAAATGACGACATCATCGCCTGCTTGATCCTTCCGAGACGGTGAAGTTGAAGATCGAACAAGGGTGGATTATCTGATAAACAGATCATGGACACTTTGCTCTCTCTTTGGCTCGTGCTTCTCTCTCCCGCGTTCGGCACTTTCACGTGCAACCGCCTACCATTCGCATCGCACACTGTAGCACTCACGACTTCTTAACAACCACAGAGAGTCAGGCGCAAAACAAATTCTCACTCGCATACATCGCGCGACACGTAATAAAGAGATACCACCACAAAAACAGGCAGGCAGCAAGCACAAAACCATGGCGGACAACGACGAGATCGCACCCAACGCAACGTTCGTACATTGCACACCGTACGAACCAGCGCAAGGTCAAGATCACATGCTAACTACGGACACAGGGTATACGTACGTCTAGAACAACACACCCAATTTCCCCCATCCTGACCTCTAACATAAACAAAACAGGCCCGCAACCTCGACGAGAACGTCAAGATCCCCGCCCTGATCGAAGCGCTCCACGAACTCTTCGACGAGTTCGGCACCATTGTCGAGATTGTCGCGAAGAAAAGCCTCAAGCGCAAAGGACAGGCTTTCATCGTCTACGACAATGTGGACAGCGCGCAGAATGCGATCGACGAACTTCAAGGCTTCGACCTCTTCGGGCAGCAGATGAACTTGGACTTTGCAAAGACGAGGTCGGATGCTACCGTGAAGAGGGAGGACGGAGACCAGGGCCTGGAGGCGCACAAGCAGCAGAGATTGGCCGAGAAGGGTATGGTCAGAAATTCAACGGGCGAAAAGAGTATGGTCGCTAATGTGGTTTTCAGAACGCAAACAAGCACAAGAAGCCGCCGCCGCCGCCGCAGCACCAGCCAAGCGCGCACCAGAAGACAACCTCGTGGAGCGTCCCGGAAAAAGTGCAAAGCCATCCGCTGCCGCTGGCGGCCAAGTGCCAGACGAGTACCTCCCGCCCAACAAGACGCTGTTCTTGCGCGACTTGCCCGAGGACTACGGCAAGGATATGCTCGCCATCATCTTCAGACGCTACCCAGGCTTCCGCGAGATCCGCTTGGTGCCCGGCAGAAGCACTATCGCCTTTGCCGAGTACGAGGACGAGACTGGCGCGACTGCGGCCAAGGAGGCGCTTGCCAACCTCGAGCTCAGCTCGCAGAAGATCAAGATTACCTACCAGAGACAGTAGGCTTGGTAGTGAGATGGTATCAGGCATGAGTGTGCGTGAGGTCACAAAAATCTGCGCCGTCCTGTTGACCTTAGCAGAGATGCGGATTGTACGATACTGTATGAATCAAGTTGCATGCAACTCATCCAAATGCTCGTTGATCGCATCCTCCGGAATCCCCGCTTCACATATTGGACAGCTTACTGTGAGCCGCTCCCTCTTCGTCTGCTCTGTGACGGCCTGGTCACCAGGCTTCTGTACTTGATCAAAGCTTCCCTCTAATGCTCCTGGCGATCTCATACGCTTCTGTCCCACGACCCAAGCATCAATCTTGTTTTTCTGTTTCCCAGCTTTCTGCAATGCACTTGACCGCTCACCTTGGTCCTTGCGCATCTCAGGCTCCGCAATCTTCGTGAATGAACCTCCACAATCCTCTACATGCTTAGCCCACCACGAGTCACCCTTACCAGGAGCACGATTCATCGCCCGCTTCACAAGGCCGAAGAACGGCGCCTTCGACTTGCAAGGTCCATTACACTCCCAAACATGAGTTCGATAGCTATCCACCTCGTCGTGGAATGCATGAAAGACGCTCACGCCATAACCACCATGATTATTGACAGCGTCCGCAAGCATAAGGAAACCTTCTCCATGGCCAGTACCGTCCTCACCCCGTGAATGCCGCCAAGAAGTCGTCACGAAGAAGTAAGCGTGAATCGCTTCGTGCAGCAGCGTATCGATGACATCGCTCCGCGGTCTGAATTTCAGCAGTGGCTCGGAGAGTTTCAGTCTGATGCGAGTGAACTTATTTCCATTGTGCGGATCGCGCACGAGCTCACAGATTCCGGCGCAGAGTGTTAGGCGTGGTGACCAGGAGACTTCTACTCGTGGGAGGAGCAGGGAGCGGAAGTAGAGAGTGTTGTAGAGGGCGAAGAGGTCGTGGATGTTGATGAAGGGATCGTTTGACTCTAGGATGGTCTTGAGTTTTGACGATGCTTCCTGCTGTTCGATGGATAGCGGGTCTAAATTGCCAATGGCGAGGGCGGCGGCGTCCTCGTCTGTTGTGACCATTGTGAGAAGTCATGGGTGTTGATGCTGGAGGTGCTCATGACAAGTTATTCACTGTTTCCTGCTGTCATGTCACTCTAAGTGCTGAAATCGATATAACATTTTGATCACATGCGAGTGTCCGTCATATTGGATCAAGAACTGTCCAGAACGACTTTAACACAAGATAGAGTGAATATGATCTGCATTAGACGAGTGAATGTACGTGCACGAGATGGCCTTTGCTCAAGCTGCGGAAAGCAAAATGACGCAGCTTCCCCGGACGAAGTGATGCTTGCATCTGCGCCTCCATGCACCTCGATCCTCCACTCTTCTACACAGACATATAGACACTACAGACGATTGTCACAACTCCGACTGCCACTCACCATGGTCCTGGAAGAAGCCGCCAGGCCAACAGAGTCCTTCGACTCCGACGCCCCGCCCTCCAACGATGCCGACCCATACGCAGACCGCAACCCACCATTCACATCGACCCGCGAGCCATCCTTCGCCTCTGTAGCCCGCGACGGATCACAGGGCAAGATCTTCGTCAATGTCGCCAATCTACCTAAACCATTCAGCTTGTTCGGGACTCGACCACAGCCTCCTGTCTTGATCGACTCGATCCAGGACTCGTGCAGATTCGCCCAGCAGGTCATGGGCCGGCCTTGCACCCAGCAAGAAGCAGACGCGTTCGCCTACCACGCCGCGAAGACGTATAGAGTTGCGAGCTTCGGCAGTCCGCTCGGAATGGCATTGGCGTCTGTGCAGTTCTTCCGTACGAGAGAACAGTTCCGCTTTCCAGGATGGTCGCCTTTCAAGGACCAGAGCAATTTTAGCAAGGATAGGCTTGGGCCATTGAGAGGGCCGGCTGCGAGGATTGGGTGGCATTCGCTGCGCCTTGGGTCATATTGGCTCCTGGGATCCGTGGCTGGAGCTGTGCTGCTCGGCAGCTACGCTGTGAGCTTGAGTTTAGCAGGCCGGGCGATGGACCCACGACTGAAGGAGTTCTCGGACAAGCTGAGGCAATTGCAAAAGGACGGCGTGAGCACTCAGGCTATCAGACGCCAGCAAGACATCGAGAACACAACCCAGGAAGAGACATTCGAGCAGAGGAGGCAGAGGCGTGCTGTGCAAGGCATGAGCCGCGAAAGCGCCCAGAACCGAGTACCCACCCAGAGCAACACACAGAGCAAGACTAGCGACTGGGACGATGCCTCGCCCACAGGTGGAGCTTTCACGAACGACTACGGTGATACGTCCAGCGACACAGGCATTTTGAACGACGCACAAATGATCCAGCGACAGACACAGCAGCAAGCAGACGCGTGGTCAAGTCCGACAGAGAGCAGAGCCAGCACAGTCGACCTGAACAAAGCCGCACCCCAGCGTCCCGGCGCCGACAGACAAGCGGCGAATCAGGGAGAGGGCGCGGCATCTGCGCCGCAAGCTGGCAACTCCTGGGAGCGATTGAGGCAAAAGGCAGCATCTGGCACTCCTTCGATCTCGGGTACGCCTCGAAGGTCACAGACTGAGAGCTCGTCTGGCGACGACAGCTTCAGCTTCTCGCAAGGAGACGAAGACAAGCAGCTGGCGAAGAGCGAGGCGCAGAAGGACTTCGATGCCCGCCTCGAACGCGAGAGGACAGGAAGAGATTTTGACGAGGGAAGCGGAAGGAAACGGTGGTAAATCTAGCAGTGCAGTGATCTTGAAATTGAACAACTGTAATACTACCAAGAAGGTGCACGCTTAAAAATCGTCGTCAATCGTAAAAACAAGCCGTCACAGAAAACCCATCGTCGGTCTATCCTATAACGTATGCCTGCGCGCCCTCGCCAAAGAGCAGATGTGGCTTCCTCTCTGCAATATCGAGAATCGTCTGCGCGAAAACCGAATTCGCCCATGCGAACCAGCTCCTCGTGTAGTCCCGCGTCTCCTCCACATTCACACTCTCGTGCACCAACCCAAGCGGCGAAGCCTGCTTCACCGCAGTAAGAAGCTTCTTAATCTCAGCATCATCATCGCTCGTCATAGCCTGCACGAGCAAACTCATAGGCCAAGCGTTCATGAACCCGATATGCGGACCGCCAATGCCTTCGAATTCAGAGCCAGTGATAAAGTAAGGGTTACCCTCCTTGGCCAAGATCATCTTGCGAGTGTTCTGGTAAGTCTTGTCGTCTGTGTTCAGGAAACCCAGCAGCGGCAGAGCGAGAAGCGAGGGAAGGTTAGCGTCGTCCATGAGGATGGAAGAACCGTAGCCGTCGACTTCGAAAGCGAACACTGAGCCGAATTTGCGGTGGCTGACGACGCCGTGCTCCCAGACGCCCTTTTCGATGCGTTCACCGCGGGCGCGGAGTTCTTTGGCGAGACTTGTTTTGCTGGCTTTGGCGAGGATGTCTGCGGTTCGGATGAGTTCGACGGCCATCATGGCGTTGCCCGGGATGAAGAAGCCTAGGATTGTGGCGTCGTCGCTTGGGCGGAAGGCCGAGCGGACGAGGCCTGTGCCCCAGTTGAGGGGGTTGCCGTTGCCGGCTAGGTTGAGAGTTTCGGTTCCTGTGTTGGTGTTGCGCTGGAAGCGGTATTCTTGGAGGGTGAAGGACCCGGTTTTGGGGTCGAAGGTTGACTTGCTCTGTTGGTCGATGACTTCGACTAGACTGTCTACTGCTTGCAGCCAGCGCTTTGTGATGAACGCTGTTGATCCGGTGTGGTTGTAGAACTGGTTTGAGAGAGACAGGAAGTGCGCGAGGGAGTCGATCTCGTATTTGCACTCGAAGACCTGGCTGGGTTCATAGGCAGGGTGAACTGTGTCGCCTTGGCCGTTGTCACTTGTCTTGATCTTGCTTGGTGGTGGTGGTTGGAAAGCATTGCAGTACGGCGACGCTATCACGTACTCCGCCTGAGTGTTGATTGCTCCTAACAGCAGCGTCTCGATTGCTTTGTCTTTCTTCGCCAGCCGCTGGTACTGCGCCAGCTGGTTCGTGCTATCGCGTAACCACTCCGCCGAGATATCGCCTGTGACAATGAACGACTGCGCTCCTTCCCAAGCCCCTGCACTGCCCAACCACGAAGAATGGCCCTTAGAAGGCTTCTCCGTGCCGTCCACGTGCCACTTCACCGTCGTGTCCAGCGTGTTCGGGAACGCATTCTCGAATATCCGCGCGAGATCCTTGTCCACCATCTTCTCATTCATGTCCTTGATCACCTTCTCCACCAGCGGAGACTCGAACGTCCTGCATTGCTTCGCCGGGCGCTGGAAGGGTAACTCGAGCGGTCCCTCGCTGTATGGATGGTGAGGGAAGCGTGCGTAGTGCTCATATGCCGGACAAGCTGCGAGGATCTTCGCGCGCGCTCTGGCGTCCGTCAGAGGGTTCTGTTTGGGCTCATCAGCATACGCCTGGTCGAAGCATAGGCTGGCCAGCGCGCACAGAGCTGCCGTTGAAGGAGCGCGCATTATTGTAGTTTGGGCCACTTGCTGGGGAAGTGGTGTGATTTAATTGACAGGTGTCAGCTCGGATCGATCGTTAAGGTGTCGCATTGGGCAGGTGGCCTGTTCTGGAGATGAAGTCGAGACCATGTGAAACCGCTTGGCGGATGAAGTCGGCGGTTGAAGTCGGCGATGCTTGTGCTTGTGAGCCTCGGTGGCAGTTGTGACCGCAAGACAGCCTGAGCAAATTACAGTTAATGCTATTTACTCAATGCTCAGTTAAGTTCGATGCTACAAGATATATGAATGTGGAAATTCTGGTGCCTGTGCGCAAATGTAGGTAATAGCTGTTCATGACTTGAGCCTGAGCTTTCTATTAAACATCTATAGCGGCGATCGCGAATATGACGACGCCATGAAAATGCACCTTGCGAAGTGGTATCTTGCGCAAACGACCCAAATGCCCCCGAACGCCTTGTATGCACCATGAACCGTAAACCATGAGCCAGCCCGGTTGCCATCATCTTCTCATAGGAAGTAATCCTTCACTGGGTCATTGCCAGTATGTTGCGCTTGGTTCTGCTGTTCTGCACGATGCGCATCGTTTTCTGGCGCGGCATCAAACACGTTCCATTTTCTTTCGCCGCCTGGTCCAACTTCGAGTACACTCGCCAGGTTGCCACACCTGTAGCAGTAGTTTGGCGCACTCCAGACTGTTGACAGTTGGTCGTCAAACATAACCATGTATCCTTCGTTGCAAAGTTGATGCGCTCGTAAAATGTGATTCATGCTGTTCACTTCCAGGAATTTCTTGACGACTTGTGCGCCAAATGTGTAGCCTGCACCTCGAGGTGAAAGGCTGAATTCGTCCCGCTCAGCGTCGGGATCCGACCATACTAGGTCGGCCATGGGGCCTTCGTGAGGAATTTCCCGGAAGCGGTCGATGATCTTGATTTGATCAATAGAGTGAATGCTCGGGCTCAGACCGCCGTGTACACAGAAGATCTTATCGTCGATGACACAGCTCAACGAGAGGTAGTCGAACATGTCCGTAAAGTAATGCCAGACCGCCGCGTTGCCGTATTTTCTCGAGCACTCGGTATAAAAGCCATAGGACTGTGTGACACCTCTGCTCTCATGGTTACCTCGAATGAGATGAACTCGGTCGGGGTATCGGAGCTTGAGACATATGAGGAGACTAATGGTCTCAATACTGAAGAGTCCACGGTCCACGTAGTCGCCTGTTGTTCCTGTCAGCCATGATCTGACATATTCCGCCATGTGGGCCATGTTTGCCATGCTCGCGTGACCTACCTAAGAAAAGGTAATTTGTATCTGGACAGTAGCCGCCGATCCGGAATATCTCGATCATGTCGAAGAATTGACCATGGATGTCGCCAACGACCGTCACCGGCGCTTGTATGTGCACAACATTGCTCTCTTTCATAAGCAGTTCCTTCGTCTTTGCGCACACCGCTTCAATAACCGAGTCGGCAAGGAGCTCCTTGCGGTAGAGCCGTTCGATACATTCGTCCAGATCTACGCTGGCTATACAAATTTGTCAGTCATGAGCCAGGCATCGCATGCGATCGCAGGACCACGTACCTGGTAGGCCAGGCATTGCTCAAAATTGGCGTTGAAGGAGAGTTGATTCCCCTGAGAAAGACGGCTTTTCGGTCGCAGGATGGCGCATTTGGCACCACGCAAATCGTTCAACCCGGTCTTATCATCCTTAGCACCGGACAGGTATAACGAGCAAGCGGCGATGGCAGCAAGATGCGAGTATTGCTAATGCTCTGCCGCGGAGTCGGCAACGTTAGACGAAGAGGTGATGGTGGGCGGTGAAAGTCCTGGTGCGGGCTGCGACTTGTGGCCGTTGATGAGCCGAAGTGGAGATGCCCCTCGCGTTCGTTCGTTCGTGGCCTCGTTTCGCTCGCTGCTCCTCTTTCGAAGACCATCTCGGACATCCATCGACTTCTTGAGCCCTGTCCCTACTGTACCGTCTACAAGGCAACCGATGCGTCATCCCAACGCTTGTCTCACTCTGACAAGACCTAACGCTCTTCCTCGAGAATACACCGAGCCGCATTCGTGTATTACAGACGAGGGGTCTATAACGCATTCGCTAGTCATGGGCTGGGTGGCGATGCATCTTGTAGACGAAAACACCATGCGTATCAAGGTAGGCTGACGAGATACTGTACAGTAGAAGACTGTGCCTCACCTCACTGTATCAGGTGGCATATTTTTGTTTCTCCTTCTGCACATTTATTACATCTTACAACGTCTTTTCCGCTCACTACAGCCCGTCTACAGCTTAAGCGCTTCATCGCTCCAGAACACGATGTCTTCTTCATTCGACTCGCTATTACTGATCTCATCCAATGCAGACGCAACACAATGCTTTCGAGACATCATCTCCTCGTCGCCCTGTCGATAGCAGCTGACCGTTGGAGCCAGTGGTAATCTGTCTCACCTTCCCGGAAGTCCAAATTCTCCCTATCCCTGCACCCGGCCGCATGCCTGAAGAAACAGTTGCAAGGGGTATTCTTCCAACAGAACAAAGGGCATTTGATTTCTGTTCTTCCTGCATACCGATTCTTCTCGTCAACGAAACTATAACGTGGCTGCACTGGACTTGCTTTGTTGCTCTCTCAATCCAACCCCACGACTTCTGCTGGCCTTGGCATCCGCTGGCGTCGCGCTCACGCCGTTTGTTTGGTGGCACGGCTTTGAACCTCACTTGAGACCAGCATTTCCACTCCACGAGTTCTGACGCAGCGTGCCTGGCCGCTAGCCGTTATTGCACAGAGCATCTTGCTATCTCTCTGGCTACCCAGGCCGACCACCATATTGCCTTCATCAGCCTGTGGTCACCTGCGCAGAAGGCCCGTCACCGTGTCAACAGGCCCCTTGCTGGGGTTCTAAAGATCCATTGACAAGCGACGAACGACATCATACAATACCACCGCACACAGCAATCAAAGAACAAGCGACAACCATCTTGACTTATGGTGACGGTGTATCGCCTTCCACTGTCTCTTTGAATTTCTCCTCTACATCCTTTCTTTGCATTCGGATCTCACGCGCAGAATAACATACAAAGCATACCGTCCGCACATTAATATGCAACCAAGTGAGCCGCAGATGCAGCGACAACACTCTGGGTACGCATTTGGTTGACAAGTTCACGGCACGAAAACATCGTCACTAACATGCAGCTAGTCCTCCGCCGTCAAAGGCATTCGGACCAACAACTGTTCGAAAGGCAGGTGGAATGGTCGTGACAAAATATGCACCTCCACCAGGCTATAGCGGGCAACAAGCACCGGCACCTCGACCATCGAGCCAGAACCAATCATGGCCACCTGCGCCACAGCATGCGTATGGCGCCTACCCACCACCGGCCTATGGAGCTCCTACCCATCATCAACAAGCGCAACGACCCCACTCAAACCACTCAGGACACCACAGCCAGTCTCACGCTCAGCACGCCTCTCCACCACTTGGTAGCTACGCGCCTCCCTCTAAAGGCGGACTCGAGTTTCCTGACAGTGCGCATCCATCGACATTCAATTATTTCCAGCAATCACCGCCAACAGAATTCGTCCCAACCCATGCTCGCCACAGCTCCGTAGCAGACGCATACGGCGTCCCTACCGACTCATATTTTCCCCAAGGAGCCAGCCATTCGAAATCGAACTCTACTCAAGGCCTTGGCCTATCGCGCCACAGATCGGCTCCTTCCGTCGCGTACGACTATGCGGCAGCGTATGCCAGACAAGAAGCTGGATTCTACGACCAAGCCTATCCAGGCGCAGCACATGACGACTGTCCAGAATTACTTGAATCAGACTTTGATGACGAGTGTTACTATTTCGATCATCCCGAGGAAATCGACAATGATCTCAGCATTGGGTGGATCGAATCTCACTCAGCCTTGCCGACTCCACGTCCGCTTCCATCCACTTTCAGCGAGGCCGAACTTGAGGCTCTGGCACCGCGTCCGTCTCCCATGCATGGCGACGTTTGTATCTCGGAGTACTTCGCTGCTGAGAAGGGCGAAGAGCAGCTGAACACTGTGCGACTGTCAGACTCCTGGGTTGAGATCAAGGACGATCTGATTTTCAAGGAGTTCCTGCAGATTGGCTACGAAACTATCCGACTCGACATGATGACCCAAAAGTACCGCAACCGCGTTGATGCCAAGTGGGACCGATCCGACTCTTCTGCTTCAATCTCACACCTTGCGCGCGCTAGCATTGAAACCACAGCACCCGTTGACGTCAGCCGCCGACAGGGATCTCGCCCAGCAAGCCGTACGGGATCGAGGAATGGGCATCGTGAGAACTCTCTTCAGCGTCAGGACCAAAGAAGCAATAGTCAAGCTCCGAACTACCGCCCTTCGAGTGCAGCATCCAACCACTCTCGGGCAAGCTCCGTCTGCTCGCGCTACTCCAACCAGCGTCCCAAGGCACTCGAGCCGATTCGCGATCAGGCGCAGGACGACATCCTCGCGAAACTCGGCGTCACTGGCTCTCCCACACTTGTCTACGAGACTCCTGGCCCTGCCTTTGGTCCACCCGCATCCGCACGCTCGAGCCGCCAGAGTTCCGTAGCCAGCAACGGAGACAACCCATTCAGGCCGACTTCTCGCGCTCCTTCAGAGCCTCATCAACGTCCTCAGGATGTCGCATTCAACAACCCGTGGGGTGCCAACGGTAACCCACAACAGTACCGCCAACACTCAGGTTCTAGCCACTACGACTTGACCAGCTCGGAGTTCACCATCATGGAAGACCCGGATGCCACGCCTCGTCCCAAGGGCGACCGAGCCCACGGCCTGAAGCGCCACTACGACGGCGACCATCACGATGCGAACAGGGAGAAGCGTGCACGCGACAACGAAGCCACTCCGAAGCAGGGTCGCAAGCAGGGCCGCGCTGTCGACAACTACGGTCGCCGCTGGTAACTTCTCAACTGAAGGCCACGGCTCGTGGGTCCCTCGAAGACGCCATCCCGCCCCTTCATGGCGTTCCACGGCCATCTTTTTTCTTATTTCACATCTCTTTGCATGTTCGGAGTGGTTTTACTGCAAAGCGCGGCGCAAAAATGCATTGGGGGTCAAAGCATCGTAATACTGCATACTACGCAGTGGTAATGTCTCTTTATGTTTCACGGCTACTTCGATTCGTCCTCGCACACATTGCGTTACACTGATGTGTGCGCCTTTCGTACGAGTCCTCTTGCCTTTCTTAACACGCTCCAGTAACCAAGGCATTTAGCTTGCTTGGTCATTTCTTAAGCTATGAGCGGATAGCTTTGCAGCAACGGATCTGCACCTTTCTACCTACCTACTCAGTCAGATTAGTCTTAATTTATTAATTACATCACCTTTCCGAGAAATTACATGAGCTCCGCTTGATGAATCACAACTGAGGGTGCTGCTGATTCTTGCCATCAACCGTGCAAAACATCTGTCGAACATCATTTCACGTACGACAAGGATCACATTAGAGATGTGTTTGTATTTGGATAGCGCATCCGCCAATAGATCTCATGTGGCCATCAACATACTTGCAAATATGATCATCATTTGACCAACCCGGCCTTCTCGTCATCTTCGCTTTCACTCTCTTCTTCCTCGCTCTCCGCGTCTTTGTCCGTCTCGTACTCTGACTCCTCCTCAGACTCTTCGCTCCCACTTCCGCTCCCGCTTTCTGACTCTTCTTCGTCATCATCGTCATCTTCATCATCCAACCAGTCGTCAAGCGTCTTCGCCTTGCGTCCGTTAGCCTTGTAGCCCGGATCGGCTTCGAGCGCATCATCGAGCATCTGGCCAGCGGACACGGTTTTCTGAGGTTGGTACGAGTCTTCTTTCACGCCACCGGCATCTCTCAGTTTGGCGCTGGGCTCTTCGCCTTCGGCGACCCAGTCTGGGATGGCTTCGTAGCCGCGCAAGCCGTTGACGCCGGCGGCGTTGCCGACTACGAGGCTTGCGCTGCCGAGCGTGTAGCCCTTGTGGCTTTCGCTGGGTGAGGGAGCTTGTGGGACTGGTTTGGGAGCGAGGAGGAGGAGACTGGCGAGTTCGGTGCTGGTTGGTAGGGCGAGGAGTGCGCGGTAGACTCGTGCGCGGTCGCGCAGGTCGTATGATGGTGTGTAGCGTGCTAGGAGCATGGTGTGTTGGTACAGTAGCGTGATGGTATCTTCCTCTGGCGGTGGTGGTGCTGACGAATCTTGTTCTTCGGGTTGGTGTTCTTCGAATCCGCCTTCTTCGAGTGGTGGCGATAGCACCTGACTCTCTGGCTGCTTCTCTTCGGTGGGCGACTTGAGAGCATCCAAAGCCTTTGTCTTGATATTCTTTGCGTTAAGGTCGTGGAGATACACCTTGGCCGCCAGCAGTACAATCTGGGCCCGCACTTCGTCGGTCTCGTCAGCGTAGCCTCTGACCAGAATCCTCAGCACGTCTGCGGCGATGTTCGTTTCCGTATCAGTTCCAGAAAATTCACCGACTAGCCAGATGATACTCGCACGCGCCGCAGGGGATGTGAGTGAGTCTAGGTTCTTTGCGAGCCTCACGACAGTTTTGCGGTGTTCGTCAGGCGAACGTTGAATCATGTGCCGCACGACTTCCATCGCTTCACCGACCAGAACAGAGTCGGCGCTGTGAATTTGCTTGAGTAGTAAGGACAAGCAACGTCGCGATGTCTTTGCATCCGATGCCTGCGAGCAACGACCAATCGCACGAACGCTCTCGCGCACAAGATCAGCATTGTGTCCTTTGGAGAAGTGCTCAAGCTCCGCAAGTATTAGATCTTGCATACTCTTCTCGCAGTACGGGAATAGTAAGGTCAAGACTTCGAGCTTGAGGCGCCAGGACTGCGGTGGCTCGGAGGTTCGGATCAAGAAGTGTCGTACGTAAGGGAGAAAGTGCGATGGTGTAGCCAGGCAAACTTGCACAATGTTGTACAGTGCTACCTGCTGCACATCCTTTGGTGATCTCAGAAGAGCGATGAGTGGACCGATCGCATGTGGTAGATGGTGCGTGGGTGACAGGTAGAGATATAGTCTGGCGACTGAGACGATGACGGCCGAGTTGCGACTCTGTAGAAGTGGCTGGATTGACTCAAGGAGAAGCTCAAGATCAGGATCGAGAACCTCAACATCCTCAAAGTCTTCTTCCTGTTCCTCCTTCGGTTCCAGGTCCTCGTAGAAGTCTTGCGCTTTCTGCTCGCGGGTGGCAGCTCGTTTGACACGCTTGGTTCGCTTCGGGAATGATTTGCGAGCGTACGTCGACATAAGACGCAAGATTGCCAGCTGGCCCCATTCGTCCATGTCCACTACCATCTTGCATAGTCTCCGGTACACAGGGTGGATCATGTCTAGCCTCTCCGGGCAAATCTCCATGAACGCTTGAACGGCGGCTCCCGCGACATAGTATTGCTGATCCGCCAGCAGTTTGGCCAGATATTCCTCAACTTGTGGTCTCGTGTTCTGATCCAGCGTAACGCATTTCACGCATGCCAGCGCGGCTGCTTTCCGTACTATAGGTGACAGGTCGCTGGTACCCTTCTTGATCGCCAAGCTCACAAGCTGCGAGATCATCGGTACGCGAATGCCAGCCATGGTCTTGAGGGCCATGGCGCGTACCCTAGGATTTGAGTCCGACAGCGATTTCTGGATGGTGTTGATCGACAAGAGCGTTGTGTCGGGGTCGGCTTCGGCATGGTGTAGGAGGTAGTTGTATACCAGTGGGCGCGTCGAAGGGTAGGGATTCGAGAGCGTCTTTAGGACGGCCGGGAAGAAGGTCAAGGTGGGTTGCGGAGGGTTTGCATATTGCATCTGGATGTTCCTTCAGCACAGCTCTTGTAGAGACTTGGTGTTCCATGGTATCATACGGCGATCACTCGTCTCAGTCCATCCAGAACCTCTCGCTCATTCCGGCTATCCAGAAGCTTCTTAATCTGCTGCGCCGGCAGAGGACGAGTTGGTCTTCGAGGCCCGACATCTTTGGCTGCTTCGAGGGTGAGGTCGCGTGCTGTTGTCGTGTGTCAGCAGTAGTTCTCCTAGAGGAGAGTCGTATTTAGTATACCTGTTTCTAGAAGTCCGCTAATGCGAGAAATCGACTCCATGGTGGGCGACTATGGCCTGTCGCAGAGAGTGGGTTGGTAGTGAGTCGGGACTTGGTCTCGGGCAAAGAAGCTCGGCCACCGACATCACACGTGGGGTGGAAGTTGAGACGGCGATGGAGAGATGATGATGGCGCAACTTGCCTGCCAAGAAGTGGATGCTTCTCGCCGTCGGCACCCATTTGCGATTGAGCACTCTTTACACTCAAGACATGCACCTCAGGCAAAACACTAGGCCAAGTCATCATCATGTACAACGCTCGACGGTCTAGACGCAAATTATCAGTGGAAACGCAGCCCGCCAGCAACACTGGGTGAACACAAACGTCACAATGTTTACCAACGCTTCTTTAAGACCGCAGATCATCACAGATATTCGACTGGCAGAGTTCATTCAACATGTTCTTCATAACGATTCTCAGCCGGCAACTCTGGTCGTATGTGGAACTAGAGAAAGGTTCATCGAACAACTACTGGCTGCCTGCCTCGATGCTCAATCCACCACTGTTGATGAAACCCAACTACCATCAGATGGCGACGCTGCTGAGACTGAGCAGCCAGGCGCACCAGAGACACATGATCTGTTGAAATCACCCTCTCTACTCCAACTCGCCAACTCAAGAAAAGTAAAGCTAGTCTTCTGCCACGACCTCACGCATCTCCGCGCCTATCTCGCATCCCTCGCCATTCCCAAGCCTCACTCTGAGCCCACCACACATGTTGAAGAAAGCAATCAACATCCACCCCTCCTCGCAATCCTCAACCCAATCGACATCCACCGCTTCACCACCTCCTTCTCAGCCCAAGGCCTAAACCGCACCTTCGCCCTAGCTGTCGAAGCCGCACACGCCACCCGAAACCACCTGGCCATGGTCGAATTCCCAGAATGCCAGCACCGCGAAGCGGAACAAGCTGTTGAAGGGTATGAAATGGAGCCTGAGGTTGTGCCTGCGACGACTTCGGTTGATCCTTGGGATGAAGAGGTTTCGATTCTGAATGTGACGACGAAGAGTTTTGGTGCTGGAGGGCGCGGGTGGGTTGGACGGACGGTGACTGTTCGGAGGATAGCGGAGAGATGGTGTGTTTTTAGCCCTTTACAGCGCCAGCGGGAGGAGGCTTGATGTTAGTGTGGCATTGCGGGAGCACATGCCCTCTTCAAACTGTTTGCACACTCCAACTGAGGGGTTTTTATGCTGTCGCAGAGCGTCTATACAACTAAAAGAAAACTACGAAATGTTCCCAAAAAAAGGAGAACAAACAAGCCATGGATATCATCAAAGCATCACCAAACGCCAGGTCCGTCATTACTGCAAGTCAAAGCCTTGCGTTGTCAACTGCAGCCAGCTCAAATGCTCTGCTCCATCTCCGTGATGTAAAGCTTGATATGGCTCTCCATCTTCATGTACTCCTCTCGAGCGCTCTGCACTTCGTGTTCGATTTGCTCTTTGAGGTCGATCATCTGGGCGGGAATGTTAGTATGGTCACCGTAAGCGCATGCGTAGTACGAGTTGAACTCACCTTCTTCTCCGTCTGCTCGATTCTCACTCTCCGCTTCTCCACCTCGTCGCCCCTGTCTCTGCGCTCTGCGGTGAGCTCTTTGTGGACGATTCTCAGATCTTCCACCTTTTGGTGCGCGTTGGCAGACTTTCTCTCGGTGTCTGACCGCAACTTCTCTGTCCGGCCTTGCCACTGCTCCAGCTGCTTTCGCAACATCTTTTCCTTGCGCTCGACTTCTCGCACGCTGTTGGTCTGCTCAGCCAGCGCATCACGGTTCTTGCCAGCTTTTTGGCCTTCTTCTTCCTCCTTCTGCAATTCCCCTGACAGGTCGCTCAGAATACGCGTGAGAGAAGTGATGTCAGCTTGTAGCAGGGAGAAGCTGTCACTGCTCGTCTGCAGTGCGCGGTTCCTCTTGTCGAGGCGATCGATCTCTGCTCTGTCGCGATTCAAGCTTCCGGAAAGTTCGCGCAAAGATTGCTCAAGTGCAGCAGGAGACTGCTCGGCGTAGGGGCGCAGCTTGCTAGCTTCCTGTCGCGTGTTCATGACCGAGACTGTACGCTCTTCCAGAATAGATTTCAGCTTCGCTTGCTCGCCCTTCACGCGCTCAAGCTTGTCAGTCACGCGCTCCTGGCTAGCCTTCAGTTCCAACAGGCGTGTTCTCAGCTCTCCGGTGCGCTTCTCTTTCTCTTTCAGTGCCATCTCGACGTTCTTTCGGTTTTGCTGCATGTCCTCGAGCTGCTCAGCCTTCTCCTGATTTGCCTGTTGCAGCTGCTCGATGTCGTTCTTTGTGCGCTCGGACGAGTTGTAGTGCTGGTCAATGACGCTCGTTTGCGATTCGCGGAATCGGATGAAGTTGATGATGTAGCTAAAGATCTTAACCAAGCGCGGGTATGTAGGCTTGTAGATATCTGCGAATGTGAAATCTTTGACGCCGCATTCGAGCAGCAGCTTGCGAAGTGTCGTGAAGAAGCCCATGAGATCGCGCGTGTCCGCCGTGAAGATGCGATCGGCGTCCTCGCCGTAGAAGTCGTCGGCGGCGAACCGCATGGCTGGCGCGACTACATCGCGTGTGGTGTTTGTGAGTAGTTCCGCGAACCACTCGAAGACCTTTTGGATCTGCTGAGGATTGGGTTTTCGCAAGTCTTCTACGGAGAAGCTGATGCCAATGTCGCTGATGCAGCCTGCGATCTCGGGGTCTTTCTGAAGGTTGGTCAGTAATGATGCCGCGTAGTTTCTCACGTGTCAATTCCAGCATACCAGTTTCATGAACGCATCCTCATCGTCATCCCTTTTCGGGACTTTCTGGCTTCCCTGCGGTTGGGAACTTCGCGCCATGCTCATTCGCGGGTTGTAATCCATGCTGGGCATGGTCGTATATGCTAGGTTGTGCAAGTGAGCCGGTGTTAGTGATAGCTAATATGGTTTATCGCATGCACGTGTTTGATCCAAAGTCTCCGCGCTTCGGCTCACTCACTGACGCCGATCAAAACAAACCTGTTGGCGGGGCAGAGTTTCAGCCTCAGGCTTCAAGGCATCGAACGTCAAGCGTTGCTGACCATTGACCTCTCGTCTCGTCGACTTCACGTCAGCATCAGACTTCTTCAACACACACCATGTCTGCAGTATTTTCACCACGACTCGTCAGGATCTTCGTCTGTTGGGCGGAAATTGTCGGAGTGCTATGTCCAGCGTATGGCTTCAAGCAGCATCAATATTGTAGTTGATTGGCTACCTGGGTTCTCTCGATGCACGACCCGAATATGATGCGGATTGTCCAGCTTCCGTCTTCATGATCTGGTCGGACCAGCAAATGGCATGCCTTGACTGTTGCATGGATCAAATGCTACGATCCATGTTCATGTCCTGGAGTCCTATTGCAACAGCACTGGCAACAATCATACGTACAATCATTGTCCGAAAGACCAATACTCTCCCTGCACCTATGGCTGCTATATCGGGCATGAACTGGCCACAGCCCGCCGCTTCTGTCACAGCCACTCAGTAGGATCTCGACTGTCATGCTCTGACGACTTATCCATTTCCGTCGAAAGTTTGTCAACACCCCTCTTTGTAGGTGCGAGAGACGAATCTTTACTACACTCAGCATACATATTCGTGGTTCACGGTGGAGAGCTTGAAAAGCTCCCCCTCAACGATGTGGTGGTATCTCTATTCAAGTGATCTCTAACCTTTCCTCGCGGCTGCGATTCTCTCTTCTTCCTTCCACACCACCCGTAGCCCACACTCGCTTGTCTCTTTTATCGTCTGTCGATATGGCTTTCCGTAGCTCGATAGTGCTCGCTGCGCTTTCTGCCCGCTCGCTCGCTCGTGAGTATCCTGGCAACTGAATATCATCACAGGCCAGGGTTAACTAACAGCTTGTTCTAGAAAACGATGCAACTCCCACCCCAGAGACTAAGATAGCATGTATCACGGGTGATGCGCCTGAGGGTGTCAGCGCTTCTACCGTCACCGCTACGCAGGTCCGAAGCGGGAATTCCACCTCGTACATCAACACTGACGCACAGTGTGATGCCAACACTCTGTTCCAGGGAGCCCAGGCGACTGAGTGGGCCGGGTCTCCGCCTTCAAACACTGATGCTTCTCCTTCGGACTTGTCGTCGTGGAGCCTTGCTAGCCACTCTACCGAGTACGTGAAGGTGGTCGTTTCCACGCTTTACGACAATGGTACCGTGCCGACGACAACCCCTACTTCTTTCCCGTGGATGGGTTTCACTGGTACGGGCTTCAGCTCGGTCAGTGAAAGCACTAGCGAACCAGTTGCACCCTATGCAAATGGTACCTCCACTACCACGCAATCCTCGCCGAATGTTATCAGCACCAGCACTCCCTCAGGCCCTTGCGGTGGACTCGAGGGATCCAACTTCCGTGGCCCTAATGGCGAAGTCTACGAAGTTCGCTCTGGCGCCGACAGCTCAGTCAACTCCTACAACGGCACGGACGTGGCCAACATCCGAAACTGCTTCGGTCTCTGCGACGCCGATTCCAAGTGTGAAGGCTTCACATATGTCACCTCTGGAGAAGCTTCGGGTATCTGTTACCTCAAGAGTCAGATTGGAGAGTTCATCTCCGGCAGTAACACCGTCAACATGTGCTCTGCTTTCCGCGTGCTGTCTTCCTCAAACGGAACTACCGATTTCTCTCCTTCTGGCAGTGTTGTGCCGACTCCGGACACCTCTGGCGCGCCGTTCCAGAACAGCACCGCTGATGCCGCTTTGCCAACAACTTCCAGCGTGCCTTTGAACACTGCCGCTACTGGTTCTGTGCGCACCGTATACATTGGTTCTTCGAACACTGGCGCCACTGTTCCCTCGTCTATTGCTTCTGATGCGCCGTTCCAGAACAGCACTGTTGACATCGCTTTGTCAACAACGTCCAGCGTGCCTTTGAACACCGGCGCTACTGGTTCTTTGAACACTGCAGTCATCGGCTCCATGAACACCGCCGGTGTTGTCTCTTCGTCTATTGCCTCGGAGGCACCGTTCCAGAACAGCACGGCTGGCAACGCGGAGGCAACAACTTCCAGCGCGCCTTTGAACACCGCCGGCACTGGCGTTATGAACACTGCCGTCACTGAGTCCTCGTCTGTCGCCTCGGAAGCACCGTTCCAGAACAGCACCGCCGGCAACACGGAGGCAACGACGTCCACCGTGTCTTTGAACACTGCCGCTACTGGTAACTTGAACACCGCCGTCACCGGTTCTTCCTCCACCAGTTCCCATACACTCTTCCAGAACAGTACTATCGTTGACCCTGTCTCTGCAACTTCATCGGCGAACGAGAGGACCATCGTGACTACGCAGACCGTGACCAACACCGACGTCCAGACTCAGACTGTGACTCTTGGCAACGCTACCACCACTGCCTACCTGACCAACACTCACACCACTGAAGTTCCTCGCACTATCACCGTGGTTGGCCCAGTTGTGACCGCGACCCACCTCCTTCCTGTCACTGAGGTTCTCACCCAACACAACGGAACTACTACTGTCGTCCACACCGAGAAGATCCCCTACACGACCACTGTCGACAAGTCCATTTATCACACGCACACGCAGAACTACACGCAGGTTGTGACCAGCTTTGAGACCAAGACCCTCACTCTGACCAAGGCCGGCTCAAATGGCACTGTCACTTATGTCAAGACTTCCCTGGTTCCGCACACCAAGACAGTCACCCCTCCGGTTTCTTACATCACCAAAACCGTGTACAAACCCTCGACCGTGACGCTTCCTTGCACAACCAAGTCTTGCCGCAAGAGCGCTAGTACTTCAATGACTTCGCACAAGGTCACTCTTGTCGAGCCTATCACGGCTTCTTGGACTACCGTCCCGGCCGTTGTTGAAGTGGTGACTACGACAATCCGCACCATGCGCTCCAACAGCACCATCACCACCACGAGCTGCGATACCTACACAAAGCCCGCCACCACCAAGTGGACCTATTCTACTTCTTGCGACACTACCAGCAGCTCGCTCAAATCCGCAGAGAGCACCTCCAAGATGTCCAACACCACTCTTGTGTCTCCAATCAACTCCTCTAGGGCTTCGACCACCCCTTGCAACACTACCTCTCTCTCTATCTCCGCCAGCCCCATCAAGTCGGCCAACACCACGATGTCGCAGCGCATGACCCCCTCTACTGTCTACACTACCTCAATTAAGACCATCTCCACGATGAACTCGACCAGCCTTGAGACTTGCACCGTCGTGGCATCCACTACTCTGGTCCCTGTGTCGAACACTACTGTTGGGCCTGTCACCGTTCCTCAGACATCTGCACCTGGCAGCTCTCCTGTGGCTCCTGTCAGCCAGCCTTCTGCTCCCGTCAGCTCGCCTGTGGTTCCTGTCTCTCAGCCCTCCGCTCCTGCTTCCTCGCCTGTGGCTCCTGTCAGCCAGCCCTCTGCTCCCGGCAGCTCGCCTGTCAGCCAGCCCTCTGCTCCCGGTAGCTCGCCTGTGGCTCCTGTCTCTCAGCCTTCCGCTCCTGGTTCCTCGCCGGCCTCTCCCGTGGCTCCGGACACCACTCAGACTACTCACCTCACCACCACATCGCTCCAGACCGTGCCCGTGACCGTCACCGAGACCCGCCCTGGCGAGTCTCCCGTGTCGCCTGAGCAGCCCTCTGTCCCTGTTTCGCCTCAGCAGCCCTCGAGCCCTGTTTCGCCCGAGCAGCCTTCGACCCCTGTGTCTCCTGAGCAGCCTTCGGAGCCCGTCTCGCATGAGCAGCCTTCGAAGCCCGTCTCGCCCGAGCAGCCTTCGATCCCCGTTTCGCCTGAGCAGCCTTCGAAGCCCGTTTCGCCTGAGCAGCCTTCGAAGCCCGTCTCGCCCGAGCAGCCTTCGATCCCCGTTTCGCCTGAGCAGCCTTCGAAGCCCGTTTCGCCTGAGCAGCCTTCGATCCCCGTTTCGCCTGAGCAGCCTTCGAAGCCCGTTTCGCCTGAGCAGCCTTCGAAGCCCGTCTCGCCCGAGCAGCCCTCCAAGCCTGTCTCGCCTGTGCAGCCTTCTGCTCCTGTCTCACCTGAGCAGCCTTCGAAGCCTGTCTCACCCGAGCAGCCCTCGGCCCCTGCCTCACCTTCACAGCCCTCGAAGCCCGTCTCGCCTGAGCAGCCCTCTGCCCCTGTCTCTCCCGAGCAGCCTTCCACTCCCACCGCCCCCGGCGCCAAGCGTAAGTCGACCCCCTTCCAGTCGTCCATTGACAATAGAAATTCTAACACGATTCTTCCTACAGCCACCCCGACCCCTGCCGTCGGCGCCGCCGCTGAGGTCAATGCTAACATCGTGGCCGCTGGCCTTGTTGCCGCCGTGGCTGCTGTCATGATGACTTTGTAGAGCATGCCATGATCAAGATAGGGCCGGCGTTCTGCTTTTGATCACGCGTGGTCATGGCGGGCGTTGGTTTGGGGAAGATTTCCTCAGCAAGTAAAAAGAAAAAAGTATGCAAGAATGGCGCGAAGGGGTTGGAAGTGGAAGTACTGCGCTATGGGATGTGATGCGCCATTTGGGCATAGAGCTACAATATCTAATGTTTATTGGTTAATTTCTAATGTTTGCCTGCGCTTGTGTGTCCTTATCCGTCAAGTGGTGATTTCCGCTTTCTTGGAAACGCAATCTGCGAATAACATCTGGTATAGGTCCTGAAAGAGAACGGTGTACCATTGAGATGCTGATAGGGTAGCACGATTACCTTAACCAGCATACGGACTATTATCTTAAGGTATCGATTGAAGATGCTATGACCTGCTTTCTCGAGATGACTACCATATCCCAGATACCTTGAGCCTGTATATGTACGGCTACCCCGGGCTACCGACAAAATACCCTAGGGCCTGGTTCTCGGAATGACTACTTTGTCCCAAGCGCAAGCATGTGATGACAGAGATGCTACCTCGAGGTACCAACCAAAAAAGACGATGACCTCAGTCTCGAGATGACTGCTACATCTTGCGGGCAAGCTGATGATAACAGGGTTGCTATCTCGAGGCACCGACAAAAATTACGATGACATATTCTCGAGATAGTCACTATATTTATTCGTAAAAGCTTGCGTGAACGGTGCTACTACCTCGCGGCATCGATAAACGTACTGGGACCTCGTCCTCGAGATACTTGAAAAGCCAGCTGCAGATGGCTTGAATATTTCGAACTTCAATTTCCGACAGGTGCTTCGGAAGTTGCATGGTAGGATATATGGCCGCTCCTGTCGGAATGGTTGGATGGAGCTTCTACTTCCGCGAGCGTTCTCCATGGTTTTTGATCGTTAGTATTATCGGCGCATTCTATGTGATCATTCTTACGAGAGCAGCAGGTAACACCACCACAAGGAGAAAAATAGTTTGGGAAAGCGAATGGCAAAGCGCCCTTCGCGGCGGTTTCAATTCATAATCATGCCTATGTGCAGGAGTAAAAATGCTCAATGGGGGTGGGTGTCTTAAAACGAAAGAACGCCATGCTATACTCCTAATTTTTCAGGACGCCAACGTCAAAATCCGTTTCCTTTTCAACGATGTCCAGGGAAAACTATTACGTGACACGGGAGCAGATGGGAATACCGGAAAGGGGAGAAGAGAGGAAAGGTACATCTCAGCGGCACTTTTACGACAACATGACACGAGAGCAGATGAGAATACCAGAAAACGGGAAGGTTGATAGACAAGAGGAAGCGCTTTCTCAGCGGCACCTACACGACAACATGACACGAGAGCAGACGATATCACCACAACGTAAAAGAGTAATAGAAGTAAACAAAAGCGCTCTCTCAGCGGTCTCAATACAATATCATTCATACGTGCTCGCTTGCCTATGTGCAAGGGCTAAAAAAAATGCACTTGGGGGGTATCTTAACGAACGCCATGCAATGCTGCACAAAATCTCCAAAAAACGCCATCATGTTATCCTTTCTTTTCCATGTCCAGTCAAAAACCAACAAAACTCCTCGCTTGATGCAATCGAGAAACAACAAAAAATCCTTCAGGGTTGTGAGGGGGATGGCCCTTTCCGTGACTCCCGAGGAGAGTAAACTCGTCCTGCACAGGAGCCAGTATTCAGGCCACCCCCTCCAATAACACCTCCTCTCTCTCTCTCTCTCTCTCTCTTAATCGAGCCTGAACCGGCGGCTGCGGCGGCTGGGTATCGATACTTCTCGCCTCGGCTAGAGGTCGAAATCGCCATCAAATCCACCGTTGATCAAGACTCCGGCCATCATTCTGCGGGCGGCGGGCATTTTCTTTGCGGTGACCTCTTTGTAGCCTAGGTCTTTGGCGGCGGCGAGGCCGTTGAAACAGGTGAATACGCCGCAGTCGCTGTAGTTGTCCTGCTTGCAGCTGCGGGTGCGCTTGGAGTCTTTCCACTTTGTCGCGTCGTACTTGTTGCCGAGCTCGGCCTGGAGCAAGTTGCGGGCGAGCTGGAACCATCGGCCGGAGTCACCGCCGAGCGAGTCAAGGTACTCGATGGTCTTTTCGGTGCCGTTGATGATAAGCAGTGTCCAGTGGTTGCCCATGTTGATCGGCAGGAACAGGCGCTCGCATTTGAGAATGTTGACACCGCCGACTCCTGCGCGCTTCATCCAGCGCTTGAGGCTTGCAATGCCGTCCTTCTGTGACTTTTCGTACCATGCTGTCTGGAGATTGGCGTATGGCGGCGGGTTGGTGTCGCTCTTGACGTAGTTGGTCTGGCGTTTCTTGGCCTCTACTATGGAGTTGAACCAGGCGTTGACTGCGTCATCATCAAGCCAGTTCTGTGAGCCGCGGTCGGCAGCCAGGATGCGCTTGAATGTCAACTTTTGGAGTGGGATGGATCCGAGCTGGGTGATTGTTTGTCGGTCATCGTTTGTGCTGTCCAGGCTGTTCTGGAGCCTTGTGTTGAGTGCTTGTGAGGGTTCAATGATGATTTCTTGGGCGCGAGCTGCTTCCTCCTCGGCTCTCTTGCGCTCCTCTTCTTTCTCGGCTTCGATGCGCGCAGCTTCAATGCGTGCGGCTTCTTTCTCGGCCTCGATGCGTGCGAGTTCTTTCTCGGCTTCGATGCGTGCGGCTTCTGCAGCTTCTGCGACTGCCTGCTCGTGTGCCTCCCACTCTGCGAGTGCTTTTGCTTGTTCTGCGGCTTTGAATGCCGCCGCCTTTTGCGCGAAGCTGCCTCCTTGGGCTCGGTGGGCTTTGGCGACTAGTGCGCTGACCTGTCGGTCTCTAATGGGGATGTTGGTCGAGGGTTGGGCGGTGGATGTGAGTGGCTTCACTGGCCTACGTGGGAGGAGGGCCACATTTTGCGAGCCGTAGTATTCTTGGCGCCATTTGACTCTCCTCTCGAGCTCTCTTTCGGCGACTGATTTTTTGTTGAATGAGGAGTTGACTCTGTCGAGCTCTTGCTGGCGCTTTTTCTCTTTCGCTGCTTTATCACGCGCTGCCTGACGCGCTTTCTGGCTGGCGTCGAACTCGTCCTCGGGACGCGGGGCGAACATGGGCTCTGAGTCGCCCTCGGAGTCGCGAAGGTGGTAGGGAGTGCCGAAGGGGGTGACATCGACGGCGCGACGCTTTCTGCCGCTCTCGTCTGTCTCGAGGGCGTCGATGTAGGTGGGTTGCGGAGGTTGTGCCTGTGGCTGAGCCTGAGCAGGCCTGAAGAGGTTGATGAAGCCGGTGAAGGCATTGGAGCCAATGGCCCAGACTTGGTGAGGAATGGTGGTCAACATGCCTGCGACACGTCGCGTGGACGGTTGCTGGGGGTCTTGGTCGGGGTCATGCAGCCGTTGCGCTTGGAGCAGCTCTTCGGCGGCTTCCTCTGCGGCGCGCTTGACACCGCGCTGGTGGGCGAGGGAGCGCGGCGGAGTGGTGGGGCTGAAGCGGTAGGGCGAGTCGATTTCCATTAAGTCGTCGCGCGGCGTGTAGTAGAGCGGCGGAGTCGGGGCGTAGCTGTTGTCGATGATGTATTCGGGCTCTTGGTGGTTCTGCTGCTGATGGGTCTGTGTGTGTGTCTGTGTCTGGTGGGACGTGTCGCGAGAAGACGATGATGGAAAGGCGCCGGGCATGAAGCGCGAGCCATCCGGATAATCCTCCCCGCGCTGCATCGTGACAAGGTCGGGGACCAGGGTCTGGCGGCGGGTGTTAGGGTTGAGCGGTAAACAATGTGACGTAGCGCTGTTGTTGTTTTGCGTGTGCGTGTGGTGTAATTTGTTTCGTGGTATGGTGTAGACTCGGGCGTGCGTTGTGGGTGTTGGCGATGTTGGTGGTCGAGTTTGGTGTTGCTGTTTGGTGGTGTTTGGTGGGTGGTGAGTGAGTGAGCGGCACAATAAACTCGGCGACAATAATTGGTGCGCGAAGACTGAACTGCGCCAGACAGCTCCGAGCAGTCAGGCAGATGCATGCGGATCCCTGCAGCACTAGCGCCCATTCCTCACTTTCACATGTTCAAAGGCAGCCCTCACTTTGCCATCCGTTGTACTGCCAAATCCGGCCGTGACAATACCACCTTCGCCTTGTCGCATTGAGCAAGTCCACCTTCCTTTCTACCGCAGCCTCGTTCCCTTTGATCTTGTACCAACACACCAACATGCAGCTCACGGCCAGCGCCCGGCGCATCGCAATCTGAAACACCAAACCAATCCCTGTCGCAATCCCTCGAGCTAGCTCTGCACGTGTCGCAGTGCTGCCTGCTATTACCGCCCACGATGCCAATCTTCAAGCACCTCTCCGACACCTTCTGGTCCTATGTCTCACCGCAAAGGGAGTCTACTCATACGCATACACCCAAAACTGCCCCGCCAGTGTTCAAGAAGCCTGCTCTCCCCGCTCGACCTGGCGCGTTCAAGAAGCTCAAGCGCGCTACCAAAAGCATGAGTCCAAATTCCCGCGTTGACAGCTGGCGAGCCACCACCTCGACAAGTCCTAGCCGCAAGAAGAGATCGGTGACTCCTGAATCTCACGGCTATGGCAGCCGCAAGATGCGCAAGCTGGATAATGGGAGAGCTCAAAGAGCAGAGGAAGAGGAGGACGAGGAGGATGATGATTCAGAAGACGAAGATGAAGACGACTCCGACGCAGACGAAGTCATGCGCGACGACGAGGGGCTATCTAGCATGTTTTCCACCGTCCGCGTCGATGCCTCGCCTACACCAGATGACTTCCTAGAAGAGTACGACTCAGAATTGGACGTCGACGAAACTCGAGTCGTTGATGATGGCGAATACCACAACACACCCGTTAGACGCAAGATCACCACCTTGCCCGAGGAACAAAAGGCGTTCGGCGTCGGCTCAAGCGAGATGCGTGCTGCTGGCTGGGACGACGACTACATCACCCTCGTCCAGAAGATCAAAATGCGTGGCCGCGAGCCGCTCATGCCTCAAACCTGGCGCTTCAACTTTCGCTCCATGCCCGACGCTCTCTTCGCAGTCGACGACGATGCGTTTGTTAGCAGTTGTTGCAACCAACAATTCCGTGCTGAGAAGGCGCTGGAGAAACTCTTGGACCTTGGCGGACTAGTCAGAGACAGCGACATAGTCGGGTCGCGCACTCGCCCTGAGATCCAAATTCGCCGAATGATGGAAGTCTACCAGAAATGGGCCGCCCTCGATTCTGGCCTCGACCCGCACACTGCCATTCCTCTGATCGCCCTCGAAACCAAACCCGCTGGTTATTCCGTCACCGACCTCCACCAAAACGCCAATCGCAAACTAGCACGCCTCGCAGCTCGCTACCGTGAGGCCTTCCGCGTCTTGGAGTCCACGGAGAACTCGCCTAAGTCCAAAGCAAGCACGCAGTACTCCTACCCAGTGCCCACGCTTTACGCAATCGTCTCTTCGCACACGCTCATCGCTCTGATGGCGTACAAGCCCGAAGACCCCACGCCCGACGCCAAACCTATTGCCTTCTTCGACATGACCGACAGCAACTACGACGTCTGGAACGCTCTCGCTCTGGCGATCATGGTCTGCCACGCGCGCAACTTGCAGGTCAGGATCGCCGAAGACACCGGGCTGGGAGTCCAAGTGCCGGGGAGGAAGCGTAGGGCTGTAAGCGAGGATCCGGATTTGTGAAGGAAGGAAGACATCGCGTGTCCGAGTCCTCAGGCTGGATTTTGTTTGTTTGGCTGGTCTCTCGCTCTTATTTTTCTATGTTCTTTACATTGCTAATGCTTTTTTTTCGCTTGATACCCAACGGAGAGAGAGAGCGCGCTGGAGGAGTATCGGGGATGCTTGCTGTTGCTAAGATAGCTGTACGAGGTACCTTTCATGGGCAAAGTGAGGGCCAGATAAACTGCTCTACCACGATACCACATTATCCCAGCCCGCCACAATTCCCACTCACATAATCCCACTCATCAACAGCCCGATCGGAATCAACGTACGTCAGCTGACCATAGACGAACGGACGATATCGTGTGCCTGGCAAACATGCATACACCATGTATCCTCGCTCCCTCGCTCTCGCTCCCCTCACTTCAAGGCTCAAGTTGGCTCTTTAAGCCGCGATGTGGCAACACTGCAAAACCCCGACAAGGTGGGGTTCATATACATGTACAGCTGTAGAGTTTGGGAGCGATTCGGAATAGCACGACGGCAGTCTTCGGAGCCGAGCTTTAGGAGGCACGGGCCCGAAGGCCGGCAGTGCGATTGCGCGAATGGGTCAAAGATTGAAGCTCCGAGTCGTGGCATCATGGACGTTTCACCGATTTTATGCAGTGCTTCGGTGGTGGGATCTTATGTTATGCTACAAATGTGCTTCCGAGGTGAGGTGATGTGAGGTTCGAGGCGCATTCTTGTCACTTCACTACAATCTACACGTGATGCATGTCAGGAGGATGCCAGGCGGAAAGGTTTCCTCGAGCGGTATCTGATGAGACCCGCGTTTCGAAACCGTGAGT
>Ga0265797_10001425_pt1 | contig 42004 bp, 32 predicted proteins | sample P2T30metagenome_FD_192433 | JGI IMG/M metagenome (GOLD analysis project Ga0265797, IMG submission 192433) | Plant litter microbial communities from East Loma Ridge, Irvine, California - P2 T30 | ecosystem: Environmental > Terrestrial > Plant litter > Unclassified | place: USA: California...
CTTCACGACTGAGAAGCATTCTCAGCTCTGGCGAAATGATTTGCTCTTTCTGCTTTCCGACGCTCGAGCTGGCAGAGTTGTCCGCATTCACCCTGTCCCTGCCCGACGCATTTGTGCCCGCTGATGAAGAGCCGGGCCTTGTGCTGGATGGGGAGGGAGGTGGTAGGGGAAGGCGCTGGCGTACGGTAGGCTGCGAGGGGAAATTGCTCTTCTTGTCAATCGCTTCGACCATACGTTGGAAGCGGCGGAAAAGGGCTTCGGCTCTCGCGAGAGTGGAAGGGAGATCGATAGTACCGGAGAGTTCGTTGACGTATTTCAACACTTCGTCGAAACCCTTGAGGTGCTCGAGGATGACATTGCGGTGCTTCTCAAGGATTGCCATGGCGATGAAGAGGTGGAAGTTGGCGCTGTAGTAGTCTGTCCAGAGGTTCTCCCACAGACGCAGGATGTCCAGCCAGTCGAATTCGCGCTTGAACCATACTAGTAGCATGCGGAAGAAGAAGAAGAAATTGGTCGAGTCGAGGCGTTGTAGGTGTTCGTAGAGCTTTGGGTCGAGGAGCTGGCAAAGATGGTCGAGGGTGAGAAGTTGCAGGCGCATGCCGGACTGGTCGCGAAGGAAGTTGCGCTCCATGCGCTCCATGAAGCCGACGAAACCCCAGAAGGCCACGGCATCGTCTTGCTCGACCGCGTAAATCGGAGCGAGTAGGTCAGACATACCCTGTACGTAGCCTAGATCGCGGTTGTGCTCGTTGTATGTCAGAAGCAAGTCTTTCATCTGCTCGAGGTGTACATTGGTGCCCGCCTCGGCGAAAGGCGAGTCCGGATCCGGGTGTGGGATGTCCTCGCCGGCGAAGAGCGGGATATGACGATCGGTGCGATGTACATCTTTTTCTACAGAGACAGCAGAATCAGTAAAGGTGTGAGTGGCAGCGACAGAAGACAGCACGCCATCAAGTAATAAACGGAATCCACACTTACCGATGCGCATGCGCTGTTCCTTCCACCATTCCTTCTCTTCAAGCGAGCCTTGGTCGTCGGCCAGTCTCTCCCACCAGGCTCCCTTCAGGCGGATGTACTCGTCACGGAGGCTGTGCATCTTCGCCTTCCGCTCATCTTCGGAAGAATCCCATTCATAGACGCCAAGCAGGAATAGCCACGCCTCCTTTCGCACTTCGTCGTCCTTGGAAAGACCGCCATGGAAAATTCGTTCCTTGACCTCAAGCTGAGTCTTCTCCAATCTGCCAGTGTGAACATTGAAGAAGCTCTTCCACTCCTCCATAGTCACCGGATTACGCTTGTCTTGTAAGCTCAGCATTTCCGCGTCGAGCACCTCGAATGATCCGAGCTCGGATTCTTCCATTTCCAGGATATCTCTGGCGGTCCAAATGCGTTCACTGCGCTCCTTCTCTGCCTGTTCTGCAATGCTCATAGCCCATCTCGCGAGATACAGGCGAGCAGAGTCGAATTCATCGCCCATGCTTTGCACTTGAGGGCTTTGCATCAACCGTCGAATTGGTGGCGGCAGATTCTTGTTCTCCTGAACAGACTGTGCAGTCTTCCGAGTGAAAGTAGTGACCTGGCTTAGCTTCTCCAGGATCGTCCATCTCGCTTCCTTGAATGCTTTACCAAGAGGGTCTTCCTTCTTCTTCTGCTTCGACTGGTTGTTCTTGTCAGTGCCTTCTAGCATGTTACGGACATTGTCAGTCGTCGGTCGACGAGTGAGGCCGAAAGCTTTCTGATCATCTGCGGTTGGGTCGATCAAGTAGAGACTGGGTTCGTGGGCACTTCTTTCGACATTGGCGTGCTTTTTGAACCACTTCATAATTTCGTCTCCACCCCAGTGCATGCCACCCCCAGACGAGCTGCTGATATCGAAAGTTTCCCGCTGAAGCCTCTTGCGTGCATTGATTGTGCTCTGGCATTCGTTGTCGTGGAAGAATAACGCAGGGAAACTCTCGCCAGCTCTGGAATTGACGACGATGCTGCCGTGCCACCAGCCTGAGCTCGGAGGTCGGAACAAGACGCTATATATTTCTGAGAGTGGAACAGAGAATGGATGTGCTCCAACAGATCCGCCGTGGGTCGTCGTCATTGGAGGTGGAGGCACAAGATCCGGCCGGTGTGGAGGGCTGTCTACCTCGGACATGTCGGCTTTGGCGTACTTCTCACTTGCATCTCCAACGCTAGTCTCTGGTAGCCAGCAAAGCAGCAAGTTGTGATTGTTATCCGACCGGTTCTGATCATTGCTGCTTCCTGCTGAGGCCGGCGGGTGTGTGACTGACGATTTCCTTCGCGAGTCTCCTGCAGCGGGTTTCTGTTCCACCAAGGCGATGTAGCCGGGCACATTCTCCTTTGCTGATGCTGAAGGGTGGACATAAACTTTGCTCTTTGCGTACAGCAGCTTCACGCCTTTATCGCTCCTGGATCGTCTGATGGCGCTGTATCCGCCTTCCTCGTCGTCGCTCACATCGTAGAAACTCGCAGTCGGCGAAGGCGGGCTAGGTGGGGCGTTGTGTTCGCGAGACATGGTCGTGGCGATGGCCAAGTCGGTGAGTTTGATTGGTGTTGTATACAGGCTCAGGCCGGACTCATGAGTCGGTATGTATACAACGAGAGTATTGTAGGGTGTTGGTAGAGTGAGAGGATGGCAATGGTGTCTGGTGTTCCGGAATGCTTGCGCCTGATCTACTGTACTGCCGCCTGTCTGAGTGACGTATCTGCGGGGGCGATTGTGGCGATGATTGTGGCGCAGGCAAAGCAAAAACGAGGCATGTGATTTTGCTATTCACTTCCCTCTTGTTCCATCGAATTTATACCAGCTGACCAGGCGCCTTTTCTCGAATAACAATTCCCATACATCACGTGTTCTGACACAGGTTCGCTAAACAGGGACATAACATGGACGCCAAAATTGCATAAAGCAATGACAACAGGATACTTGTCAAGTTGTCTGTCTACAATATCTACTACGAACATGGCACCTGACCATTGAGGACACGACGATTTACCTCAGGGTCTCTTGTTGCACCAAAGAATGCCTCCAACCGCAACAATCTTCGAGCATAACTTTCAAACCATTTCTTCGAGTGCCCTCGCATCAAAGCCCCGTCCTTGGCCTTACTGTTGGCCTGGAGCTCTCCATTGACCCACTCGGCCAACTCTTTCACATACCCAATCTCCTGACCATGCCCTCTCATGCTGTGGAACGGCCTCCCTGCCCCTTTTCTGAGCAACCGTTCTCTATACTCTCCCCTCATGGCCTCCTTGCTCGGCAATGAGACTCGACCGATCAGCACCTCGGCAAGAGCGACGGCCTGGAATTCAAAGAAAGAAAAGGTAGCAGTATGGAAAGGAATCCCAATGAAAGCCAGTGTCGGATCTGGGATGTAGAAGATGTCCTTGTGTAAGTTGTGCGTCTGAAGTCCGTCTGTGATCAACACGCGGTCATCAGCTTCTGCTGAAGAGATGTTGTCGTTGTGGAACGATCGCAGAAAGGGGAGCGAGGAATGGTAGCCGGTTGCCAGGATCACGCGGTGGATGTTGCAGAGTCTGGTGCCGTCCGTAAGAACCACAGTGCCGGGGATTGCGGTTTCTAGTGTTGGCAAGCTCTCACTGGTCGTTAGGCCTTCAAATGAGTGGATGCCAGCTACACGAGCAGCGTTGTCCGGTAGTAAGTGACTTGACAGATCGTAGGGCCCGCCCCGAGACGACTGGAATACTGTTTTCGCCACACCACCGAGCTCGCGTGCCATGTCCGTCGAGCTCACTCCCGCTCCAATGATGAGAACATTCTGGTCCTGGAAACTCGCTGCCCGTCGATAGAGCTTCGAATGCTGTATGCGGGTTGGAAACGACTCTTTCCACTCTTTCAGCCCAGGAATCTCCGGGATATTGGTTGCGTGATAGTGGCCATTTGCAACGACGACAGCATCAAACACAAATGACTCGTGCAAATACTGCGGTCCCAAAGGCGAGTCTTCAAGTGTCGACGTCTCCAACCTCCAACCACCACCACCGCCGTCCTCTCCGGTCTCTTTTTCCACACTCTCGACCCTCGTGTTCAACTTTAAACTCCCATCAATCTCACTCTCTGCCGCAGCGCTCTGCACATAATCGGCGATGACGCTCTGGCTCACGAATTCTTCGGTCCCGTCTTTCCACGATTGGCACTGCATTTCCATCTCGTGCGTAGAGACGTTGTTGCGCAGTCCTTCGTAGCAAGGTCCAGGCGGCGCGAAATCCACAGCAGCAGCTTCCCATGCCGATCGTCCATCGTCGACCGGGCTACCGCTCTTGCTATCTTTCCGCTTGGGATTACTCGAGTCCGAGGCCTTTGTCCTTTCATAGTCGGGTGAATCTCCCACCGACGGTTTCGTAGAAGGATACGCGGCGTCTTTCGATGTGCGCTCGTCAAAGACCCTGATTGAGAGTCAGTACAACGCAACAACGTCCTCAGGGCCTTCCGCCATGATGAACCTATTCAAAAGGGAAGATCATGCAACGCACCAAACGCCGCCAACATACGAGTTACGCTCGAAAACAGTGACTCGCAAGCCGGCTCTCCTGAGGTGGATCGCAGAAGCGACACCACTAACACCGGCACCAATAACGCCAACGGTCTTGACCTGCAAGTGTTGACGGTTCTCCATCTTCTCTTGTACCGCGGTGTGGTTGGTATTTTTCGATCGTATCGTATCCTATTGTATCGACCAATCAAGCGTTCAGCTCGCGTGTGGTCGTTCCGTCGTGTGGAGTTGCCAGTCAATAGTAGGTCGGTCGCCAGGCAGACCAACAATAAGCACTTAGATAGAAAGAGATCAGGATCGAATCTCTGATCACTGCAGCTATAGAAAATGCAACCAAAGCAAAAAGCGCCAGAATATCTCAAAGCTCTCAAGAAGCTCGTGAACTCAAAAAGCCAATATTGAATCGACACAGAACAGCGAGACGGCTGAAGGTAAGCACGTTTGCAGATAACGAACCATCTCATCATATCGCGCAATGCTTAATTGCTTACCCATCGGCTCATGACGGATGGCGTGCTCTCCCCACCATATCTTGACATTTGCGCATTAGAACTCAAAGCGGCAGTTGGGCCAATGATTGCATCAAAGCACGCCATACCTTGAGCTGTGCTCGTTATGCTCTCAGTATCCGCAGAGCCGGCGGACCGCATCCAAAGGGGTTCGAAGTGTGTTAAAGCATCAACTGATAACTGTATAGTGCTGCAATCCAACAGCTTCATTCGAAAACAAAATGGAGACTGTCCATACAGCGATTAGTTAGCTTGAAGCTTTGATGATAGGCCAAAGCAACACATGTTAGGGAATGCGGAGTTCTGAAATATGGACAATTCGTTTCTCTCCTCTCTCTCTCACACACTCTCAGAAACATTACGCTACGAACAAGATGACTGGAAACAGAAAGAGTATACACAAGATTCAGAGGGAATTGGAAACACACAAAAAAAGGATCGACGTGATTCAAGGAGACACCATCGTGCGTTAATTGACCTATTGGGAAGTCAGATGGTCGACGGCCTGGAAAAGAAAACAATCAGTCAGTGTTCTGCGCTCGATGATACATGTTTGATAGCGAGGAAATACACTTACCTTGTTGATGTCGTAATCGTACTTCTCAAGCGCATCAAGCGCCGCACCACGCGTGTAGCCCATTCCCGTTAGGCGTTTGAGGATAGGGTCGTCGTGCTCCTCGCCTGGTGTGATAGCCACGCCGGGCGCATTTGCCGGGGTGGCGAGTGGTTTAGCGGTGGTGGCCGACTGGGGCGATGCGGGTCGCGCACCGTTTGTCTCCCAGGGGTCATTGCTAGGGGCACCGCCGAATGAGGTGTCGATGTTGCCGGTAGCAGAGTTGTCGAGGCCGGAGAAAATCGCATCCCAGTCGTGAGGAGCGCTCTGCTGGGGGCTAGTAGCTGCTGCAGCTCCAGAGACCGACTCGCTCGGCGCAAAGCCAGAGAATCCGTTGCTGTCGCTGAGCTGTCTGGGTACCGGCTGTGAGTCGGCCATAGTGGTCGACATGCTAGCGGCAGGCGAGTCGAATGCGGCATTGAATTCGGAGGCGTCGCGGGAGTGATTGCCGAAGCCGAAGTCAGCGTCGGAACCACTCTTATCGGCTTCTTTGGCCTCGGCAAGGTCATCGAAGTCATCGAACTCGTCAAACTCGTCCTTCGGAGCCTGCGGTGCCGCGGTCTGAGTCTGCGAGGATCCAGCTCCCACGTCCGGGACACTGCTTACAGGCCTGCTGAAGGCATCGTGGAATTCAGTCCCTGTTGTGCTCGCCGGCGTTCCGACATTGGGGAACAGTGATGTCTGTGGGGTCAGCAAGCTCTTGTCTGTTTCTGAGCGCGATGGACCAGCCGGGGCAGACGTGGGGTCTTCTCTCTCAGGGAGTAAGCCGCCGAATTCAGGTGGAAATTGGTTGGAGGTTTCTGGGTTACCACCGTGGGCTTGCTCATCACTTTTGTCGTAGCTTGGTGGCGATTGAGCATCAGTCGCCGCAGGTAGTGCACTGGCAGTTGACTCGTTGGAGACAAACTCTGGCCTCGCCGATGCAACCTCAGTACCTGAAGCTACAACAGGCGAGGTGGGCTTGCTGGCGTCAGTCGCAGTAGCGCCGTTCTGCTTGGCAGGAGAGGCGGCGGTGAAGTTATCACCGAAGCCCTTTGCCGACTCATCATCGTCGTCACTGTCACTATCGCTTTCATCCTCAAGATTCAAGTTCTGGATGGGAGGAAACTCAGAGCTGAAACCTCGAGATTGTGGCTTGGTGTTCTCGCCAGGGATCGAAGCGAACGGGTCGTGAGGTGCGGCTGATTTGTCACTGTTGTCAAAGCCGGCGAATGCCGAGTCAAAGTCATCCTTGCCAGTGGTAGGAGCAGTGGAAGGTGTTGCGTTTGTTGTTGAAGGACCAGAGACTTCCTGTGCATTGATCTTGGGCTGAGCGTGATCACTGGGGAATGCGCCTGGCACAGGTTCAGATCCTGTTGCTGCCGCTGCAGTTGAATCCTCTAGTCCAGGGAAACCTCCAGGGATGGTCTCGGTAAGCTCTGCTTGGCTTGTCACATTAGGCGTACCGATCTCCATAGGGGTGCCTGTGCCCGTGTTGCCCCCACGACTAGCGGGTGGCACAACTTGGGTAGACCCAGCCTCACTCTCTACACCAGGGCTAAGGCTGCGCATCGGCAATTCTGTCGGGGTGAACTGGCGACTTTCAGGCGGTGGCGGTGGCGCCTCGCCAGCACTTGGGATATCCCTTGATGCATCGGCGAAAGGTGGTGGTGTAACGGACGGGGTCGACCTGCCCTCTGAAGATACGGAATCAGTCACATTCGGGGCAGCTGCAGGCGTCGGACGGCCAACAAAGCTAGTTGCAGGTGGCGTAGCACTACGGCTACCAGGCTGGGCAAACGAAGGTCCGAACAGCTGATCAAAAGCACTAGGGGTAGGGGCTCCGGACAATGCTGTGGCCGGGCTTGCAGAGCGTGAGGCGTCGCCAGAATTCATCCTAGCAAATGGGTTCGTAGCGCTCAGAGTGCTGGGGGCTGGACTGGTGACGTCTCTGCTTGCTGGTACAGGCTCAACTGGCGGAGGGCTTGCAGCAGCCTCGCGCTCAAGATCTGCCTTCTCGCTCTGCAAACGCTCGAGCTCGCCTTCGTTAGTAGCAAGCTGTTTCTTGTTGATGCTGACCATGCCCTTCTGTTGTCTTGCGTCCATCTTAGCTTTCTCAAGCTCGGGCTTTAATCTGGCAACCTCAGCATTGAGCTGGCTGATGCGCTGCTTCAAGTTGGCGTTCTCAGCTTGGTCAGCCTGGAGTGCCTGGAACACAGTCTGGTGCTGAGTGTTCAAGTCCTGGTATGACCCTTCCAAGAGGGCGAGTTCCTGGTCCATTTTCTTGGTTGATTCGCGGGAAGCACTCAACTGCTGCTCTAGATCCTTGACTGTCCGCACCTCCTGTTCGTACTGAGCTCTGAACTGCTGTAGTCTGATTTCAAGATCCTTCTTCCTCGCGGCAGTGGCATTCAAATCGGCCTGAGTAGTAGCTTTCTTAGCCTGGGTTTGTTCCATCTGGTTTCGAAGGTTACCGATCTGGCTGCTCATGTTTGCCAGCTCAGTCGTATCACTAGTGATCTTGCTGCTCTCTACTGCACTTGTCTCGTCTTCGCCGAGAAGGTCGTCCATGCCAGCTGCTGGGGGTGCTCTAGACTGTTGCTGTTGTTGCGGCTGGAAGTTGCTGGGGCCTTGAGATGATGTTGCAGAGCCGCCAGTGTTCTGGTGAGCGAGGCTAGCTCCGAATGCGGATGTCGGCATGAACGGCTTGAAGTGCGTGTTGGCTGGTTGCGCTGGCGGCTGGAAACGTTGTGGGCTACTCGGCGATGTGGGCATGCTGGGATTGAACGGATCTCTACTGGCTGATTGTCCTGTGCTCTGAGGCTGTAAGACAGGCTGCTGTGGTGCGCTCATCTCGTCCAGGCCGAATAGATCGTCGGCCGCAGACTTGGGTAGGTTGGAAGTGTTGTTCGCGTTGTCGAAGGCTGGGGCAGTGGTTTGCTCAGTCTGCTGCTGAAGGTTCTGCTTCCTCATAGATGGAGGTACTAATGCAGGTGGCAAGAAGGCTGGAAGAGGAGCGGCGTTGGGCATCCTCTGTTGGCGGATGAGATACATGGCAACAGCGAATTCGTCCTTGGTGAGTTGTCCCTCACTGTTGATGTCCGCAAGATCCCAGACTGAAGCAAGGGTGTCCTCTGGAAGTCCAGAGTCCGAGAAGAAACGAACAGCTTGTTCGCCAGTCACAACTCCCTTGTGCTGTGTGTCTACGCTGCTGAAGAACTGGTCGTACTTGGCCTTCTCCTGAGGTGTGATCAGCCATTGAGGGCCAGTGGTCTGGGCAGACATCGGTGGAGGTGTGCCATATGCGGGAGGCCTTGCAAGCGGGCTCTGTGTCCTGGCCGGTCCGACAGAGCCTCCAGAGAACTGCCTGGGAACACCAGCTGCTCCAGGCGCAGTCCTGCTGCCCGGAGGGGGAGGCGCACCACGCCTTGCGGCAGCTTGGTAGAAGCCAGCAGGGAGCGTATTAGGCAATGCAGTCATGGCACGCGTCTTCATGCTCGTGAGCAGATGCATCGCGACAATGAACTCGGTCTGATCCAACGCGCCTGATTGCTCCCTATCCGACAGCATCCAAATACGTCCCAAAACTTCGTTCGGCAGCCCCGACTTCTCGAAGATGGCCTTCGCTGTTCCCGCGTCCAATCTTCCACTCTGTGCTCCCGATTTCTCAAACAGTCCTGAGTATTGCTGCACCTTCTGCGGGTCGAGGGGAGGAACGCGGATTGGCGGTTGGCCACTCAATTGCGGCTGCAGGGCTCCCTGTGGTGCGGAGCCCTGCAAAGGACTTGCCGGTGTCTGTCCAGCGCCAGGGATCTGTATGCCATCGAACTTCGGTATGGGACCTTGCTGGAAAGCGAGCTCAGTGGTCGGCTCCCTGCCGGCTTGATAATGTCCAATGAGTCGCAAGACGATACAGAATCCGGGCCTCGTAAGCAGCCCACGGTTCTCGGTGTCCGCGATCTGCCATATCTCGCCGAGGACCTGCGGGTTCAGGGTGGTGCGCTCGAAGAAGGGTACGGCGCGTTCGCCAGTGATGACGCCGAGCTGGTCAGTGTCGGCAAGACTGAAGAGGTATGCAAAAGCGCGTTTTTCGTCGGCGGAGAGGTTCAAGACGGCGGGGTCTGTGATCGAGTTAGTTTGCTTCGACATCCGGTGGAGTCTGGGTTGCGACATACTCGGATCATTGCTTTCGGCCATGTTGCTGTCTACTGCACGCTGGCATCAGGGTCAGGAGGCAGCGCGGCGGAACGAAGGCTGCTAACGAGGTCGCTGTACGCGGAACAAAAGCAGCGAGAGTGGGCGTGTATGAGTTGGTTATTAGACAGTGAGTAAAGAGCTTGCTGTAACAATCGTTCCAGGTGCAGGCTGCAGGGTGGATGTGAAGATGCACATCGCAACCTCCCTCCAGCTCTCCCAGCGGCCGGGGACGACTTGGCTGGTGCTGGGTCGCGAACCGAAGCTTTGACTCGTTGTGACGTAGCGAATCTGGTTTGTTCGTTCTCCTTTGAAAGTCAATTCGATTTACCACGTGCGAATGTAAGTGGATTTATCTAATCATGTGCATAATATCACCTCGAATCTGTGTATTCAGAGAAAATTGAGAGTTCGAGTGCAGCGATCACTAAGAGTAAGCAACGCCCTCGAGACGGAATCGGAGCTCGCCCGAAATGCCGAGGCTGGGACCATCTCGCTATATTGACGGAAAATCAGGTACTGCCCAGAGAGATACATCAAAGAACGGAATCGTGTATCATAAAAAGCTATCAAAAATGTTGTATAATGAGAAGAAGAAAAGAAAACAACCAAAACCGTTCCCCATAAAAAAAATAAAGCCCCGCTTGACACTTGACCAGTCGAACACCTGTGAGCCCTTGGACCTAGAGGTACTCGACCTCCAACATTTTCTTCTAGTACTTCTTGGAGAAAGTAGTGTACTCAAAGTTGTCCATGAGCACAGCAAGTAGAACCTGAGGGATCAGACCAGCAGTATCGAAAGTCACGTGGTCGACATCACAGAACCCGTTGTTGAGCTCGACTTTTGCCATGTTGGCAGTAAGCTGCAGCAGAGGCTTCTTGAAGTCAGCCTTCTGAGAAGCGACCTGCTTGCCGTTGCGATAGCCAGTGATCTGAACGGAGCAGGACAGCGGCAGGCTAGCCAGAGTCTCCTGTGTGGAAACGACGCAGCCGAAGTAGAAGGACTTGAAGTTGAAGTTGGACGTGGTGCTGTCATCGTAGTCGGTGCGGAGCTGGGTGCATTTGTTAGTGTGACGTTGATGCTGGTGTTGATGCAAATGTTTCTTAGCTTACCTCATGCTGACCCTGAAGGCTAGCCACTACATCGTATCCGAGAACGTTGGGTCGGGACTGGGGGTTCAGACCAGCGAGGAGAGGGGTGGCGGATATCACTCCCATGTTGGAGTAGTAAAGGCCCTCGTGGGAGCCAAGCGAGTTCAGACCACGGACGGGTGCACCATCGATCAAGCCGGCAGGGACATTGTCAAACTGTTGCAGTGTAAGCATACTTCACTGAGGCTGGCTCGATGTATAGGCTAACCTTGACAAGGTGATCGACGCCGTAGCTAGGTTTGTTCTGGTAAACAGTAGGAGCGGCGAAAGCAGTGCCAGCAGCGAGGACGGCGAGAAAGGTAGTGAAGGTCTGCATTGTGTGGTCGAGTTGGACGAAATGAGTGTGTTGGTAACGAACGAATGGATTTGAAAAGTGCTTGAGGAAGCGGTTGTTGAATCGTTTGATGGTCGAGAATGATGAGTCGTGTTGGTTGGAGTGATGCGAGTACCTTTGTCTTATACCTTCACTACTCTTCGCACCTTTGCCTTCTACATGCTCGGATTCGTAGACATCCTCGTCTAGTCTTGGACAGGGGTGATAGCTGGTCGTTCATCTAGCTTGGCTAAGCAAGTTTCTGTATCCTCGGCTGTGTACTAAAAAGCGTGGCTTGATATGTAGCACAGTCTTATAGCGGCGATGTGTAGAATGGATGCGGCTGGGGTCCTTGTGCAAATCCTCGATGTCCAAATGTGTGCACAGCGTATAGTATACGTGCATGTCGGCCTATAATGAAGTTGTGCTAATCGCTAATCGGGTGATTCAGTGAGCTTAACCGCAACAGAGTTATCTCGATGGCCTCGGATTCGGCTCTTTCGACCAAAGTAAATGTTGTCGCCCGTCCCGAGTCCGATTTTGCTAGTGTCCGCGGCCTTTATTTCATCAATAGCTTGATTTTCGCAAAAAGCCGATGCATTAGTAGTAGCTTGTTGACAGCCCTTTGTGTGTAAGCGAGAACGACGACCGAAAGCAGCTCGGGTGTGTATATCAGCCTAGATGTTATAGGCCAAAGGATGACCAGAGTCAATCACGGCGATCACCAGTAGAGGCCCGAATGAAGCTGGTTGCCTTTGAACTGTGCGTAGTACGACGGCTGTAATGGACCACTGATGGTTATGATTACGACCCTTCGAATTGCAAAGCAGATCCATCTGCAGAAGTAAGACAATCGTAGAAGCACGGCTTCGTCCAGAAAGTGAAGCTCGGCCTTGTAGCTTCAAGTCTCAACCACAAAACTCTCAGGGGCGATACTCAGGAGGTGTTGTCAAGTTCGTGCTTGCGGTGGAGCGAGTGGATTCAATGATCGACCGTGCCGCTCCGTCCCGCAAGTCTATTATTGTCACTTTCGCGTATCGGCGACAGCAACCGCGAAAGACTCCACAAGAGCTATACCACGTCGTGATATGGTCTCGAAATGGAATCAAGCTCATGGTGACGCCCCTTCATACGACCGGACTTGATCGGTGACAGTCCGGTCTGGCGGATCGATGTATCTTATATTCAACCCTAACCCTACTTACCCTCTTCTCTCCAAATCAACATCTTATGCTTGGTGACATTTCTGCTTTGAACGAGAGGTTTGGCTGATGTAGTGATTGCAATCGAGTGACACCGACGCTTTGTCGCTCTGCATCTTCTAGGCTGTGGATCCTTCGATGCCTGGATCCAGACTGGCATATCTTGTCGAGTCGACCGAGAAGAACTTCTCTCATTCGACTTTGCCAGTATTGAAGCACCACTTTCCAAAGAGATTGGCGACACCGATGATCTAAGGGATTACAACACAGATGGCCTGTGATATTGGGTATACAAATTGAAATTAATTACTGCCCTCTTCCACAGTGAACCTCGTATCATACTATTTCTCGCCCATAGCCTCGCCAGGCTTAAAATTCGACAAGTTACTAGCACTCACATCAGTGTGGCGAGCAACCAGTCCCGCATGGCCCGGCTTCTTGAAACCTGCCTCAACTTGCCTATCGTAGCTGACTTGACGAAGACGTTCTGACTCTCTTGGGGTAAGATGCAACTGTAGCAATTATATCAGCATGGACAATTTACATATAGTTCGGGGGAAAGGAGAAACCCACGTAGACTTCTACTCCCATGGCGTGAAGCCCCAGTGCCAGCCAGCCAGCCATGCCGAAAGTGATGTTCATGGCAGACATCAACTGCTCGGCCGAGCCGCTGAAATCTGCTTTAATGGCCGTAACGGCCTGGAAGTTGTTGGCGTCGATCAAGGACGCGCATGACGGGTATTGGTCAACGAGTTGTTGCGCATCTCCAATCACGTCGAGGAGCTTGGCGCAGTTTTGAACGGACCAGAAGTCGCCGGCAGCGGAAACGATTTGCGCGGCGATGATCATGATGATACGAAGGGTGATGATGGATGAGAACTGTGTTGGGAGTCAGTGATCATGCCGCGTGTGCGAGGGTGGAATCGTGGAGGTGGCGTACGTAGAACCATGTTCTCAGCATCCAAGCGCGGTGCTGATCGATTTGCAGTCTCTTGACGTTGTAGATTGCAAGTCCGAGACCAACTGTCGTCAAGATGAATGTAGCTCCAATCCAGGACTGAGTCGCCAATGTGCCACCGAAGGCCTCACGAGCAATCATTATCGCTCCGACATTGGCGACCATTGCTAGCAGGACAACAAAGTATCCATTAATACGGTGCACGAGTCGAAACCTTTGTCGGATTGCCGGAGTGAACTGTAAGACTACGAGAAGAGCGGCCGCTAGTTATGCGTCAGCATATCCGAGTTGGACGTCGGTCTTCTCGACAACATACGCAAGATGGTGTAGAGATGGAGCCTTATTCCGATCTTGTAACGATCAAAGTTCTGGTAGTAATAACACTCGCCGGGCGCCGCGTGATTTGAGCCTGTATCGGGCCCGCAGAAGATTCCGGAGATGTTTAGGTACATTAGTCTAGCAAGGGTAAAGCCGAATAGTGCACCTGCGAAGATGAACCCTTTGATGAATTAGATGTAATCTCACAAGACGACCAGTGAGGCTACATACACAAGAAGAAGTTGTAGCTTTTGGTGAAACCAACGGCATTGTAGAACCTCTGGAAGTTGGAAGGCGCCTTGGAAGGACCAGTTGCCTGTGACATGATGTCCATGCTGGATTGTAGTCGGTGGGTTCCTGAAAGTCCACAGTACCTCAGACGGATGTGTAGTGATATCGTCGAGTAATTTCTTGAACGATGTTATTGAGCTCGTTAGCTACTTTGTGGTGAAGTTGACAAGATGTTGGGACTCTCGAGCCTCATCTTCAAGGAATGTACCAGCTATTTGAACCGCAGGCAGTCAGCCGCACCGCGATCTGTAGCGTTTAAACTCATGTAAACTCATCACCGGCCGACAAGAGATCACACAGATATATCGCAGTGTAAGCTCCGTTAAGCATGGATTTGCTGATGGAATGCGTCTTGCGCGCAGTATCTCGCAAACAAACCCGTTTTTGGCTAGACCCAAGCCGATCTTCGATTCCTCACAGTCCACCTGGCTGGGTGGAGGATCAACTGAGTAGCTGCAAAATGACCGCTATACTTTTAATCGCACGGCGATTGCCACGATGACGAGGTAGCACCTGCGGCGGTCACTTAATCTACTTTTCATAGCGTGCAAGCCTTTCGCGTCATGGCTGTGGACGACCAAGTGACTTACGGCAGCATGTCCTCGGAGGTGCACTGGGTTGTGGCGCTTGCAGTATTGGCTGCATTGCTGCTCGAAAGTCATCCGTACAATAATTGTCCGTCTTTTCATTCGGACAATTTGCTGCGTCTGTTCCAAGTCTTTGTGCTTACGTATGGCCGAGTTGCTCGCACTCGATCGGTCTTCGTACGAGGAATGCATCGAATGCTTGCTTGGGGGTCGTGGCCTAGCCTAGCTCGAGTGCTTTGTGCTTGTCGGCGTGGCTTCCATCTTCTTCTGGAACATAGTAAGAAGCGTAAAGCATCATGGTAACTTGAAAGTGTTCTTCGCACAGCGTTCATGCAACGGAGTACGATGCTGTTTGCGTCGTCGTCTTCCGGTGGAAGGCGTTGCAGGAGAGAAGCGAAAGCTGGCGGAACGCACATGCAACTTGAGCTTGAAGCTTCACCACTCCGCCTCAAAGTCCGACTTGTCCACGCAACACCACCACACACCGATTCAACACTCGCAAGCCACCACCGCCTGTCAGAAGACATGAGAAGACATAGTTCTCCGGATATGCTGTCGACATAAACCTCCGTCTTCCAGAATATGGTGACACACCTCAAACCATGCAGCAAAGGTTGAGATATCGTCGCGCGGCACGCCAGACACGACTCCCCATGATCACCCACTGCGAGATACTCGCATACCGCTATGGGTATCCACCGTGATACCGAACATGACAGGCCAGCAGCGCCAGAAACACATCGCCATCACGGCGCACACGATTTTGCGGCATTCGCCAGTATCGGCAATTGACGCCAGCCAGCCGTTGTCCGACGCGAACCCACCACTCGTCAAAGCAGATGCACCGACATGCAGGCGGCCGAACACCATGGTGTACAAACACGGTACTAGGGATCTGCGTCTATTTGTCCTCTCGCGCGGGCGACTCGGACCTGGCGACCACTTCAGAAGCCTCCATCGACCAGAGCTTCGAGTCTCGGCTCCTTTTGACCAGAAGTCTAGCTAGACAGGGCGCATAAGGAAGGGTTCATACAGGTGCTTGAGCGGACAAAACTCGACGCTTTGGGTCGTTGCGATGGCGACACTTTTTGACATCCAACAAAAGGTCGGGTCGTCTGTCGGCTGAGCCCGCCAACACGCGCGCGCAAAGGACAAAAAGCGTGGCCTCGCGACATCCTACAGTATAGGTCTTGCCCGCCACCCAACACGGAAAAATCTCATTGGGCCCAGACAAAGGTCAGCTCGTCGTCATCATTGCTGTGTCCGGAGCATGTGCTCGGTGTTTCATAAGAGTTTGGGCGAGTGACGGACGCCGCACACCATGGACGACCTTTCCTTGTGACTCGGCAGGAATGAAAAAAAGGTCGATCCGGAGTAGTAAAGCTCAATGGCTTGCGTGAGTAATCACTCGGTGTCCATAGCCGTCGACTAGCTTGGGACACCACCACCGTGGTCAACTCAACCAGAACTTCACCCAGAGATACGAGGTTGTGCCAGCGATGAGTTCATCGTTACTTGTTGAAGCGATGCTGAAAACAAATCCACCAAGGACAAGTGAAGCTGCAGCAGAATCATCAAAAATGTCGTAAACCCGGGTACCAGATCTTATGATCTCGCGTAAGCCTGTGAGAGCTTTTGAAGCTACAGAGGTCGACACGTGAACCATGATTTGTCTCGACAGCGTACATGCACGGTACGCCATAGGCAAGAACTCGCATATTCAGAATCAAACCCATGGGCAGCTTGAGGCTGGCCACATCAATATCGGGCTGGGAGCCTGTACAATTGGACCTCCGTGGACTTGAGCGACTGAAATCGTAGAATCCTTGGATACTTGGACCCGGAGATCTGGAGCCTGGGGGTCTGGAGCCTGGAACCTCACACCAAGAGAATGCAAAAATCCAAACCTTTTATGCGCGGGATTGTTTCAGTTGCCTGTCCTGCCGCCAATCGCCCAAAAGCTGTTCTCGAGCTGGTCATGATGGACCTTCGGCCGCACTCAAGTGGCAGAAAGCCAATGCAGATGTCTGTCAGCCACATCCATGCTTGTGCTATTTCGAAATGGCAAGCATGGCGTCTCTGACTGCGGGCTTGCCGCACAATCGGCATTGAGTAAAAGAGCCAACATTCAGCGATCCAGCAAGGATTGCCCTTCCGCAAGCGTAACCACGAGTACTTCGAAATCGGCCGTTCCATGCGTCATTCTTTGCAGCATCCTCGAAGATGTTGCTACATTTCGGGGTACCGGGCTTCATGTCTTCGAACACTCGCCATCTCTAGTGTTTCCATGCTCTTGATACGGACACTGCAAGATTGTTCGTCTCGCCGCCGGAACTGGTCGACTTGCAACCTTGCCCTCGTGCATCGATGCCGCACAACGGGTCAAGGCGCTGTCCCATCATCATGACCGAGCCCTGGTGAAAGCCGCCACATCGGTTATAGCCTTTTATAAATGCCTGGCCTGCCGCGCATCAGTGTCTAAGCCAGAAACCGATTCATGTTCATCAATGGCTGGTGCATGATGTGCCAGTGTACCGAAAGATGTTGCACGTAGCCGCTGTCTCTTGCTCAAGACCGCTCATCTTTTGACTGTTTGCTGGTCTATTGCAGGAGGAAAGCAAACACCGGCAATTCTTCTACTGCTTCCTCAGCGCTCATGGCTCTTCGATTCCTAATGCTATGCGCAACGGACTTTGTGGTATCTGCCTGTCCGCTCCAGGCCAGATAGATTGCTGCCCGCCCGGAGACTCCGAATAGCAGGTCCGGTAGTTTCAGCGTGAAGACAGGAGACAGTTGCTCATAGTCGAGCGACCTCTATGTGTACGCTGTCTCTGTATGCGCAGAGTCGTGCTCTTGTACTAAAACCTCCGCGCGCAATGAGACTGGGACCAGATTCTTGCGGTGGGTTTGATCACTTGGTGGCGCTTATTCTCGTCGTCGGGGGTGTCAACCATCGTTGCTGCACAGCCTGTGTGCGATGTTGACATTCTCTTCCTCGTCGCCTGCGTGTGATGCTCGCTGAATCATGGCGCATGTCGCTTGATGCTCGCTGGGGTTTAATGTGTGCTTGCGCATTCGCTCGTGGAGGATTCGCTGGAAGGTGATGCCTGTAGTGGCGCAAACTTCAGAGGATGGCAACTATGTTTTCATCAGTATCATGGCGCCTCCGAGTTCTGTTCGTCACAGGCGAAGATACCTGCCGGATGTCTGGTGGTGGGTGTTCGGTGATGAATCGTCAGAGAGTTGTGCTCCAGCTAAGTGGAAGACCTTGCTCGGAGCCATTATGCATGATGCACAGCGTGCTCTTCGGAAGCTCTTTGTCTCAACATGAGGACTGTGTCAGTAGAGCCTGCTGCTTCTTGTGGGCGCTCTGGTGTGATTGAAAGTGAGATACCTAGTTGGCCTGCGCGACCGCATGTTGCGCATCGATCCGCGGCCGCCATGGCACAACAAGAGCACGGCGACGACCAAGACAAGTACCACCACTATCACAACGACATTGAGGACGACAATCACAACATTCGGTGATGATGGTGCCGCCTACAGAAGCTACATGTACACGTTCATGGATCGCCATACCCTCATGGCCTCTGGTATCAGCCGTCCGCCCTCGAAACCTCCTACCACAATAGCCAAAGGACACCGCACAACACCACACATCGCTCACGCACAACAATGATATCAGCATCAACACGTCAAGCAATGGCTACAGACTCTTCTCCAAGCACTGGCTGATGCCAATGAGTTGATGAAAAGGATGTTTCTGTTTGGTTCCAAAAATTCATTGCCTAGCTGGCCAGGCATGTGGCATGGCAGACGCCACAGAGCAACAGCTGTGACCCACGGGGGAGGGGGCACACCACTGGCCAAGTGAGTGCATGGAGAGGAAAGGAAAGAAGATTCTCTGCGAAGGAAATCGCTTAAGTACTTTCCTGTCGGCTATTTGCTTGGCATCCCGCGTCGCTAAGGTCACCTGACAACACACTGAGCAGTGGCTACAGGCAGCAGGCTCTTCACTGGGTATCTGCGTGCATGCTCTTCTCCATGCATTGGCTTTGAAGCCAATGGAATGATGAAAAGGGTGTTGCTATTGGTTCCAAAAAGTCATTGCTTAGCTGGCCAGGCATGTGGTATGGCAAACGCCACAGAGCAACAGCTGTGACCCACATGGGGAGGGGGAGCACACCACTTAGCCAGGTGGGTGCGTGAAGAGAGAAGGGAAGAGGATTCTCCGCATGGGAAGAAATACTTATACCTGCGTGGGAGGCTGCGACCTTAGGTTGGCATCTCACCGCACGTCACTGAGGTCACCTGGCATCAACACAACGAGAGCAGTGGCAGTTGCGGTGGCTTCAAACTAGCCTCCATGTGTTGGTTCCTCATGATCTTCTTCTCCATGCACTGGCTGTGAAGCCAATGTAATGATGAAAAAAGGGTATTGCGTTGGTTTCCAAAAATTCGATGTTTGTCCTGGCCAAATGTCGAACAGCAGCAACAGTAACTGAACGGCGGACGTCACATACTTCACCGACACGGGGGAGGGGGGTCTATTGGCCGCCTTTCCCAGCGGCAACCGGAGGCTGAAGAAGAAAGGAAAAGTAGATTCTCTGGCGAGAAACAAAATACTTATACTTACGTGAGACTGCGGTCTTGGCATTCCCCACCAGTGACACCGGCAGAACAGGCCTAGCGCCGAGTGCCTTGCAGCGCCTGAGGCTCGCCTTGAGAGCGACGGTGATGCCCTGTCGTCCATTAGGGAGTTGGGGATGGCATGGGGGGTATGCCATGGATAGGCGCTCGAAGCTCCTGTTGATATCGTGAGGATCGCCGGGAATTGCGTTACAGAATTGTGACTTGGACCTGGAGTGTCAAATGTGCGCTGAGACTCAGAGTCGCTTCATGCTTGGGTCGATGTGGTTCCATGCAGCTACGGAGGTGTCATTGTGAGCTGGAGCATCAAGAGGGCTCTGAGATTCGGAGTAACTCCATGCTTTGAGTCTACGTTTGCATTTGCATTTGCATGAGGTCTCGTTCAGGCTACATTGACGCCGTGTAGTGGCTCGCAATGCTCTTCATCGAGTTCTGAGCTGTGCAAGCTGTTCACTGTTCAGGCTATCTACCGCGCCGACGATTCGATTTACCCCCTTCGCGAGCCAACGGCAGATTATGCCGTTCCATGAGCGATTCTCTGGTATGCACTGAGAAGGTATTTGCAGCGCCTTCGCCTCGCAAGCCGTCTTGTTCCATGAGCATCAAACCCAGCTGTGTCCACTCAGCCACTGGTCTTTGTGTGCGCCGTCAGGCAGTGATGGGCGGCGCCACGGAGCCGCGAAGACGTTTTTGTCTCGATGAGGTTGGAAGCCTTCGTTACAGCGTGTTGTCCACGGGCCATTTTCTTTCGTTCGAGGTCTCTTCAGCCGCTTGAGCGCCCCGGGTACGCCTTCTCAAGCGTGAATTGTTCGCAGAGTACGTGATGCATGGGCTACGATTGTCTGTTCAAAGCCACGCATGATTTTTGGGCGCCGCGGTGACGCGATTCCGTTACGCGCGAGCTCTCAAGCTTCCAGCAGCGCTCAATGTTATCCGCGCAATTCTCTTGCCCTGCCAATCGTGTCCTCTGCGCCCATGATGCCCCTAGCTCTTCTCCTATCGGCGAGAGACTGAGTCTTATGTGTAGGCGAGAAGATCGTGGGCCTCGTGGGCAGCTGTCGGGACGATTGCTTGCGATTCTGGAGAAAACCAGAGGTCTTGTCGATTCGCATTGACTGGTACTGGCACGTCTGCGCCGTCGCTGTTTTTTTGCCAGTGCGTCTCGGCCAGTCTCTGAATCTTGTGATGGAGGCACGAGTAGCGGTCGGCGATTCACCCTCAAATCTGCGTCTTCCTCCCGTATCGATGGCAGAACTGTTGTCAGCTGCTTCGCGAGTCGTCGGAGAGTGTTCGAAGTCAGCGTCTATCGAGTTTGACCTTGTTGGTGTTTGAACCGCTTCTCCTAGCAGAGATAGAGGTGTACCACCCAAAGGCAGCACAGCTCGTCAACCTCATGGGATCCGTCAGTCGTCGTGTCGTCGGCAGTGGCAGCACACCGAGATTGTGTCTGTAGCAAACCTGAGCCTAGAGGAAACTGCATTGTTGGCCGTCTCTGACTCACGGCCGCCGTGTTCTTGGAGTAGGAATCGATTTTCCACGACCAGGCACGCCTTCCTGCGGGCATTGCTCAAGGTTTCAATCCGGCGTCATCATGCTGAGACTGCAGTGCATGCAGTGTATCTGTCTACATGTACGCATTTGGAGTCATGGGCGGCAGATGGGAAACGCTATGCTGCCACTGTCGTTGTGCTCAGTGTTCGAGCATCTCGCCTAGTCCTCTCCTGTTCCCACACTATCCTGCACGATGGCTATCCATCATGAAAACATGCTACACGTTGCTACAATGCATCCTGCTGTGAAAACGCACCTTGTGCTCACCCTGCTATGGCGATGCTAGTGTGCCTCGTCTTCCCCTGACACAACATCACTTCACGCGGCGCACGCCGAGAAGACCTTGCAGCAGCAGCAGCAGCACAGTACACGCAACTCACATTGGCCACGAAGCCACGTAGGCAGGCAAGCACGCCAGAAAGTTGTTTCTTCTCCAATACCTTCGCAAGCGAAGAGACTGATGAAAAAAGAAAGGTGGCCGGCGGTAGTGCAATGCCGGCCCCGAGGTGAAGGAGTGGGAACCCAACCTCTTGAGGTGTTGCGGTGTGTTTCTTGTCAGCTCCCGAACGACTGCCGGCAGAGTAAATCTGCCTAATCTCGACAGCCAGCAGGGGCAAGTCTGCGTCGTGTGCGAGACCGTCTGGCTCCCTCGGGTAAGGAATCAATGGAAGGGAAAGGGGATGAGGGAGGGAAGGAAAGTTGGGAGAGCGTTGGAGCGTGCGACGAAGATTTATACCTGCACGCGGGAATGGTCTTGGCGAGGCTAACGACATCTGGAACGCCGCACTCGGCCGGCAGCAAGGCTGCTATTGAGTGCTGCTACGTTGAAGGGAGGCTGACTGCGTAGTCGAGAGGCTGGCTACGTAGTGCTGGGGTCGGGCAAGGCGGCGATGAGGTCCCTCTGGGGGATGCGCTGGCGGACAGAAGTGATTACAGATCGTTCGCAGTGGTCTAGCGGATTGTGCATGGCATGAGGAGTGTCTACAGGTCCATTGCGAAGGTCTCGTGATCTTGCACGTTACGAGGAGAGCTACGCGTGAGAGTAGTGGACGGTGCAGTCGTTCACTGGTGGCACAGGACAGGCACTAAACGAATGCGGATGGACCGACTCAATGGCATGCGTTCTCGAGCGTACCAGCTGTAGGTTCAACACCTTGGAGCTGGAAGCTGCAATCATTGAGACCATCTGAGCATTGACGACGGGCTAGCTTTGGCCTCGCAATGTCCATTGCGATCGTTCCGCGTGAATCGCCACCCTTCTAACTCCGTGAGGTCCAACGTCTCTGGAGTGAGATGCTGCGACCCGCAGGTGTTTATCCTTGACCTTGCAATCTCTATTGTGGTCGTTTTGTGTGAGGCTCCACCATCGAACCTCCGACTCTTCTCCTGATGTTTCGCTGCTCTTGTTGGCGACAAGCTTGGTGGCCCCTTTTGCCTGGCCAGTTCCAAGGAGAATCGCTACCATGAGCTTGCTCTTTCTTGGAGATAGTCGGAGAGCTATAATTGCGGCAAACCGGTAGGTGAGGTTGTGAAGTCCGAAATAAGCAACGGTAAGTTTGGGGAAGCTTCCGAGTTTCAAGCAAAGCAAAGCAAAGCAAAGCAAACCTAAGCAAAGCCGTGGAGCAGTCGATTGCTGCACACTTCCAACAAGCGTGCCCGTATTCGTTACATGCCGCAGTGAGATCGCGGAGCACAAAACAGAATGCTTCTCAAGGTCTTCGGCATGCAGGACGCAATCTTGTCGATGTCAAACGGTCGGCAATCGAAAGTAGAAAGCGCACACGGAAATCGACAGATTGCTTCACAACGTGAGAGGAATGTGACGAACGCCTACTCAACGGCTTTCCCAAACCATCAAACCTCAAGAAGCTCGATCAACCGGCAGTATCACCCCTCTATACCTTCTAGCAGCCGATTGTGCCTACATGGCCGTTGTGGCATACGGCTTAACGACGAGTGGGGAAAAAGCCAGCGGCTGTTAGCTTCACAGCAGCAGCAAGTGGTCGACTGCTGTAAACTTCTTTATCCTACACACTGCTAAGGCTTCTTGGAGCTTGGTAGCATTCGCTGCTCAGACTCTGGCTGACTTGATCACCTCTCGTGTCGACCAATCCAGACTCTCGGGGAGTACCAGTGTCACGCCATCTACGTGCCCCTGCAGCATTGATGCCGTGCCGTCGACAACCCGCAGCCTCTAAGTGCGCCCTTTTGCGGCTATCCGCTAGCGGTGCGAGGCATGCTGCTAAATCTATTGGCCAGCAGTAAGGTGAGGTTCGATTGTGCATAAGATGTGGAAAGGTCATCCTTGTAATGCCTCTATCTCAACCAAGGCAAGTTCGAATATAACACAAAAGCGCAGCGCAGGATTGGAAGCGTACACTTCTGTACTACTTCAACCTTTTTAAATAGCATGTACATTGATAGACGGCTTGCCACTATCTGTTCTTCAAGGCCGCGAGTTCGCGCAAGCGAAGGCGCTTCGTTTCCCAACGCTCCCAGCCTGCGTCGACCAAATCTTCGTTTACGACCAGGTCACGCATTCTCAGCCACCGTATGGGGCCTAGGTCGAGCAGGTAGTCGACCAGACCAAAGTGTCTTCCGATTGAAGTGGCGATGAACCACGCAATGCCGCATAGTGAGCCGACTGCAAAGCCTGCATACACCTGGCGTGGTGTGTGGTAGTTGAGATGTCTACATTAAAGTCAGAGACTCGTTCAATTGAACTAGAGCAAGGCTGTGATACGTACATCCTACTCTGCGCGACAGCGACAGCACCTCCCATAGCCAATACGGCAAGCCCAACCCGCTGCCACATGGGCGTGGGCACATGTGTCTTGCTTTCGGTGTTCTTCCACGGATCATGTCTCACAACCACCCAAAGCCCCAAGTACACGGCGAAGAAGGCCACAAACTGTGCGTGGCTGCTCGGCATGCCGTATCCTTTCCCTAGCATTTGCGCCGGCCTGTCTTCACGGATGAAGCGCTTCAATACCCAGTTCAATGCTTCACAGCCCATCTGGCCCGCGAACATGAGCAGGACCTCCATCTCGCGAGACGACCATATGAGCGTCGCATATGTAATGCATAGAGCTTGCGGGACAAGGGCGAGAAAGGCGCATGCATGGGAGATCTTGGACGTCGGATCGTAGTGGACGTGAGTGAGAGAGAGCGAAGCGAGAGGCGGACCGTCCATCGTGATAGAATCTTCCACCGAATCTTCGGCGTCTGAATCGGTATCTATTCCGGTATGTCGGCGGTGTCGGGTTTCGTGGTTCGAGAGGTGTAGTTGAAGCGATTGACGTGCAGTGGTGCTTGCGCACGAGTCAGAGTCGGCCATCTTGTGCAAGTCCCGGTCCTTCTGGAACACCGACCGAACACCGACCAACTCTCTTGCCACCGCACTATCTTTCTTGCTGAGTAACCTCTTGTTGGATACAATCTTCTTTACCAATCGATCCGTTACGTCGCTGCAGATACTTGGATGTGCAACTGCTGTTGAAGCGATTTCTCCAGATTTGATTGCGACACAAAAGCAAAACAAAAGTGTTTGCTGCCGCCGCCGATCATGCTGAGCTGCCATCATACCGACAACACTCTTGTGATCACCGCGTGGTAACGAGCACTACACCCGAACACCCGACCAACATGGCCGAGGCATATGACGAGCGCGAAGAAGAGCTCGAGTCCATCGCCGCCATCTTCCCGGAAATTGTCGTACAAGGCGGCGAATCTGCATCCATCGACTTGCCTGTCACGCCTTCATCGCCACTTCTCGTCCGATTCGTCCCACCTCACAACAACCCCGTCGATGTCAGTGGTCCAGGCAATCACGCACACGTCGAGCATGACGTCCGACTCTCTCATCTGCCCTCACTCAAAGTGCACATCGACCTTCCGGAGGGCTACCCGTCTGACCAACCACCGTCGGCAAAACTAGCGACAGAATACGACTGGCTACCGTCAACAAAAATCCAAGAACTCGAGCAGCGAGTTTCAGCGCTATGGGAGGATTACGGTCGATGCCAAACTTTGTTTACCTACATCGATTTCCTACAGCAAGCCGCCGAACAGGGCTTCGACTTGGATCAGAGACCCGAAGGTTGTCTCACATTACTCACTACCCTTGAAAGTCCGCTTGTCGCGTTCGACAAAGCTACTAAGCTGTCAACGTTCAACGAAGGAACTTACGACTGCGGTATCTGCCTGGAGCCCAAAAAGGGAGTCTCTTGCTACAAATTGGACGGCTGCGAGCACATCTTCTGCAAAATATGCCTTCAAGACTTCTACAACAATGCCATCAAGGAGGGCGACATCTCTACCGTGCGATGCCTGGACCCGTCCTGCGGCAAAGATGCTGGAGGTGTACGGAACCGAAAGGTACAACGGCCTCTACATCCCCGCGAGCTCCTTGCCATGGGCATCAGTGAGCCAACAGCCCGCCGCTACGTCGAGATGAAGCGCAAGAAACGACTAGAGTCCGACAAAAACACCATCTACTGCCCTCGAGACCACTGCAAGCACCCAGCACGCAGCTCGAAGTACCCTCCCATTCCTCCCAACCTCGCCGACTACCCCGACTCGGACTCTGACTCTGAGGGCGCCAAAGCCAAGAAATCTGACGCCTCCTACGACCCCAACGATCGCCTCGCCGTATGCGAGAACCCCAAATGCCGTCTCGCCTTCTGCCGCGTCTGCTACAAGTCCTGGCACGGACCATACGAACGCTGCCACCCGCGCGATCCCAAGGAGCTGTCAGCAGAGGAGAAAGCCTCTTACGACTACATCGCCGCCAACACGTCGCCCTGCCCTTACTGCAACGCTGCGACATCAAAGACAATGGGTTGCAACCATATGAAGTGCTACCAGTGCATGACCCACTTCTGCTACTTGTGTGGCTCATGGCTGGACGCCGACAACCCTTACCAGCACTTCAACAAGGCTGGCTCGCCGTGCTACCAGCGGCTGTGGGATATGGAGGAGGGCGACAACGAGGAGGGCAACGCATTTCTCGGTGCTCGGCACTGGGAGCAAATGGCCCGTGAGGTCGCCAGGGAGGCGGACGAGGCAGAGGCGAGGGCTCTGCAACTGCAGGAAGACGCTCTGGCCGGCGAGCAGATAGTCCGCGGAGAGCAGGAGCAAGAGCTCGCTGCTGGTCTCGCGCAAGTCGACCTTGGTGCCGCTGCTGCTGCTGTCGCCGCCCCTGCCGCCGCCAACCCTGCTCCTGCCGGCGAGAACCTCGGCCGCCAGCCTCCGCAGCCCGAGAGAGCTCGGAGGGGACGCGGTCGAGGCAACCCCTTCCGTCCCGTGGCCGCCAACGCCCAAGGGGCCGCCGTCCGCGCCCACGAGCGTGGCGGTGGTGCCCGCGGGCGTCCGGCTGGGTTCAATGCCCACGTGGGCCGCCACGCCGAAGACGCGCTGCAGGAGCACGCCCGCGAGGAGGCGGAGCTCCAGCGGTTCGTCGAGATGGCGCTGCGGGACGAGGAGGACGGGTGGGACAGCGACGAGCTGGGGGACGACGAAGAGTTTGTTATAAGATAGCTTGCTTCTTCGTTGGTCTTTTTGTAGAAATGAAAACTTTACGATTCTTGATATGAGCGCTTGTAACGAGCTTTTGCTTTCATTTTACTCACTGGTTTCGTTGTGTAATCTCGGCGGTGAAGCGTCTAAGTTTTGTTCATATGCTGTTTTCAAACGCTTGGGACGGCCTCAGCGAGCCACTGTTTTCATTGTGCAATCTCGGCGGTTAATCGTCTGACTTTTCTTCATGTGCAATAGTGCATTAGCGTTGGGCAGAATTCTACTTATATGGTCATGTGTGAGACACTGTTGTTCGATATTGTCATGATGTTCATTGATCGTAAATGCAGCGTCATCTAGGTCTCTTTTGTGTTGAAGACTCACAGCAATCTGCAACCTCAGCCTGTCGCGACCCCGAAGACTCCACCTTTGGCAATGTCGAATGGACTCTTCCCTTGGTCTTCCACCTTCGCACTCCCAAACGCCTTTCTTCCTCCTGGTGTGTACTTCTCATCAGCGACTCCCATCAAGCCATTGGCTAGCGGGTTGTTACAAAACATCCCCAGCAGCTTATCGGCCGCCTCTCGCAAAGCATCAGTGTAAGCTTGCAGCAACATAGTCTGCATGTGCGCTCTGAACGTAAAACACACGCCCTTGTAGACTTGGTGGTACACGGCTTTGTACTCTTCGTCGTTCTTGCGTTCAGCCTCCAGTGCTTCTGGTGTCATGGAGTCGTCTACTGCTGTTGATGGGGAAGCGGAGCCAGAGCGTTGCTGTTTATCGCGAATCTTGCGGTTGGATTGTGAGAGTCCGTATAGTCGCATTCCGGCCATGACGATGCGAGCGATGGCTTCCTTGTTCTTGGTCTCCGTGTTTGCGGCCGCTGTGGTCTCTGGTGTAGCTTCAACGGGTATCCCGGAGAGGCTTTGTACACGGCTTAGTGTCGATGGTTTTGACTCGACAGCATTCGGCACGCGGACACTGCCTGGTCGAGAAGATGCGATGCTCGGGGAGCGCGACAAAGGTCGAGTTTGAAGTGGTGTATTTGCGTTGCTGGATATGCGACGATGGGAAAAATCTGGCTTTGCGGCTGCGGCTGCTGAAATACTTCCGCCCCCTGCACGGCGAGCCGCGTCCCGACGAGCTGCTGCTTGATCTAGAGAGGAGGTTGCAGCAGTTCGCTGTTTCTTGGTGGGAGGTTCGTGAATCGTTTCGGAGGCTTGTTGGAGACTCTGTGGGAGAAAGATTGCTGGAATGGTTTCGCAGTCCTCTAAAGCAGGTGATATAGGCGGAGAAGGCAGGTTGGCCGGGAGTAGAAGGTCTGAGGAGATGGCTAAGGCCAGTACTTGGAGCACCTGCGCATCGGATGTGCCTGCGTCGACTGCTACCTCGAAGGGTGAAGATGCGGGCGGAGTGGGGAGCCTCTGACCAAGGACGGATTGAGACCTGGATGCAACCAACAGAAGTTCTGTGATTCGCGGTGTGCCATTGTAGGTCGTACTACTCGCTTCTACGCCTACTAATACTCCCAATGGGGATTCCGGCCGTATTGACTTCCACCACGCTTCATTCTCTTGTGTACATGCTAGCAGTACGCGCTCGAGGTATTGCTGTGCGGTGGAATCGTTCGTTGATACATTGTATTGCTGTCCAAGTAATATGTGTAGAGGCAACCGAGCTACATCGATTACGCTGAGGAAACGGAGCGGTGCATCTTTGGGCAGGGCGATGTCATAGATGCCGGGTGTTGAAAGAATGATGTCTATGGCATTTTATCAGCATGCATGGTTTGACTGGTGTAATGTGAGGTCAATCTCACTAGAAGTGACATCGTTGTCGGGAAGCTGCAAAGAATGGCGTGTCGTGAACATTATTGTGCTGAAGCTCGTGGTTCCAATCTAAAGTTCGCGTTTGAGACGCGATCTCCTCGCCGAGAATCAGATAGACAGCCTGAGGCATCGATCCGTCGATAATTCACAAACACTCCAAAACCAGACCAACGACAGAATCGAACTCGCTCTTTCCCATCTCTGCTGCACCGTTGAGACCAAGTCCAAGTACTAGCATGCGCTCCTCCTGTGGTCGTTTCATCAAAAGTGCACTGCCTACGGTCGTTGCCAGCGTTTGGCCAACAATCTCGTCGTCGCGCCTTGTACCTCCCAGCACGGTCGTGGCAGTGAGATGGGTCATAGGCAGCAACTCGTTGCGTGTGTCGTGATTGTGAAACATGCCCGGGTTCATCGGGTCGGTGGAAGTGGTGGCGAGCGGGACGTGGACCCAGTGAGCCAATTTGCCAGCTTGCGACACCGTGAGAAGGATCTTGTCAGAGAACGAGGTGCAGGTGACAGATGTCGGCGTATCCTTTACAAGGCCTGAAGAAGTCTTGCATGAGGCCGGGAAGGGTACTGGTTGGACATCCGGCGCGGCCATGTTGAAAGGCTGAAGAGTTCCAGAAAACAAACTAGAAGCAAGGGTTCGATCTGGTGCGAGTTCACAACTGATCGTGAGAATTTTCGAGCGATGCTTGAAGATAGGATTCCGTGGAACGATTCGTAGTCGTGGTTGTTTTACCAATAGTGAGCTTGAACGATGGATGCCGCGATTGAAGAGTCGCAAGTACCAAATCCCAGCCCTGTGGTTAAGGTTCGGCCCTTGGTCCCACTTTTGCATGTGAAAGCTCGTGGGGAAACTTGAAAGCTTCGGATTTTTGTGTCGTCCCGTCTGCCTGCCATTCGAGCGTCGCTTTTGTAATAATACAACAAGCTCCACACCATGCCTCCCAAATTTGTGCCTCGAGAGCGCAAGCATAAGCGTCTCGAGAAGTTAAAGCCCGCGTCGAACTCAGCAACGACCAGCGACGCCAATGCCGACATCGTTCTGCCCACCAGCGCTGCCGAGAGAGAAGAGCGTCGGCGCAAATTGCAAGAAGAGCTGCGCGCACAGCAACCGCAGGCCAAAGTCTCCGGAAAGAAGCGCAAGCGCTTGGAGCACTACATCGACACGAAGTTGAGGAAAGAAGAGAATCAGGAATTGATCAAGAAGCTTGCGAATCAGCATGTCGACACAAGTTTATATCAGAGCTCGAAGAAACTCGGCCGCGTAAACGAGAGCAAGAGGGAAGGCCTGGAAAGAGCCTTGAAAGAGAGGGAGAGAGGTATTGATGTGAGAGGTGACCATGATGAGATCTTGTTCGAGAAGAGGAAAATTGTGGATCAGCCGGCGCATCAGTCTGAAGACGACGATGAGGAAGATGAGTCCGAAGACGAAGTGAACACGAAGGCTGTCGTAGCTTCACAGCCTTCGGCGGCAACAGCGCAAAGCAATGGAGTTGGATCGGGAGGGCTGTTCGGTGGGGGACTAAAAAGGCCTTTGGAGGTGGGAGAGGACGGTCGACCCATAATCAAGAAAAGGAAGAGGGTGAAGAGGGCAAAAAGAAACAATTTCCGTGCCTCATCTGCTGTGGATGACGAAGACGAGGATATGGAAGGTGCATCGGATGGCCCATCTGAGGGCCACAGCGACAGCGAGGAGTCTGATTTCAGAGGGTTTGATTCCGAATCAGAAGAGGTGGAGAAAGAACAGGACTCTGAAAGTGAGGCAGAATCTAGCAATGGAGACAGCGAAGACGAGGAGGAAGAGAGTAGCGAGGAGGAAGAGGAGGACGAGGACAAGGAGGATGCTGAAACAAGACGTGCCGCAAAGAAGGAGAAGTCGTCAGCCTTCAAGCTATGGGCAACCGAGCAACGGCACGATGCCCTTGGATTCCAGCCCTCAACAGCACCCATAGACGATGCGGTTATCAGAGCCGCCTTCAAGCCTCGAGCGCATTCGCCTGATCCTGTCGCGCAAGCCCTCACGAGCGTGCCTACCAATGTCACCGCCAGGCCAAAGAGTGCGATCACAATTCCACGATCTGAGGAGATCCAGAAAGTCCGCATGGAGCTGCCAGTTGTACAGGAGGAACAAAGAATCATGGAAGCAATTCACAACAACCCAGTGGTTGTCGTGTGTGGAGCCACAGGTTCCGGAAAGACTACACAGGTCCCTCAGATGATGTACGAATCAGGCTACGGTGCATTGATTGGGAACAAATCAGAAGACGCAAGCAAACCATCACTTGGAAGAGGCATGATTGGTATTACGCAGCCTCGTCGTGTTGCTGCTGTTTCCGTTGCGGATCGCGTGGCAACAGAGGTGGGAGACGAGTTCAAGAACCGCGTTGGTCATCAAGTGCGATACGACACGACAGCGTCTCGCGAGACTGCGATGAAGTTCATGACAGACGGTATCCTGCTCCGTGAAATCGGACAAGACTTCATTCTGTCCAAATACTCGGCCATCGTGGTTGACGAGGCACATGAGCGCAGCGTCAATACCGACATTCTCATCGGCATGCTTTCGCGAATCGTGAATCTGCGCGACGAGCTGACTAAGGAGGAGCCCGAGAAATACTACCCACTCAAGCTCGTCATCATGAGTGCTACTTTGAGAGTATCCGACTTTATGCAGAACCAGCGACTTTTCAGAAACGGTGCTCCGCCAATTGTGGAAGCTGAGGGCAGACAGTATCCTGTCACAGTTCACTTCAGCCGCAAAACCCAACGAGACTACGTCGACGAGATGGTCAAGAAGGTGGCGCGAGGACACAAGAAGCTACCGCATGGCAGTATCCTCGTCTTCTTGACGGGTCAGAACGAGATTGAAACCGTTGCGAAGCGTCTCAAGGACACTCTGGGCTGCAATACTGCAGGCTATGGCAAGATGCTCAAGGCGAGGGAGAGTGCAGACCAGATGCCACTCGAACTCGATGACATGGAAGAGAGCAGCCAGCGGAAGCCTAACGATACTTTGGAAGGCGAAGATAGCGACGACTCAGACACAGAGTTCCAAGGCATTGACGACGACGCCGAAGACGCCGAATTTGAGGTCGAAGATGATGTTGGTGGACCACGCGGTGCTCTAAAGCCGCATGTCCTGCCACTCTACGCTTCGCTTCCAACGATTCAGCAGATGCGTGTCTTCCAGCCACCGCCTGACGGTTCACGTATGATCGTGCTTGCAACGAACGTTGCAGAAACATCACTCACCATTCCTGGCGTCCGCTATGTCTTCGATTGCGGCAGAAGCAAGGAGAAGAAGTACGACACGACGACGGGTGTCCAGACATTCGAGATTGACTGGGTTTCGAAAGCCAGTGCATCACAGCGCTCCGGTCGTGCAGGTCGTACAGGACCCGGTCACTGTTACCGCCTGTACAGCAGTGCCGTCTTCGAGAACTACTTCGCAGAGCATGGTATTCCGGAAGTCCTCAGAACACCATTGGAGTCCACGGTGTTGCAACTGAAGGCGATGGAGATCGACCACGTAGTCAACTTCCCCTTCCCTACGCCGCCTGATCGCTCGCAGTTGGCAACGGCTGAGAAGCTACTTTCAAACCTGGGAGCCATCGACGCGAAGTCGGGCAGAATCACGGATACTGGCAAAGAGCTTATCAAACATCCTGTCAGTCCTCGCTTCGGAAAGATGCTCCTTCTTGCGCTACGTAACAACCTTGTTGCCCCGACCATCGCCACTGTCGCAGCCCTGGCCGTTGGCGATCTCATCGTGCCCCAGGCTCAGTTCAGCTCCGACAAGTCAAAAGGAAAAGACGATGCCGACAGCGACGTTGAATACGATTCTGATCCCGAATCTCGTGCCTTTACCCGGCAAGAGGCATCAGCCGCCCTTACTGCATCGCAACAACGCCACCAAGCGTACGGCCGAGCCCAAGCAACTCTCTCCCGATGGGACGACCTCAGCGACAGCATCAAGATGCTCACGGCCGTTGCCGCCCACGCCGACGCAGCTTCCAAGCAGACTGCCACAACGTTCTGCGCAGATTTCTTCCTTCGTGAGAAAGCGATGCAAGAAGTTCAACAACTCCGCGCCCAATTACACAACATCGTCCGCTCAACACAACGCTCCGCGGCACTGAGCAAGTCCCTAGCCTGGCAGCCAACCGTCGCTCTGCCCTCCGAGCGCGAACGGAAGCAATTGAACCAGATCGTCGCATCCGGCTTCATCGACAATCTCGCCATCAGAAACGATCTACTCCCCAACGCTTCGCCCTCAATGCTGCGGAAACCCCGCCGCTCAATCGAAGTCGCGTACACAACGCTTTTCCCCTCAGTCGAGTCCGTCGACCGCAAAGCCACCCCAGAGCAGCAAGAAATGCAGCGCTCCGTCTTCGTGCACGCCGCATCCGTCCTTGCTCGTCGCAGTGTGGCCGAGATGCCCGCGTACATCGTTTACAGCCATCTTTCGCGCGCCGCGGCCTCTTCCGTCGCCGACACTGATGTGAAGAAAATGCCGCGCACGCGCATGCATCCGCTCACGGCTCTGAGCGCCAAAGAGGTTGCTGCGCTCGCGGAAGGCACGCCCTTGCTGGAGTTGGGCAAGCCGATTGGTAAGGTTGAGGAGTCGGAGGGCGGCAAGAAGAGGGTTTGTTGGGTCGGAGTTGAGATCAAGGGACCAGCTGGAGGTGCGGGTGCGCCTTGGCCGATGGGTGCTTGGAAGGTGAGGCAGAGTAAGGGGCGGAAGGGGGAGTGGGTTGTTGATGAGATCTTGAAGAGGTAGATTAAGCAATGAGTCCCGCTTTATCGACGATCTTGCCCGCTTCACATGCATCGTCTGACGCAGCAGTTCTCCAGTATGTGTGGAATTCTTGCTTGGTGCGTGCGAGGAATATCAGTTGATGCCACGCATCGAGCTGGCTTTCGGCATTCTGCCAAATTTCCTGTACGATCAACTGCAAACACTCTTCGCGTTGGTCCGTGGTCCCGTGAAACACGATTTCTTTATCAAGCCAATACATACGTTTCACTGCAAACCTGGTTTTCTTAACGACTGCGTACGACTCTAGTATGTAGCTCGTCAGCTGCTCGCTCAAGTCGAAATGATTCAAATCGGAGTTTTCGCTATCAGCTCGAGGGGCAATGAGGCCTTTAGGTGACTTGAGGCAGATCAATCGCATTTTAGCTCGCATCCGTCTTAAAGAGGAAGGGAACACCGTCGTATGGCCGTAAACGATGTGTTGGAAGGGCAATATGATTTGCAACAGTCGGCGATCGCCTATGGACTCCGCCGATCCGGAATCCGCCACTCCACCCAAGTAGACTTGTTTTGCATCTAACATGGCGAGCAATGGAGTTCGGTATTCGTCTGATGGCCATGGCCCTGTTTCCGTGTGATCATCAACACTGGGGACTGCCAGGCTTCCGTAAGCGTCGATGAGCAGTATCGTTTCCGCAACTTCGTTGGAATGAGCAGAAGGTGCGCAGGTTATGATAGCATGACGCTTCTCGAAAATTATCGTGCACACACTTTGCGGTTCGCCCAGGTACTCCTCGGACAGAAACGTGAGCAGCAGCCCCAATTCCGATTTTTGTTGGTCCTTTTCGAGCCTACGTGCTACGCTGGCCAGCAAGGTGCAACATGTCAATCTTGCATGCATACTCTGCTTGATCATTCCAAATTTGACAGTCCAGTAATTGCAGCGATACAACGACGCCCAAAAGTCACACAAGATGGCTAGATCGAGTCGATGTGGCGGAAACCTACTGAAAGTCGCACAACAATCCGCGAATTCTCCAACGTCGAACAAGGATGACTGCATGGCATCATGTACTGTATCCAATGCCTCGAACACATCATTCTCGATGTCTGACGTTGCTTGCGAGCTTGAATCCAAGATTCCGAACAACATTGCTTGCATGTTGCTTGTGTCGTAACGTGGGCTGTACTCCAGAACAGGAGTGTATTGTCCAAGCCAAGTGAACGCTTGAAGTACCTGTCGTTCAAAATCGGACTGGTTGAGCGGTATCACATCAGAAATTAGATATGAACTCGAATCACCGAGAATACAATCGTACGCCGAGCGATGAATCCATGTCAGGACGTGCTTTCTACACTCGTACATGCTCGCGGAATCCGTCAGATCAAGGAACTCGTGTCGGGCGCAACCTGTGGCGATATCTCTCAAAGCCCACCCTTTCAAGTTGCGCACGTGCTCATTAACATCGTAAGTTTCGTAACGCGTGATGGTTGATACAACTTGTATTAGTCCTTTGCTTTGTGCTATGACGCGGCGGTGTGTAGTCTTGCAAGCATCGATAAAGTGTTGAAGGGATTCGAATTGAGTTTGGCGCAACATTCTTGTGACCAATGCAATAGAAACGGGAACTTCCTTGCTTGACGTTTCTTTCCATCTGAGTAGAGCGAAGTACAATCCCATGTCTTTCAGGTGCAATCGATCGACTTTGGAAAACATGGACTTGAAAAGGTCTTCTAGACCGGACGGGACCACACTGAGCCGTATTGCCATGGTTTCCTCATCGTCCCCATCTTCGTGTCCGGCAATTAGGGATTGACATACCAGGACTGCCCAGAGGAAGACCCCTTCGGCCCGACGAGTCACATCGTAGATGAAATCAGTGTCGCCGTAGGACTCGAGCTGTTCTGCAACATATTTCCTGATGTCTTGGAAGTTGAGTTCTTGGAGGCTTATTGAGGGAACCAGTGCAAGCTTGTTACCGAATGTGGTTTCAGGTCGGCTAGAGACACACAGCTTGATGTTCAATCCAGATTGCAAGCCCATTACTGTATCTAGTAGATCCCTGTAGCTGCCTTCGAACTCGTCGAGACCGTCTATCAAGAGAAATATGGCGCCATTCGCGTTAACCTGGCAGGCCGAGAAAGCAATGTTGAGAGCATCCAGTAGTTTGGCTTGCGTCCAGTCGGTATAAGCAATGGTTGGACGGCTAGCGAGTATGAGGGACACTACTGCTGGTATCGCTTTCGTCACTTGGTACAGTATTGATCTGAAAAGTCCAGCAATGCTTTTCTGCAGATGCGACCCGGGCCTCCAAAAGAAGAAGCTGAACGTGTACAGCTTGCGGGTGCGAGCCCAGATTTTTAGGGCCGCTTCAGTTCGCCTGTCGCTCTCGATGAAAGACATCAAACTCGATTTTCCCGATGCTGCTTTGCCATTGACCCAGAATATGGGCCGTTCGTCTTGGAGCCACTGCAACAGTCTTCCGCGAAGTTCACTGTCGTGAGAGCCAGCATAGTCCTCCTCTGCGTGCGGTTTTTCGGAGAGTACCCAGTCGTAAGTACCATCTGACTGAGGCATGATGCTTTGCTGTCGCGCAAACATATCATCAAAGTACAGGCTTGCCAGGAAATCGCGGTGCTGAGAATTATCGGACGCTTCGTCGAATCGTCTGTCAATACTTTTGCCAAGGCTGCTTTGACCTCGCAAGATGCCTTTGCTCGACGCCTGCTGCGCGTTATGGTTCGCTGCAAGTTGCTTGTGAATTACTCCAGCAGAAGACTTCAGGTCATTCTTCAAAGCGAGAAGCTGAGAGTGAGTTGCTGAGTGCGATGCTGTGGACTGGATTTGCAGCTGTTCCAATTTCGGTAAGAGTATGTTTCGGATGTCATCGTTCATTGTGCCTTGCCTTTCGAGCAAACGCAACACGCTCTCCCGCATATCCATTGTCAAAGCCACCTGGAATTTTGCTTGACAGTCGATGAGCCGCTTTTGTAACCTCTCGAGTTTCTTGCTGTCCTTCAGAACTTTCAAAGCAGACCGCATCGCCCCGAAGCTCTTCAGCGTGAGGTCACGGAAGTCTTCTAGCAGCTGCAGGAGTTCAGACGCAACGACAGAACAATCTTGAACGGTCTTTATGAGCTTCCGGTACATGCTTGAGGGCGTGTTGCCAGCCTGTCGAAGTTCCTTTTGCATCGCGGTGATTTGCTTGATCGACTTGGTGAGCTCGGCGTTAGCCTCTGTCGAACCGGTCGAGCTGTCTCGAATCTGCTTGCAAAGCGCCAGCGTCTTCGTCGAGAAGTCCAAGAATTGCATGGCGGCCGCAGCCACACCAATGGCCGCCGCAGCCTCCATGCGTGATGACTCAAGCAGCGATGATGATTTCCAGGAAGAAGAGTAAGTGTGTACGTCTGGTAGAGGCGGGAAGAGCGAAAGAATAGCGAGGCTTCAGCTAGATGTAAGCTCGCTAAGCGAACGAACACAGCCCTCGCCATGCATGTTGCCCCGCAAGTAACATCAGGTCAGTTCAGTGCCAATAGAGTGAGGCTCAGAAGCGCCTTCTCTGGAAATACCTAGCTTGTAGATTGTGAAAGAAACTGGAGACGATTTCGAACTCCACGCTCGTTCTTGCGAACATTTCTTCGGTTACATCGCATTTGTTAGTGAGATAACACGCCGGTGGACGTATAGGATGCGAGCTCCGAACTCCAGCCATGTTCCGTCAATGCCTGTGGTGGACATTGCCCGATGACTCGAGCCAAGGCCCTTGATGATAATGTGGCGGGTTGTGTGTTTTTGGTCAGGAAGATCCGAAGAACCAAGCGTGAACTCCTTCAAGGCTGAAAGCTCGGTTTCAGCAAATGTGGGGCTCCTGAGCCCAAGGGATCGATAAACTCGCCGCGGCTCAGCTGCTATTGTTATTAATACTTAGCGGCTTCAGCCCATCAGGCGTCAGAATAACATTTTAGCGAGACGCAGGCAATACTTTATAGGCCACATTCTTGGTCGTACAAATATGAATCCTATGCGACGAAAAAGGAAAGGGAAAATCACCAGATTTCCTCCAAGCCATCATACATCAATTGCTTGAACCTGCGCTCACAGGACAACCCATCTAAACGATTCCTCGCAAACCAAACTACCCGCCATGAAGCTCACCATCATGCTCATCGCAGGGCTCTCAGCCATTGGACTTGCATCAGTATCACTCGAGCCAATGCCGTCGAAGCTTTATGCTGGAGATACTCATAGACTCTCCTGGACCACCGATCGAGACTACGTGAGTGATTGTGGAAACAACGTGTTTGGCAGCATCTCTGCTGACAACGATAATACTGCAGGACATGGAACTTTTCCTAGTTCGACGCCTGCACATGCTAGACCAGAGCGAATGGGAGCCAGTTCTTACGGTCTTCAAAGACCAAGCCATAGCGATGGGAAGCGGCACGTACAACTGGACAGTGCCTGATGTCCGATACGGCGGGTTCGTAGCATCTCCCTTCAATGACAGTGACGCAAGTCTAGCAACTAACACCGTGTTGAATAGCTCGTATGGTCTTTGGCTGAGTGGAAGTGAGTCCCCGGGCGGCGGGTACGGCAATCGGACGAGTTGGTTCGAGATCGGGAGCCCTACGAACAGCAGATTCCTTCGTCTTGATCTCGGTCAGATTATCGGCGCGGTCGTTGTTGCTTTGGCGGCCTTAATTTTGGGTACTACTGCGATTGAGATCATGTTACGGCTAACGCGTAATGCTTCGGAAATCCGACAGCTGGAAGCTGGAGAGCCGTTGGAGAGAGATTCTTTTGACTTGGTCTCGGACGAGAAAGTAAAAGCAGAGTACAGGTATCAAATATATTAAGAGATTGGTGACAATTGTGCCGAGGCATTCCTGTTGATTGATACCCTGGTTGATGACGCAGAATGTTCCAGTATAGCCTGTCTGGCGGGTATGTATGCCCTAGAGAGGATTGATGTGTAGATGCATTCTGCTAGCGAGTGTTCTAGCAAGATGGACTCGGGTGGTTGTGAGAAGAGATGGAGGCATTGACCAGAGCTATGGCGATTCCAATGGCAGCATTGGAAATGTTGTAGCCTGTGAGGATTCCGATCGATTTAAGCCTTTGCGAGCCGACTTAGAGCATCTTGGTCGTTATGTCGCAATTGTCCGTGCCGAATCCTTCGCGTTGGTTCACGTCCCTATTGGCATTAGTGTTTTGATGAACACGAGCGAACGAACGCTCGCTTGTGAGGCCGCACTTAGGCGACAGAATTGTTGCGATATAAGTACCTTGGTGCATGCATGCACAGCAAACTCTTGGCTTGCAACCCCTTCCGCGGAATGTCTCTTGCAGGTGACGCCTGCCGAGAACGACAGCTTTCGGCGGCTACGCTCTGTTGAGGAACAACAGACCGACGAAGAGATACCGGATGTCTGAATGTACTGACGACTCCACCTAGTGTGCGATGCAGCAGTCGTGCAACACAAAGCCACGCAGGTCGAGTTCATGCAGCTCGTCGTCCGCTGACAGGGCCTGTACTGCCATCACATCGACTACACCTCTCAGCGACTGCAACATCTTTCGACATGCACTCGCGCCCACCTGGCCCTGTTCTGCGCCATGATATCTTCTCCTGCGGTATCATGTCTGCGCTACCAGGGACCTCTGATTCGACAAACCCTTCCACACCTGCGGGAGGGATATCATGGCGCGCGCCACAATGACGATGCAGAGATTGTGGAGGATCAGAGCCGATAACGACACCCCTCATGGTGAACTGGACAAGCCCATTAGCCGAACGACTCGGACAAGACCTGACTTGCATGAGTATCTCGCAAGACTCCCGAGACTCGCTCGCTCGTCGCCGTCTTGCCCTAATAAAAGTTGGCCGGAGAAAAAGCGCACTGCTTGGCCGCAACAGCGCCCGCACGTGGAGAGACCAAGGGGAAGATCCGCCTTCTAGTTCACCCTCCCATTTTTGCTGAGATAGCGCCAAGTAACCTTCACGGCTATTGCCACGTGCAGCTGTCCGACAACCACCATCGCTGATTGTATTGCTTACCATGGACTCAGACCAGATAGGCCAGAAACGTGGTCGAAAACGCAGCAGCAGCCGACGGCTACCTCCACACGTTCGATCCATCGTTCTCTGAGAAATTCGAAGCCAGCAAGCCACTATCGCTGGCCCGTTCGCATAGCGGGTACTTGATTACAAGACACCTTGGCGTCGCAGCCGTCGTCAGTAGTGGGCCATGGCACGGGCAGTGACCACCACCCTTCCGCAGGGTAATTGGTTAAAGTAACGAGACTGGCGGGTCTACAACTACACGACCAGCGCCCTCTCCGGGCACACTTGGCACAACTTGTCGACCACATGTAGCAAGACTCTCCTTCGTCTTACTTCTATGCGCCGTTGGATTTGATCCTCGATCTACAAACCTTATCACTGCATCTACCGGGACTTTTTCACTGCGGACTTGGGCAACGAGCAGGACTCCTTGCCAACAGGGCGCCCTTTGCCCGCGCCGTTCACGGCCATACACCTCTCGCCATCCTGAACCGACTATGCTCTCTCAGCGCCCAAAAATACGCCTCGCTATCGTGGTCCTGGCAGCCGCGGCATGTCTCGTCGTCGGCCTCTTCATACTCCACCAAGCCTTCCTCCCGATTCTCGCCTACTTCGTTCCATCTCTCGAGAAGCCCTTTTACGATCTAGCAGTCTACGGCGCCTACCCTGAAGATGAATTTGTTTCTTTCGACCTGCCTTCATCACATCCGAACTTGGTCAAATGGGACGACCAGTGCGACAGCGGAAATGGAAATGTCTTCGTAACACTCAATGGCCCATCGATAGCGCATCCGGGCCCGAGTATTTACGATGCGCGCGGCGGACTGGTCTGGACGACTGATGAGTACGGGGTTGTGTTGAACATGCGATTGCAATGGTACAAGGGGCAGAAATACGTCACATTCTGGGCGGGCAAGAAAGCTGGAACAATGGGCCAAGGAAGCTATTACATGTTGGACAGCTCGTACAAGGTCTTCAAGAAGGTGGATGCCGTAGGAGAGAAATACCATGGCGACTTGCACGAGTTCAAGATTACGGAAGACGACACGGCCCTCATCACTGTATACACCGCGAAACAGGTCGATCTCACAGATCTGGGACACTGGCGTGGAAAGGACGGCTGGGTTGTGGACTCCATGTTCCAGGAAATTGATCTCGAGACGGAAGAGCTTCTGTTCGAATGGGCTGCGAGCGATCACTTCCCGCCAGCAGAGAGTTATATGACGAACCCTTTTGCCGGTTACAGCGAGTCTACACCTTTCGACTCCTTCCACATCAACTCGGTCGACAAGGAACCTTCCTCCGGCAACTACCTCATCTCATCGCGCCACACGCACACAATCTCCCTGATCGACGGTAAATCCGGCGAAGTCCTCTGGCAACTCGGCGGCGCGCACAACGACTTCAAAGATCTCAGCGAAGGCCTCGCAACAGACTTCAGCTGGCAACACGACGCCCGCTGGATCGGTCTACCCTCAGACCCTAACGGCGAAAAGGGAATTTACACCATCTCCTTCTTCGCCAACGGCATGGCCGGCGCCTTGCACGTAGATGCCACGCACAGTAACGCGCGCATCGTGCGCCTGGATACCAATGGAATGACCGCAGAGCTCCTGCAGTCCTTCTCAAGCTACCAGCACACTCTTGCCTCCTCGCAAGGCTCAGTCGAAATCCTGCCCGAAAACGGCAACGTCTTCGTCGGCTGGGGCGCCTCCGCAGCCTGGAGCGAATTCTCCCCCGACGGCACCCTGCTCTGCGAAGCCCACCTGGCCGCCTCGCAGTCCTTCGCCTGGGAGCGAGTCAAGAGCTACCGCGTCTTCAAGACGAGCGAATGGGTCGGAACCCCCAGCTGGTCGCCCAGTGCACGGATCAGCAACAACAAAATCTTCGTGAGCTGGAACGGTGCGACCGAGATCCAAAGCTGGGAACTGCAAGGGCAGAAATCCGAAGGTGGAGAATGGACCGCTGTGGACGAATTGGACAAGTCCGCTTTCGAAGACTCGTTCGCCATCCCCAGCAAAAGCGAAGGCTGGGGCGTTTTCCGCGCCGTGGCGCTGGATAAAGATAGGAAGGTGCTTGGCTCTTCCGACATCGCGCAGCGTGTTCCGGGCGGAAGCTGGAGCGTCAAGCTCTTCGTCTTTGCTATTGTCATCTCTGGGCTCGCTGCTCTGGTCTGGGGCGTGAGGACTTGGTTGAGGAGGAGGAGGGGCTACAAGGCCGGTTTGTTCGCCTGGGATCAGAACGGTGCGACGAACGTTAGGTATAGCCCTTTATGACGGCCGAATGTTGAGGTTTGATTTGGTGAAAGCGTGTACATATCCGGGGTTTGAGCTTTGATTGGAGTTAAAGTTGGAGTTGGATTTCTTGATCCTCGGGCTGTACTACATGTACACAGGACACAGAACAGGACGGGGCAGGACTGGCGTTTCTTTAGGCTTGCGGTTCTCTTCCAGTGTGCATTGGGATGCCGGACTCCGTTGCTTGCCCATTTCTTTTCTATAACAAATTTACGACAATGTCCTCCATGGTCTTTGTCTTCGGCACTGTTCCAAGCTCCAATCCTCTTGCGCTTTCAGAACGGACTTCGAGTCAAAATTGGTTGAAGACATGGAGTGCGGCCAGCGCAGTGTGTTCCATTCCATGCCTGTACTTCATGTATCTATCGCATCGCATCGCCACTCTGGATTGTGTTACCTCGAGCATTATCAACACGAGTACACCCATCTCTTCCCGCTTGCCCAAAGCAATCCTTACGCGATCCCAACTCCCACACTTCACCTCCCAAACCTCCTCGCACTCCCCCCACCATCATAAGGCTGATCATACGGATTCCCACCCCCTCCCCCTCCTGCTGCACTCGCACCTCCCTGATTCCCCGACATCCCACCCGCCGGACTCGCCGCCCTAGCACCACCCCAAAGCCTAGCCTTCAACCTCTCCTGCGCGGTCCCACCCCCACTACTCGGCGGCGGACTAGGATCAACACCC
>Ga0265797_10001426_pt1 | contig 41945 bp, 44 predicted proteins | sample P2T30metagenome_FD_192433 | JGI IMG/M metagenome (GOLD analysis project Ga0265797, IMG submission 192433) | Plant litter microbial communities from East Loma Ridge, Irvine, California - P2 T30 | ecosystem: Environmental > Terrestrial > Plant litter > Unclassified | place: USA: California...
GAACTCGTCTCCGGCGGGCAAGTTTTCAAAGACGCATCAGACCCTCTGTCCGGCCTCAACCCGGCGTGGCGGAAAAGCTACTTCAACCATATTGTTGCGCGTGGATGGGCCCCGGGCTCTTCGGAAGAAATCAAGACTGCAGTGCAGCGAGACATCACTTACAACAAAGTCGCCGCTTTGCAGAAGCAGGCGCCAGACACCGGCGTTTACATGAACGAGGCGGATAGACTTGATCCCGATTGGCAGGTGAGCTTCTACGGCGAGCATTACGTTCGTTTGCTGGAGATCAAGCAGAGGCGTGATCCGGATGGGGTCTTCTATTGTCCTACCTGTGTTGGTAGCGCTGAATGGAAGGAGGATGGAGAGGGACGGCTTTGCAAAGTTCATTGATTGAGTCTTGACATGTTTGATGCGAGCGATGTGAGGTTACCATGAACCTTGGAAGCAACACTGTCGTTGACCGGAATTCCGTCTTATCGTGTACGAGTACTCATATACACTTTTCGAATCGTTCCCAATGTTCACATCAATTGGGATATCGATGGATTGAGAAGTTGGAACAACCCAGTACTGAAAGTCACGTCAAGTTGCTCAAATCGAGTCGATCAATTTCACACTTCGTGAACCAACGAGAAACGAGTTGTTGAGATATCCATTGACCTTTACGCGACGCGAATCAATCAATTGCACCGTTAATGGTGACGCAATGCGGGCTTCGGCTGCGGGGGGAAACATGGATGGAGCTTGTTGATAATCAAACAAGAGGGTCCGCCCAGCTACCTATCTTTCGACATATACCTACCCGAGACAATATCTCCGGTTTCCACGTCTCATCAATTGTAACCAAGCAGTCGTGAATCCTCCTTGACACCCTCCGGCTGCACAAACACCATCTTCGCATTGCTCTGTAAGGAATCATCGGCATTCGATCTACATATAGGCATTCACTGAAGACCGTCTGGTGGGTCGATCCTCCACAATATCACAATACTTTATTGGGCACTTCCTAACATAACGATACAGCCCAAGAACCCTTCTCGGACTCGAAAGTGTCCCCTACATCTCATTCACACACAAAAGGATTCTCCACGAACAGCCAAAATGACGACCTGGGATTCTCGCGCGTGGACCTACACAGGCGGCGGCTACCCAGCCGGCCTCAAGTCCACCGTAGTCCAAGTCCCACGAGGCTGCGAGCTCAAGGGCCTCTGGTCGACACCACACATGCTCGTCAACATCCAAGCATGCGCCCTCAACCCCGTCGACATCCAGATGATCAACCTTCTGAGCTCTTTGATACCGCTCAAATCATACCAGGCCGAGAAGGGCATAGCGTGCGATTTCAGCGCGACGGTCAGCGCTGGCGGACGTACGGGGTTCATGAAAGGCGATGAGATCTTCGGACTGACATTGAAGCCGTACAAGTACGGCGGCGGCGCGCTGTCGGAGATGGCGGAGCTGGACATGTCGAACACAGTGGCGGTCAAGAAGCCGGCGGAGTGGAGTTGGCAGCAGGCTGCGGCGATCCCGCTGGTGTGGCTCACGGCGAGGACATGCATTGCGAACGTGGAGGACTACGTGGAGCAGTCGGCCGGGAAGAGGATCGCGGTGCTGGGTGGGTCGTCGGCGACGGGAATCTACACGATCATGCTGGCGAAGAAGAGAGGGTGGAAGGTCATCACGACTTCGTCGGCGAAGAACAAGGAGTTTGTCACTTCCACGCTGGGTGCGGATCAGCATGTTGACTACACGTCGGTCTCGAGCGTGCGTTCGGCGATACAAGCATTCGAGCCCGACGCGGTTGTTGACTGCGTTGGCGGCACCGAGTGCGTCGGCCTGCCCAGCAGCAAGAGGTACATTACAATCGTCGGCGACAAGACCGGCCGCACGCAGATGGGCGGGCCGGCCACGTATTATAACCCGCTGTCCTGGCACACCCCCTTCCAGTGGGCACGCTGGGCGCGTGGGCAGCTCGGGCTGGGCGAAAGCTACGACGTGGTGATTCTGGACATGAAGAAGGAGTGGCTGGAAGAGGCAAAGGAGACGCTGGCGCCAGAGCAGATCTTCATCGACAGCGAGTTTGCCTTTGACGATGCGCTCAAGGCCTTTGAGAGGCTCAACACGGGCAGGGCGAGAGGCAAGGTGGTGATCACTGTTCGTTAGAGCGGCCTACAGTATATGAGTCCTGCTTGGTTTGACGACAGACATCCATACCGATATAGAGCACATACCTATTATAATTCGCCTGCTTGCTGCTTGGAAAGTGACAGCTCGAGAAAGTAGCACACATCTCCCATTCTCGGCCTAGCGGCAGGGGCGATGGTCTGTGCCGATTTTTGTGGACTTAAAGACTTTGAGATTTCTTCTTCTTCACAGCTAGACGTTCTTCGCAAAGACATCGGACTGATGCTCGGCCACGACGCCTATGAATGGTGTCGAAATCTGCTGCATTCAGTGCGAGGTATCTCCTAGTGATATCAGTCTCATCGCTTCTGCCCACGGTCCAGTCGACCCAAGCGAGAAGAAAGAAGTACCAAGAAAAGCAACACAGTCCTCTTAGCAAGCCTTCCTACAACGAGCTTGCTGGCGTTTTGATGGTTTTCCATCACGTTGCAAGAACAAATACTATTCATCTTGTTTGAGGTGCCTATGATACTCCCTGAGTAGGTTGCCATAGTTTGTATGAAACAAATGTATCTGCGCCTTTGCAGTTTTGTCCAAGGCTCATCGAAGTCTTTGGTGCAAGCCCGAGACTTGATGTGAACGGCAAGAATGCTATTGCTACGTTCAGTACTCCACGTGCTCCATGTATTCTGGGTGTAATGATGATAACTGTATCCCACGCATGCCTCCATGCACTTCTCGACTACAGCTTGCTCTCACCGGCCTCGACAGTCGTCCGCCTCGCCGCCGTGTTTCTCGCAGCACTAACAGCAAAGCAAACGTGATGGCTCAGCGCAACAACATCACCCCCCTCATCCAGCACCACAATCTCCAAGTCAAACCTACCATTCTTGATCCTCTTCGCCTGCAACCTAACAAACAACCACTTGACACCCTCCTTCGGCAAAGCCTTCTTGACATCCATGTTCAGCAACACGGTCGGATACCAGAAGCCAACCTGCTCCTCCTTCTTGCCACTCCGCTCGTTCTCCACACTGTAAGGATCATCTCCCAGTACGTAACCCTCGATGACCTGCGGGAAAGTGTCGACGACAGATCCAAGTGCTTCGTTCGTCCAATTCTCGCCGTTGCGCAGGCAGAGCCATTCGTCTATGATCCCAGGAGCCGGCTGTCCAGCACGAGGGAAAAACGATCGCACATTCAGCGTCGCCTTCCTGAAATCGGAGAAAGGCCACCTCTCACGCGCCGCCCAGTTGGGGTCCTCGTCACTTTCAAACTTGCTCAAGTCCGCGGGCAAAGGTGCCGGCTGGAGTTTCCACGCCGTCGGGAAAGAGACGCCTTCTTCAGTGCTGATGTTGGAATTGGTGATGTAGCCGACGACCTCCTCGCGGCCGTCCTGGAGTAACGTGACGTGTACGACGGAGGTTTGACGGCCTAGTTTCACGTCTTTGACTTTGAAGGTCGCTGGGCCGATTTGAGTGCGCCTCAAGAAGTCCAGGTGGAGGGCGATGGTGTGCGGTTGGTTCTGGCGTGCGAGGGTCGTTGAGAAGTGCCGGCTGACGACTTGCATGAAGACTGCTGTTACGTAGCCTCCGTGAGGTACTGTGATCGCCTTCGTCAGAGATCATTTCATTGGTACGCGTTTGTTGTGTGAGAGAGAGATGTACGTACCCGTCCCGATCGTCCATGCTGGGTCAAAGTCTATGGTGTATGTATGCGAATCGGCTTGTGTTACCGCTGTAGATTTGGCTAGAGATGACATTGTGATAGGAGATCGATCTAATAGTCTATTTTGCAATGGGAAAGGGCGGTTCAAAGTCATGTTTCAAGCATCGTTAGGTATGCGGCTTGCGCATTCGTCTCTCACAGGTCGGGAGCCGAGGCACTCGGCAACAGCCACGATTACTATACCATTCTTATCACCTACGTGCAAGCAGACATCAGCATAGATGTGTTAGAGGCGTGATTTAGTCAAGCGTAACGGTGACTGAAATGCCTTTCCCCTCAAGTTCTTGAGAAGCCTGTATATTTACATGAAAGTTTAGGTACATTCTGCACTCCTAATCCATCGAATTACTGCCTGTAATCATTGGCAACACCTTCATCACACCATCCGAAAATCAACGCCGGGTATATCGAATCCTCAAAAGCCCCATTCTCGTAGAATCAAAATGCCGCTATGCACAAAAATCGCAGAAAGTCAAACGCAAGTTACTCAGATTCGCTCTCTTGGACCGGCGCCGTGGTTGTCGAACAGGTCCTCCAAGTAAGCACTAGGCGCCCTGCTGCCAGGAAGACCATCATTGCTTTGCGGTCTTGCGTTGTGCGAGCCTGAAGCGTAGCCAGGGCGGGGTGCGGCGTCCAGGTATGAGTTTCGTGATGCAGTAAGACCGTCTCGACTGCCAGCGCGAAGGTAGCTGTTGCGAGACGCCGAAGTATGACCCGGTGTGGTGGGCGGAGAGTTCTCGTACATGCTGTTCCTGGCGTAAGGCGCAAGGTTACCACCAATGGTGGTTGCGCCAGCACCTCCTCCTGCTTGTGCAGAAGTGTTTGCGTAGTAGCCGGCGGGGAGGTATGTGCTGCTGCGGTTGCCCATGACTGAGGAAAGTGGGCGACTTCCTCCAAGGCCGGCGTCGCTCATCGGGCGGTGGGCAGTCGGAGAGAAGAACAGTCCATCGGGAGGAGGTTGCTTGCGAGAAGTGTCCGGCTTGAGAGGCTTGCCAGCGGCATTCAATGCTTCCAAAGACATACTCGAGCCAGCATCCTTGTACAGACCGCCCTTGACAGGGTTGTATCCTCCGTTCTTGCTTGCTTTCTCGCTTCCAGTAACGGAGGCGATCGCCGCCTGCTTGACGCTGCGGTTGATCGACCAAGCCACGAGTGCACGCCAGAAGAGGACACATGCACCGAGGAATGCAAGGACGGCTCCGACAACAATGAAGACGGTACCCTGCGGAAGGGTCGAATGCTGCATGTAGGGCGCGTTGGCAGTGTAGGGCACAACCATGGTCGGAATACCAGCACCTGCGATGGTCGGCAAATCGGTGAGAGTCGGCGCTGGTGCTCCAGTAGAGTCGGAGGTTACGAATGAGCTGGAGGAGCCGCCAGATGCGCTCGAACTAGTACGTTCGGCAGAGGAAGAGGATTCAGTGGTTGATGCATCGGTGGAAGTTGCGGTTGTTCTGCTGGAGGTAGATTTCGCAGTCGTGGTAGTCGCCTCTTCGGTTTGGTCGCTGAGCTCTGGTAGATCATCTTGGGCGTATGCGATTGGCGATCCCGCAAGAGCGAGCAGCGCCAGCAGTTGTGTCTTCTTCGCAATGCGCACCATGTTTGCCGTACCAACGGCGTGTTTGAGTAACGAACGGTTGCGGCGAGGCTGCTGCGGTGTTACGAGGCGCTCGAGTATATGCGCCGTTGGAAGTATTCGCCTCTTCGTATCCAGCCTTCCCTAGCCTCCCTGTCTCAAATTGTTCGCCTCTTACTGGCGTTGGTGAATAAAAATTTGACTGCTGGTCCGGTCCGATGCTCCTGGCAAGGTAGGTAAGATCTGTCTCGTGAGTGACGTGCTATCTGCGGGTTCCCGACAGCGAATATGCAAGAAGAAGTGTCGAGGAACACAGCAGGGATGAGAGTACGCGTAGGCTCGAGCGCTGCCACCCAGGGCAACGGGGCTTCATGCAGAAGATGTTTCTATGAATAGAGTGCTTGCTAGCGGCGGACGCCCCCGACGGCAGCAACCCAACTTTACTAGCGCGATTCTTGTCGCAAGGCGATTCGAGATTTTGGCGTCGTGAAGAACAACTCAGATTCCGGCAGGACTAGAATACCAACAACCATACTATTGCACTATGGGTGTCCAAAAGAAGACGCGCAAGTTCGCGACCGTCAAGCGGGTCATCAGTCAGCGCGATGACCGTCTCAAGAAAAACCAACCCACGCCACTCGACAAGCAAAAGAAGCAGAGCGGCAAAGATGAGCTCGTCCGAACAATGTATGTCTCGAAAGATTGATGCTACTCGTGTTTACTTTGAGCTGACAACAATACTTCCCAGCCCACAAGCGCCCAGTGGCATGTTCTTCCAGCACAATACCGCCCTCCAACCGCCCTACTCGATCCTGGTCGATACCAACTTCCTCTCCCATACCGTCCACCACAAACTCCCTCTCATGTCGACCATGATGGACACTCTCTACGCATCTTGCACACCTATCATCACCGACTGCGTCATGGCTGAATTGGAAAAGCTGGGACCCAAATACCGCATTGCGCTGCAGATCGCCAGAGACGAAAAGTTCGAGCGCCTAAAGTGCGACCACAAGGGCACGTACGCAGATGACTGTATCGTGGATCGCGTGGTCAAGCAGAGAGTGTACCTGGTTGCGACAAACGATAGGGATCTGAAGAGGAGAATCAGGAAGGTTCCCGGTGTGCCAATTATGAGTGTTGCAAAGGGCAAATATGTGATTGAGCGTCTGCCCGATGCGCCGGAGAAGTGAGCATGGAAGAAATTGGCATGGAAGGGAACTCCGGCGCAATATTGCGGCAGGAGGTTGATTTGCGGTCTGATCATTAGCGAGGCGCAAGGCGTTACGAGAACAGAAATATGTCGATATCGCGTGAAATATCGAAAGCTCTATGTGGGTTGTTCAAAATGTCGGATTACCACAAGACCTGCAGGCAACCATGCTGCATTGCTCCATACTAGTATTGGTGTTATAGCAGGATCCACACATGTACTGTCTGCATTGGTCTCTCTCTCACTGCTTGCGCCTTGCGGTGCCATCAGCAAGCCCGTATCTTAACCCCAACCTCACTTCATCCGGGACGCCTCCTTGTGCGTCCCTGCTATTCTCGAACACCTCAACATTCGATTGCACACATGGGTCCTTTGCCCTTGCGTGAATTGCATTGGTGTCGGTCTTTTAGTTCAACATTCATCCACCAGAAGGATACCTCACAAGGCATCGAGCTCAACATTCGAGCATGATACGTCACCTAGCGACATCGCATCTTCTGTTGTGCCCAGTACACCATTGCTCCAGGCTCGTATCAAAGTTAGAGTCGACGAGATCCTTCCGGAAGCCCGAGAGAGCATCGCCCTACGTTTGTCGCGTACGGCGGCTGGTTCTCACAACAAGAACGAGGTGGTATGCATACACATGCCGAGTCATGGCCATGCGGCAACTTGGGCTTCCAGCGAGCACTGAGATCCCAGAACATCATTGTGATGACGTTTTTGCGAGTATACCGACCCTCGACTGAACTTTGTCTCTCCGCATCTTGGGCACGAGTTGGTAAGAATGCCCAGCAGTCCACTGCCGTTGCGCCGCGGGAGATGCTTCCTCGTGGTTTGAATCGAGGTGTCACTGCGTGGACATGCTGGGTAAGTGCCTCAACTACTGCTTACATCCAGAATTCTAAGACGAAGGTTTGCAAGATCTGGTAAAGCAGTCATGTGAGCGGCGTCCGATGCCCACATGTCTTGCAGTTGGCCTCTAACTCGTCTCGGTCTACAGCGTCCAACGATTGCGACATCGAGATTCAGGGTCGCCCGGGGAATATCCAGAGAACCGTGCACGATTCCTCAGAAGGCGGCCGAAGAGGAAGACCGACCCACCCAAGCTGCCCTTGCAGGAAGTCTGCCACTTGCCCCTCCTTCTTCGTTCACAATGGCTTTGAATCTCTTCTCTCGCGTCAGACTTGTCTCTTCTCTTCCCAAAACCCTCCAACCCATCTACACACGCAAATTCACCAGCACCGCAATCAACATGGGCGTTACCAAGAAGCTGATCTCTCCCGGCAATGGCCAGGACAAGCCGAAGAAGGGCGACTCTATCACCATGGAGTACACCGGAAACCTCTACGACGCCAACGCCCAGGACGGCAAGGGCAAGCAGTTCGACAGCAGCGTCGGCCGCGGCGACTTCAACACCAAGATTGGCGTTGGCCAGCTCATCAAGGGTACATACACTGCAGTCCAGACATGCTCACTGCTGGCAAGAGCTATCGTTGCTAACATACCGCAGGTTGGGACGAGGGCATTATCGAGACTGATGGCGGCATGTCTCTCGGCGAGAAGGCCACTCTTCTGATCACCGGCGACTACGCCTACGGTGACCGTGGCTTCCCTGGTCTCATCCCAGCCAACGCTACCCTCATCTTGTAAGTCTATACTGCGTCGGCACCATCATTCAGTGTTAGACAGATTGCTAACCAATTGAAACAGCGATGTCCAGCTCAAGGCCATCAACGGCAAGAAGATGTAAAAAAGCACACAACAAGCAAGCTCTACTCTTGTAGACGGTGTCCGACACTTGGGCTATCACGGGATATACGAAAAAGCGACTTGTCACTGAACATAAGCTATTGAATGAATAAACCTCACATAACCAGATTTGCCAACTTTGTCCCCATTGTGATATATCAGTCGTGCAATGGGCTTGTCATGTACCTTGTCTCGCTGCTTACAGGCTCAACGTAAGACCACGAGGTTCAAAAACGGCCCATGGCCTTAGGTGGGAGTTCTTGTGTAGGTAGTGTACAGTATACTTGAGGTTGTCTGTAGCAAGATCACATGCTGTCTGTTCCAGACCCACGTGGTCAGTCTTGCATGCGTCAAACCCGACAAACCGTCTCGTCTCGATCGTCCCCGCAGATCCACTTCCGAAACGCGTCTCTCGTACCGCGTGTTTGACTGATGACGACGGTTGAACGTTTCTCAATCAACAACTACAACATTTCTTCTGTCCACGAGCTCCCAATGGTGCACTGCCCCATCTGCGACAAGCCTGTCAAAGAGACAAACATCAACAGACACCTGGACTCCGAGTGCAAGTCCTTCATCGATGAACCCTCTCCACCGCCAACACAGGCCAAGCCAAAGACCGCGAGCTTCTTCTCTACACCAGCAGCTAAGAGATCTGCCAGCTTCAAGGACTCACATCTTGGGTCATCGCCACTCGTCAACGGCGCGAGCAGTACCCAGCAGACTCCGTCCACGAGGCCTCTTGCACCGCTGTCTTTCTCGACCCAACCCGTGAATGGCTCCAAGCGAGCTGCTTCCGATGAAGATGTTTCAGCTGGTCCACAAGAGCAGAAGGTTATTGCTGGGCCTGCTCAGAAAAAGGCAAAGAATAGCCATGCGCCGCTAGCTGAACGCATGCGCCCGAAGTCTCTGGACGAGGTAGCCGGACAGGACCTCGTAGGACCCAATGGTGTGCTCCGTGGCTTGATCGTAACAGATAGAGTACCGTCAATGGTGCTGTGGGGTGGTCCGGGAACAGGAAAGACTACAATCGCGAGGCTGATCGCGCAGACTGCTGGTTGTCGATTTGTCGAGATCAACAGCACGTCGAGCGGTGTTGGAGAATGCAAGAGACTGTTCGAAGAGGCCAAGAACGAGCTCCGTCTGACAAGCCGGAAGACCATCATATTCTGCGACGAGATACATAGGTTCAGCAAGAGTCAGCAGGATGTCTTTTTGGCACCTGTAGAGGCGGGACAGGTCACTTTGATTGGAGCCACGACGGAGAACCCGAGTTTCAAAGTCGTCAACGCACTGTTGAGTCGCTGTCGGACTTTCACACTGGCCAAATTGGAAGACAAGGACATCTTCGAGATTCTCAAACGTGCTCTGTACAAGGAGATTCCCGATCTTGCTCCTCCGTCTACCAGCCCACAGTCGTCCGAAGGAACTCATCCATCTGGGACTCCGACGACAAGTCACCATCTTTTAGTAGAATCGGACTTCTCCCTCCTCCACTACCTCGCGAGCTTCTCCAACGGTGATGCTCGTACAGCCCTCAACTTACTCGAACTCGCAATCGACCTCACCACCAACCCAGCTACCACCACAGCCAGCATCAAAGCCTCCCTAACCCAAACTCTTGTGTACGACCGCGCAGGCGACCAACACTACGATACAATCTCCGCGTTCCACAAATCAGTCCGCGGCTCAAACGCAGACGCAACTCTCTACTACCTAGCACGGATGCTGCAATCCGGCGAAGACCCGCTCTTCATCGCCCGCCGCATGGTCGTGATCGCATCCGAAGACGTCGGCCTGGCCGATAACGCTATGCTCTCCCTCGCCACCGCCACCTACTCCGCGGCTGAGAAAATCGGAATGCCCGAATGCCGCATCAATCTGGCCCACTGCGCCGTCGCCCTGGCTCTGTCTCCCAAGTCCGTTCGCGCCTATCGCGGCTTGAACGCTGCATATGCTGCTCTCAAGGAACCAGGGGTTGCTGGCTTCCCGGTTCCGATTCATCTGCGCAATGCCCCGACCAAGTTGATGAAGGAGCTGGGTTATGGGCACGAGTACAAATATAATCCCGATTTTGCAGATGGGAGAGTGGAGCAGGAGTACTTGCCTGAAGGGTTGAGAGGGAAGACGTTCCTCAAAGACATCGATCTGGGAGAGAAAGTGGATCCAGATGTTGGAGCCTCGGAGGCGGTCGAGCGGGAAGAAGTTGCGGTGATAGCAAATGAGGGCGAGAACGGTCAAGGTAAAGGCGACCGCAAATCTGCTGTCAAAAAGAAGGTGAAATGGAAAGTGGACGAGGATGATGAAGAGAAACACGAGGGGAATAGCGACGAAGAAGAGGTAGAGGAAGACGAGGACGGCTCAGCGCTTATCCTCAATCCCGACGGCGACTGAGGAGATGCGCTCCATGTCTTTGCGACTCGACAAAAGTACCGGCCGACTGCTCGTTTTAGCCAAAACGTCCAGTGACTTGCTATACGACCATCTGTCACCCCAGGCGCTTCTTGGAGATGCACTAGGCGTACATCAACCAGTATATGCAGCCCGTAAACCTCGGCCAACGCCAGCGGTTTCCCAGAATACGGTCCCAGACCTGCTAAGATCAACACAATCCTGGACTACCAACCTGCGAACGGCAATATCGAAATTTAACATAGACCAGCAAGAAACGTCAGTGGTTTTCAATGACTCAAGGCTCCGGAGGCGCAGGGTGGCATGGCCTCGACACACAGGCCCGCAGTTGTTTGATAAGAGCGGGCACACTTTGAACTGGCCATAGGTCTTTTGGTACACTTGCGCCCGACGGCTGGAAGCCGTGTGATTGGATTGGACTCGACTTCGTTGGCATCAGGTCATCTACATGTACCTATCTACTGTAGGCAGCGAAAAGCGTAGAATTGAAGTACATTTGACATCAACAGAAGTCGCAAGTACCTTAGGTAGTCCCACGTTTATATGTACAGTCGAACAAAATACGTTCTGGAACATGCTTCGAGTGCAAGAACATCCACAAAACACCTCTGCAACCTGCCAGCAAAGAAGGTATCCACGCGAACGACGAGAGCACACGATACAGTACATGTAACTTGTTATCATACATGGTGTTGTCTCGGTACAGCTCGAATTACATCTGACTAGCTAGAACAAAAAGGAGAAGAAAAAAAGTTCAAGTGCCGGCGTCGGCAGCAACGAGAGTCGAAAGGAAAAAAAAAATAAGAAACGCAGCGAGCCAATGGTATGCAAACAAACGTCCACCGATAACCATATCTTTTCCTGTCGGGCAAGCTCCATCTACGCTGCTCCGTACAGACCACATCATTAGTCTTAAGGGATTATCGCACCACCATGTCAGGCGCAAATGCAAAATCGCACGGTATGTTGACGTGGCTTTTACAGGGTGCCATGCTGAAGAACGCTGGGTTACCAAGTGTAGAAAAAGAATATTGAGGGATGGCATGCGATGTCGATGCGGTCGAAAACAAAGTGTGGTTCAGAATGATGATATCGCCGGCGATACTGTCATTAACTTTTAGTGGCATGTGGGTTTGGGTCTGGAGCCCCGAGATATGTCGTGGATCGTGAGTTGACAGACAGTCATCTTGGTGTCGTTCAGGGGGGAGACCCATCAGAGGCTGGGACTGAGATAGTACCCTCGTCATCGTCGTTGGGCAGGCCTGCATCGCCATCATAAAACAGCGGGTTTGCTCCAGTCGTCTCTGTCGCGTTGAAGTTCATGTCGATTCCGCCGAGTCCTCCATCGTTGAAGCCGAAAACGTCCCAGTTCTGCATCTGTGACCCAGTCTCGACGAATGATGGAGTGACGGATGGCATGGTGTTTATCGGTGCGAATTGGTGTTGGAAAGACGGGAAGCTGTTGCTTCCCATCGGAGGTGCATTGTACTCGTGGTGGTTAGTCTGGAACAAAGGATGGCTGGCCAAGGCACCAAACGTGGACAAGTTCCTGGCAGATTGCTGATGAGTCTCCGATGCTCTGAAATTGGCGGTAGCGTCTGGTCGAGGCTGCGCGCGATAAGCCTGCTGGGAGTGGTAGCCGCTGTCGTTGAGCTGACTGGTCACTCGACCGTATCCAGTCTGCGCGCTTCGGGTATCCACTTGGGTATTCCCATACGGTCCGGGGAAGCTGGAAGTCAAGTAGCTCATCCTTGACGGCCGATCGAACGTGATGTCCGGGCCAGTGTTGTCTCGGTGAATGCTGAGACCGGAGCGACGTTGCGCAGGACGATTGTGACCGTACGTCAAGCCATCATCTTCGTCAAGGTCGTCGCTGCTATCGACGTATTGCGGACGACTGTTTCCGAAGCCGGGGTGATGAGAACCTGTATGGGCACTGCTGCGTAGCTTGCGACCACCATTGGCATCCTTCTCTGCCAAAGCAGCCCTCGGACGGCGACGAGTGGCCCGTTTCTTGGCAGGAGGGTCATCTGGCTCCGGCGTGGTCTCTCCTCTCAAAGGGCTGTCGGCCTCGTTGGGCTCGCCCGAGATCACACGCTCTTTTTTGAACTGGCCGAGGTTGTCAAAAATCAACTCGGTCGGCGTGACCATCTCGCTCGTAGTCTGAAGCTGTATGATGACTGAAGTGGCCTTTTTCTGATTACGCTTGCGGCGCATCTCCAGTGTCGCCGAGTCGAAGATATCCATGCCAGGCCAGATGTCACCCTTCAGTCTTGCTATGTCGTTGGGAACATCGACGCCGTCCGGATCCTCACCAGGGTGGGCTGAGCCAGGAAGCGAACCTGACATGGAGCCATGCCAAGAAGTGTTCTCCTCGCTCATCTTACGGCGACGGGACCTACGAATAGGTGCATACCCGTATGAAGAGGTGTCATCGTCGTCGTAGTCTGCGTCTGATGCCCAGCTGGCGGATGTCGCACCTTGCGAGGGCGACATGGCGTAAGGGATCGAGCTCCACCCGTGCATTGGTGCCGTGTAGCCTCGCTGGCCATCCATTGGGTCGTATGACGGTATGTAGCCTGGTGTGGACGGTCTTGTGTTCGGCTCGGTCTTGATCTTAGGTCCAAGCTGAGGATCAAGTAGGTTGTTACGAAGGTTGGACTCTCGGCGAGGCATTGGCATAGTCAGTGGTACGGAGCCGCTCCTCGAAGAAGACGCTTGGGGTGCTGCTGTGGGATGCATTGTCAGTGGAGTCTAGAGCTGTGGATTGGAAGAGGATGCACCAACCTGCTGGTGCTCGCCGACTAGCTCCACCATTGCCGCCTCTTGTTCTCTTCTCCTTCTGGTTCATTCGTTCCCGCATCAGCTCGTCCAGGTTCCAATCTTGATACCATCTATCATATGCGTCGACATCTCGCTGGGCAGCCGAGTCAGTGTTGACACGGACTCGCAGCTTGAAGTAATTGCTGAGATGCTGCTTGCTGGCTACATGGGTGAGTAGATGGCTGGTATCACTGAAGTTTGGTTTCTTGGGACAGATGTTGCAGTGCAGCGGGATGCCAATGCTGGCAGCTGCTGAGTGCTGGGCCATGGCTGTTGAAGCTGGTAAGGCGAGTGGTGCCGGGCGATGCTGACTGTCGACGGGCGTAAAGCAGTGGTGAGGAGAGGACGTTTCGGCTTCGAGAAAGGAGTGACTGAGGTGAAGTTGTCAGCAGCAGCAGTCTGTGTTGTGACAAGAAGAGAGAGCAAGGAGGGTCGAAGAGGTGTATAGCCAGGATCGAGCGATCGAGCTGAGCACGGCTGGTCGCCGGCCCGCTCGAGAGAGAGTGAGGAAGGAGAGTAGCTGTCCGGGCCGAATGGTACTGTTGTGTTTTCCTGGCAGCTACATTGTTGCTTTCAATGCGCTTTCCTCATGTCATGTCGTGCGAGTGAATAAGCTTTGGCCCGCCGCGCTAAGGCACGCGGTCACGTGCATCGACGACAAGCGCGTGAATATTCAGAACAGCGTTGAGAGAGACGTGATGGAGAAACGGAAGGTGTCAGAATACTCTATTTCTGTATTCTACAGCACCGCCCATGTATCTCCCATCATCCCAGTCACTACTTACATCTGTTATCTCTAATGTAAGTGAAGGCTGCTGATAGTACGGTGTTTCGAATCTGCCCGCTGCTGAAGGTATTCACTCTCAAAGTAGCAACACCTGTCAGCTGTGATTTTCAAGCATGTTACGGACCAAATCACCCTGAGAGCAGATGAAAAGCCGCACTCAGAATATTGTGTAAAGCCCGCATGTTGTTCTTCGCTCACATTGTAGCCCGGTCTCATCGAAACTTGCTCAACTCGGGTTATTAGATTGTAAGCTGTGGTTGCGGCCAGCTGCTCGCTACCTGCGATCCTGGCCATTTGTCGTGATAGCACTAATCACATGTCTGATGGTTTGGCGACTCTACTGGTAATGTGTTTGGGCATGCAGCTGCGAAAGTGTCAGATGGACTCAGTGATCCATAGAGGAATTGCCAACTTACTATGCGGGATCGACTTCAATCAGATCTGGATGGCCTAGCAAGCTCAAGCCTGCAATACCAAAGCACAGATGGAAAACATCCACCATGTCGCCAGGGCGGTCAGAGATGCCACCTTCGTCCGGATCTTGGCACTCCAAGATGAACTTTGTCAATTTTGCCGAGTCGATCCAATGCAGTCGGCCAATCATTGCCATACTGCTGATCACCCACCAACTGTAACACACATCAACCAGCTTTTCAGGCCTCCCGTTGAGTCCGCCGCTGGCCTGTTGACGCTCACTCAGCCATGCACCGAGCCTATCCTTACCCTCTTCGCCCAAAAATGTGTCAAGCTTACCAGCTATTGTAAGGGCAGCTGTACAGACAAAGACCTGACCAGAGTGCGACTCGGCACCCGGAGATGTGCCAAAGCCACCGTCAAAGTTCTGACATGCACGAATGTGGGCAATGGCAGCATCCACATCGATGAGCGGAGCCTCGGCAGGTCGCTGATGAGGCATGTAGCCTAGCAAAGACAACGAGTTGAAGGCGCCATAGAGGAATCTGGTATCCGTCTCGCCCCACTCATCACCTGCAAATGTGCCATTAGACTGCTGCAGGCCAGCTATGAACATGGCGATCTTTTTTTTGCCATTGGGAATCCTCTTCTCGAGCTCGGCAAAGTTGTCGGTCATGGCGAGAATCTGTACGGCAGAAATGGTGTAGAGCATGTGTGCGTCGTGGCCAGGCGCCGCTCCAAAGCCGCCATTTTCGCATAGGCAGGAGATGGCATAGTCAAGTACGCCTTCTGCGGGCAGCGCATTCGGGTGTTGCATGAGGTGTAGCGCAACTAAGCCCCAGTAAATGCCGCTGACTCTCAGGTGTTCGGTAAGGTGATACTCGAGCTCATCGCGACGCTATCACGGCGTCAGTCCGAGCCCGTCCGATCCAGTTGATGGAAAGAAGCGTACAGTGTCCAGCTTTTGCACATAGGCGACATGCCTGTCGACGACGAGTTTCAGGTCGTCCGCTCCCGCGACGCGTCCCCTGCCTGGGCCAGCAGCGAGAGACATGAACGATGCTCCTGAGGATGGCGCGGAGATTGCAGCTTCAGAGGCGTTGCGAGATGGAAGCAGGACGAGACAGCGCTATGTCATCAGGGTCGCGTGGGATGTTGGAGGCGTTTAGAGGGCGTGGCAGTGTGGGCTTGTGGACGGAAAAGGATGTGGTATACGCGAGGAGGCTGCTTTAGGCGATGAGTACCCGAGACAGGCGGCGGCAAAGGTGGAGTGGGCGCGTGCCAGAGGAGTTTGGTGGAAAGGATTTGGGTTTAGGGTATTTCTGGGTAGTGAGCATTACTCGCCGCGTGGTACCTGGGTGGTCTGTGAAGGCGGGCTATGCCGAGGATTGATTGAGTGGGCGCTTGACAGGGGGGCCGAAGCGAACAGGAATGACTTGCATGAAATAGCGAGGGAGCGCGGCGCGTGCGTGTCTTTGCGAGTAGTGTTTGTCGTCTTGTAATAATCAAAAGTGACTTTGCTCTATCAAGGCATCATAATGAGGGGGTAGGTAAGCAGTCCGCGTGGCCGTTCAACGCCAAAAGGAGTTTATGGATAGCAAGAACCGGCGTGGTCGAAAGGCAAACAGGCAAAGAGGCAGCGCTACAGTTACTCCTGTCTCTCGCCGTTTTACCGTGGCCGAAAGGGATCAGAAGGGTGGAAGGGTGGAAGGGTGTTCGCTTATGTATGTGTGTGGATGTATGCAGAGGCGGTAAGGTATTATTGATTCACCACTGGGGCTGAAAACATCGTCGTCGCCTCCATCTCGATTCTTTCCTGTCTGTCTGTCTTCACTTTTACTTGCTCGACAACTTCGCTCACACCACCACCAACTCGATCGCTCTCTCTCTGCAATCCGGTCTTCGCCGTCGCCGTGATCATCCGAGAGCTGAGTGCGTCTACGTCCAGTCCAATTGGATCGGAACACCTGATCTCTCGGCCCGCGTCTGCGTATCGTACTATACATACCTACCTACCTACCAACCGTACTCGTCCTGCAATCGACCCTACAGCGTCATTCACCAGTCAATACACCTTCCTGTCGCTCTCTCTCTCTTGCCATACCTGTCCACTTGGATATACTGCCGAGTAAAGACGACAAAGACGGGACACTCCGAATCCCACAAGCCGGTCATCCATTGACTCGTTGCTGGAAGACGCCTCTGCTGCAATCGCGCCTGTCTTAGGACCCACCGGCTATTGCAGGGCAGGCAATTCGCGTCGCAATATTAAAGCAATAACAATTCCGCATACGTGCATACGCCTCTCCCGTCTGGAGTGCAGCACTCGGCGATCGCACAGTACGTTCCGTCCATCTCCTTTGTCCTCACACTCACCGCTAGCCTGCCAACGCATTCTCGCATTGTTGAGATGGAAGTCCAATGCGGTGAAGCTGCCCGCAAACTCCCCATTCGTCCACACAATGGCCGCAACAGGACTCCAACATGTATGCAACACGCCTGCAGCCCAGCTGACAATATATCCCCGTGTGCAGGTGTAGCAAGCCTCGCGATTGTTGGCTGGCAATCGAGTCGCGCTTGAAGCAGCCGCTGGCCCTCGCTCAAGCCGTTGCGCTATCCCAAGGGTCAGACCCACCCATGCAAGCACCGCGCCGATCGCCGAACCATAATGCCACGACACGGCAATCCCAAGGAACTCACCATCAACCTCACGGCCGAAGACGACCGACATGCCCCTCGCGACCGTCCAACTAGCAGTCCGATAGCCCTCGAGGGTGTTGACCTGTCGTCCATTGACGGAGGAATTGGCCTGAATTCCCGACCCTCGCTACCCTCCTTACCACCCTCTCCGTTTGCCTCCTCGCCGTCGTCGCGAAAAACGAGTGCGTCGAGAAGCATCCTGAGCCCATTCAAGAGCCGGTCCAGAGAGGCCTCCAGAGAAAGATCCCGAGAACGGGCGCGCCAACTACTACAACAACAACAGCAGCTGAAGCAGCAATACCAGGACCAGCAAAAGTTGAACCACCCGGAGCGTCGTATGCAGGAGCAGGAAGGCCGCTTGCAAGAGAGCGGCAGTATGTCGAAAATCTACCACCTGCGCCAGGCGCCAGGTAGCACACCGGAGTTGAGTTTGGTGAGCAGCGCTGAGAGCGTTGCTAAGGGACACGATGAAGGTATGCCAATTAGACATGCAACATGAAGACCCTGGTGAGGTCACAGAGCACGTCTTCGGAGCCCCAGGCAGATATCCGGCAGGTCACCTGCGCGGCGACCATTTGATCGCGTGACCTCACTTCATTGCTCCGCCGCTCGCGACGCTGCATGTTCCGAACATCATCGACATCAACAACACCACGGTGAACCATACCGTGGTGCTGAAGAGCCGCGATCTGCCTGTTTCTCTGTTCTCGCCTCGTTTTCGTGATCACCAAATGCTCAGACGTGCTAACAAGTAGTCCAGAAACCGATCAACCAGACACCAGGCCACAGCCTTCACCTCACCCCAGCGAAGAAAGCACAGCGACCAAGAAGAAGGACAAATCATTTCGCAATCCACTCACACGATCACGCTCAATACGAAGCGACTCCCAGTCGAAAGCGAGAAAACCAAGCGGACTATATCCGCCACATCCTGGACAACCTCCTAACTCGGCGCCGCTCTCAGCAGAATGGCCTCCAGCCGAAATGGGCAATTCCAATTCCAACCCCAAGATCAAGTCCAAGGATCAGCGTGGCAAGTCTGCTGACCGCGCAGTCTACGACGAAAGCGACGAGAACGGAGCAATGCAGCATCGCAACATTTACATGAAGGAGCAAAAGGAACAAAAGGAAAAGTCAAATTCCTTTGTTTCCGGCAGCAAAAATGTGCTCGGAAAAGCCAAGAGCGGTGGTGGAATGTTCCTCACACGTCTCGGCAAGATCGGAAGAAGCAGCAGTAACAGCGAGAAGGAAGTTCCTGACGCTGAGTACGTGCTCAAAGTGATCAATCGCCCCTTGGTCGAGCAGACTCGGATTACCAGGATCTCAAAGAAGATTGAAGCTTCGAAGGATAAGACCGAATTCTGGATGCCAAGTCTGCCGTGGCGTTGCATTGAGTAAGTGGCGAGATTGCAATTGTCTCCAAATCGATCAACTGCTGACAAATTGCAGTTACCTCAACCTCAACTGCGAGTCTGAAGGCTTGTACCGTGTACCCGGTAGTGGTCCGCAAGTCAAGCATTGGCAGCGTCGCTTCGATCAAGGTATGCTCTCGTACAGGTCATGAACTAGCAAAGTACCATCCGCTGACCGATACAGAACTCGACGTGGACCTGCTTTCGGAACAGGAGCTCTACGATCCGAACACCATTGGCAGCATGCTTAAGACATGGCTGCGCGAGCTTCCGACCGAGATATTCCCACAGGAGTTGCAATCCGCGTTGGCAGCTGATCTCCAGAAGGACAACCCCAGCTTCAACATGATGGGACAGTCGGCACCGCAAAAGCTCCGCGATGCACTTTCCGAGCTCCCACCGTTCAACTACTACCTGCTCTTTGCAATCACCTGTCATCTCAGCCTCCTACTCTCACACCAGGAGCGCAACCGCATGGATCTTAACAACCTCTCCATTTGCATCGGACCATGCCTCAACTTGGAGAGATGGCTGTTCAACTACCTGGTCGGAGACTGGCGCAACTGCTGGCAGGGGTGCTGGACCGAAAAGCAGCAGCTTGACGAGGAGAAGCGCATCACAGATCCGGGCTACATGCCGCCGCCCACTAGCAGTGGAGGTAACACGATCCACTCTTCTTCCTCTCGTGGCTTCAGAGATGCCATGGGGAGTCTCGACCTGGAAGATCGCGCTGTTAGCAGCGGCGGTGAATCTGGCTCTAGTGGCCGTAACAACAGCCTTCACGCTGAGACTCAGACCCAATACAGCAACGACTCTCGCATGGTACAGACTCAGCAGCCATCGCGCAACATGGGCGCTTCTCGCAACACCCGTCCGAGCGCCGAGAATATCCGTGACACTAACAGTGGTACCCGACACCGTGGCGAGGTTCAAAAGCCCAACACTTACGCGCCCGCTGGCTTCTACCAATCTCAGCCTCAGCCGCCACCGCAATCTTACGGCGGCAATGGCACTGTGCATGGCACTGGACACCGTGCTGCTCACATCCTAATGCAGCAGCAAGATCAGCGCCGCCCTACCACCTCCGATTCCCGCAGCTCGAACAGCGGATTGCCGCGTGAAGGCTCAGTCCCGGCTGTACCGTCCACGACACGCCCGCATCGCCTCCATCACCGCAGCCAGAGCGATCTGCCCTTGTCCCCGTCTCAGGGAGGGTTCTCGGAACAGCAGCGCTGAGCGCAAAAAGTCATTTCGAGTTGCGGGCCACAGAAGACCAATGAAGAGCAGGACGCCATACTTGAAAAGCGATACCCGAAGATGCAAGCGATTGATCTTCCTTTGCAGCTCCTCTTCTTCGCCTGACTGCTTTGCTTTATTTGATACCCAGTGCTCTTTTATCGATTTTTTTCTGCAAGTCCTTGCTGCTTGCTTCTTCTGGATTCGGATTCGATGCCCGGGCGATGTGCAAGGAGATCCCCCACACAAGCATGTTGAACCACTCGAACGACGCCACAGGAGTACAGCGGCGTTATTACGGGCGCCGAATCATTGGACTACGCGTACGCGAGAGGACGGATCATGAGATGTGGAATTTCCAAAAAGAGTTGAGAGTGTTTTCCGCCTCGTGCGAGTTGCATAATGGGGCTGGAATGGAACGGAACGGACACGAAAGAACGGGGAATGGCCAATGGAAAAATTGGAGAATGGCTCCCGTGGGGTCTCCATGATGGTGCTTTTTTTGGATGTTTTCTTTTTCTTTCGGGGTGTGCTCGTCCTCTGGCCTTTGCTATTGCATTTCGCTTTCGCCTGCCGGTGGTCGATCGTGGGATTGCGATGGCTTGCTTCTCTCTCGGGAAAGGCGGGTCATGGCATAGCATGCTCCGTATTCTGTATTACCGAAAGACTTGAAAGGAGATGTTTTGATGTGCCCCCTTTCCTCAGGATCATTGAAGAGAGTTACTCTTACCCTTCTAACGGGAGGTTTGGACAATTCATGACGGACGGACTGAAATTGCTTGGGAAGTTGGTGGGTGACTTGCTGATAGTTTGATAGATTCTAATGTCACCGCAGCCAACAAAAAGCAACCTAAGCCACTCACACCTGGACCAACGGCGGGGACGACGAACGTTATACAAACACCATACTGTAATTGACCAACTGAATCGTATTTCGACACTCCATCATGCACATGGTCTCTCCAATCTACTGGTCTTGCCACTTCGCCAATCGAAATAAAAAATAAAAAACAATAAACACAAGCTGGTCGCGATTCACCGGCTCCAACCTCCAATCCCTCATACACTCGAAAGCCAATCCTCCCTCTTAATCGAATACCGCACCTCGCCCTCCTCAATCCCCGCAGGAGGCGTGTCATAAGTGTTGAAAAAAGTATCAACATGCTTCAACCCGCTCCCAGCCATCACAGCCCTCGAAGCCGCGTTAACAGTCATAGTCTCCCCAATCACCTCCGCCAACTCCAAGTCCTGGAAAGCATGCCTGACCATCTCCCTCGCCCCCTCCTTCGCAAACCCCTTCCCCCAGAACTTCGGCGCAACCCTGAAGCCATACTCCGCTTTGTCGGCGACCAACGGCTGCATACTGTCCTTTCTGTCTTTGGCAGCATCGGAAGCAGACTCGGGCTCGGGCTCGGCCTGCTCCGAACACGACGCCAGGATCCACCACCCGACGAACTCGCCCTCGTCTTGTGTGAACCCTGCCCAGCAGCCGAAGCCGGGGACGGTCTTTGCGCTTTGCATCAGCCAGGTGTGCACTTGGATCGCTTCGTCTTCGGTGAAGGCGCGGCCGAAGGCGACGGTTTTCATCACGAGGGGGTCCATGTCGAGTGCCATTGTGTGGGGGCGGTGCTCGGAGCGGAGGGGTATGAGGTCGAGGCGGGGGGTGCGGAGGGTGGCTTGGCCTTTGACTGCCATGGTGGGAATTCGGCTGGGGAGTTTGTTGATTGGTTTGATTGGGGTGGGCTGGTTGAGTGATTGATCGATGGACTGATCGATTTGACTTGGGGGAATTTGGTCTTTCTCTTCCAGTTGTGAAATGCTTATCAGATCTTCTTGCACTCGAAAAACGCCACCGCAGGCGACACCTCCCAGATATATACTCGCACCCTCCAATCGCCGATCAATGCCACTCCCAGCCCATCCGTTCCATGCCAGCATCTTCCCATGCAAGTCTCGGCAACAAACGCTTCGCTCTGGGAAATCCCGCCGATGCAACAGCAATTTCCACGCTGCAGACTGCAGAGCAAAATGCAAGTTCTGGGCATGCGCAAGTACGTGGGCCTGCAGAAGAGTGACAAGAAGCTTGGGGGGTCATACCAAGAAGAGCTAATAAGCGCAAGCATCCACAGCTTTCCAATTTGGCTCGGCGCGCGCGCTGATCGTTCAGGCGACAGGGGAGCCAACCCTTATCTGATGCTCTTTTCGCAGCAACGGTGTCAAGGGTATTTGTTGCTATCATGCAAACGTGACGGTTGCGCCGGTTTTCGGACTTGGGAGATGTTACGGTTGCAGTCTTGGCTGTGGGCTATGCGGGAATTGTGCGCATTGCTGCTTGGTTTTTGGGGAGTGGTTCTTATGTGGTCTGATATTGCTCTCGCTAGTTGTTCTTGAGTGATCGACGAGGCTACAGACGCATGCAATCTACGACCGATGGAAGGGCCAATCCTCGAAGAATCTGGTCAAGCCTCGACTCAGAGAGCATGGCATAACGCTTGTGTGCTCTTCCTGGTCATACTCGCACGTGGTGCACGTGTGCAACTGCTTGCAGTCTTTCACCAGATCGTAGAGCTCGAGGAGGTTGTCTGCCATCCTCAGATCTTTGGCGATCTGTTTCCGGCCTTCGTAATGGTCTAGGGGCTCGTTGTCCCACTGCGGCGGGTTCTGCTCGAAACCGCCTACCGACAGCATCAATGATGGAGTCTTCTTGGTGGTCTCTGAAGCGTCTTCATCGAGAGCTGCCTTTGTCTTTTTCTCCAAGAATTCCTTCGCTTCACGAAGAATGCATCGACTGTTCCACCAAATCGACGGGCTGCTCGCTATGTAACAATCGAAAGCTTTGGGACGCGTGAACAATGCGTGCAAAGCGAAAAGGCCACCGTATGAATGGCCGTAGAGCGCTTCTCTAGAAACGCTGATTTTGGGTAAACGCTCTCGAACAGCAGATCTCACGGGCCCTTCGATGAAGTCGAGGAACTCATTCGCTCCGCCATAGCCTTCGATGGGAGTCGCACCCGGAGGAGTCAAGTCGAGACTCCGTCGTTGCGCATCATAGAGCTTGCCTTGTTTGAGAGGGTACCCTACTGCAACGATGATACCGCCACCTGCAAAGTGTGAGGAAGCAGCACGGCGCCATGCAACCTCGGTTGCGGTCAGGAAGAGGGCGTTGCCGTCGACGATGTAGCTGGGAAAGCATTGAGTGTTAGTGTTTAGTGCCCTTATGTACAAAAGGACTTGTCGCTTACAGGATCGGAACTGGGCCACGATCGGTGGTATCAACGTCCTGCCAGTGCAAAGGCCAAGACACTTGTATAAGGTACTTCCGGCCTTGCTCAGAATCCAGATAGAATTGCTCCGAATTGGGAAGGGACACGGCGGTCGGCTCGCCCGCTTTGGTGTCTGCACACATCGGGATAATTGGTGAGCAATGGTGGTAATGACAACGTGCAGTAGCGTGGACAGGCCTTCGGTTGATAATCGATCCAAGACGGGGTGAGAAAGGGTGTAAGATGTGACGTGCAGGACTGAGGAGCATCTGATAAAAAAATTGATTGTGCACAGCGACCTACGATTCTCAGGGCAGTGCCATAGTCTCCCCCCACCGATCCGACAACGCTGCCGCCATTCCTCTCAGCATCGTTCGAGATGTCGTGTTGGGGAGCTGGGGTTGTAGTCGCCAAGGAGTACCAAGGAGCGAACGGGCTCCACTCTGGCTGTGTTGGCAGGCTGGGCGAGAATCAGATAATTTAGATCAGATTAGCGTGCGCTGTGATATGATGGCTTTGATTGCAAAGGTGGTGCCGGTGGATGCTCACAAGACTGGGCAAGCAGACGTTAAGCGAAAGGCCCGAGATCGGATGAGTTTGTTGGCTGATGGTGCGTCGTTCTTGGGGCTCTGGCGTAGGAGCGCCTCTTGGGGGCTCTTGAGATCTTTATCAGATCTTTGTGTCTTGGTGCTGTCTTGGTGCTGTTGCTGTATGACTGCAGTGAGAGGAGATGTCTGATATGCCTGTTCAAGAAAAGCCTCCTGCGAAAGCAGAGAATGATGCAGGAAAGACGAAGGTGTGTTTTAATACATTCATCCAAACTGTATTGTCATCACCATTGACTGACATATCCAGCTATGGCGTCGTGCCACAGCATTCATTCGTCTACTGGCATATGGCGAGCCGTCATTCGCAGACATGTGCATCTTACTTACCGGTCTCGTCGCTGCAATCGCTTCCGGAGTCCCCTTCCCGATCATGTCGATTGTTTTCGGACAGCTCGTCAACGGATTGAACTCTGCGACTTGCGAAGTCAGCAGCGAAGCCGATGCCTCGGCCCACCAGAATGACATCAACTCCAAGATTTTGATGATCGTCTACGTTGGAATCGCCTACTTTGCTCTCATCTACATCTACACTTTTTGCTGGAACCTTTCCGGCGAACGCCTGGCCCAGCGGCTGCGCGAAAAGTACTTTGGATCGATTTTACGACAAGATGCGACCTTCTTCGACAATTTGCCTGCCGGCGAGGTATCCTCCCGTATCACGGGTGAGATCAGTGTCATTCAGCAAGGCACAAACGAGAAGGTTGGCATCGTCATGAACAGCGTTTCGTTCTTCATCGCTGCCTATGTCGTCGCATTCATCATGGAGCCAAAACTGGCAGGCATGCTAGTCTCGTTGACCCCCGCTTACCTTGCCATGGCGCTGGGTGGTGGGTTTTTCGTTCAAAAGTACTTTGGACAATCGATGAAAAGCACTGGCGAGGCGAGCTCGGTCGCTTTGGAGGCCTTCTCCAATACTACTCTCGTCCATGCGTTCTCAGCCAACGCCCGTCTCGAAGAGAGCTTCGTGAGCAAGCTTAGCCCGAGTCTGAAAGCTGGCGTGTTGAAGTCGGTTTCAATGGCTGTTCAGGCTGGGCTACTTTACTTCATCGCTTTCTCGGCCAATGCTCTTGCATTTTGGCAAGGTTCGCGAGAAATCGCGGATGCGATCCAGTACGACACCTCTGGCGTCACGGTCGGCGCTGTTTTTACTGTCATTCTCATACTTGTTGACGGTATGCCATTCAATCATCAGAACACGCGAATCTGCGCTAACGACCTTGCAGCATCTCTCATCCTTAGCCAGGCTGCACCATTCCTGCGCAGCTTCGACGCCGCTACAGTAGCTTTCGCCAAGCTTGAAACTGATATGAACCGTCCAACAGAGATCGATGGCACTGTTGAAGACAACAGAAGTCTAGCATCCGACTTCAGCGGCTCGATAGAGTTCCGCAACGTCAGATTTGCCTACGCCTCTAGGCCAGACAATCCTGTATTGCACGATCTCTCCTTCGTCTGCCCTGCTGGTCAGCAGACAGCTATCGTAGGTCTGTCGGGAAGCGGCAAGTCGACCGTCGCCGCACTGATCGCCCGTCTTTACAATTCCAGCAAGGGTGAAGTCCTCTTGGACGGTCACGATGTTAAGACTCTTAGCGTACGTTCTGTTCGTGGTCAGATCAGTCTTGTCCAGCAGGAGCCCTGCCTTTTATCCCGATCGATCTTGGAGAACATTGCCCTGGGCCTTGTGAGCTCTCCTAAACATGAGCACCTACGCGAGGCTCTCTTGAGTGATTCTCTCAGTAAGCTTGCGAAAGCAGTCCGGGACGGTAGAGATTTGGAGCAAGCTGCCCATTCGTACGGCACCCAAGTACAGGAAATTGTCCATCTCGTGCTGAATGCAGCCGAACTGGCGGACGCCGCTGGTTTCATCGAACGTCTTGACGAAGGGTACGGAACCTCTGTCGGCGGCAAAGGCAACCTCATCAGTGGGGGTCAGAAGCAACGGATTTCTCTAGCTCGCGCGCTGATCAAGGATCCGCGGATTCTGATACTCGACGAGGCTACCGCTTCGCTCGATTCTGCATCCGAGCTACGCATTCAGAGAGCACTGGAGAAAGTGGCGCTTGGCCGAACGGTCATCACTGTTGCTCACCGCCTGTCGACTATCAGGAATGCCGATAATATCATCGTCATGCGCCAAGGCAGGCTCGTAGAGCAAGGCTCCCACCAAGAGCTGATTGCCAGCGACGGTGCCTACGCTGGACTCGTTCGTTTGCAGGGACTCAATGTGAACGCGGGCGAAGACGTCGAGTCCATCCTCTCGACTGCTTCGACGGATGTTCTTCCAGAGAAATCGGAGGCCATCGAGACTTCCCCTGCTGACACTAAAGATGCGAAAGACAAGGCAGCGGAAGTTCATGTTGACGATAAAGCGACAAGCACGAAGGCTGCGGATCAATCCTTCGCAGCAACTGTGAAGTCTATGGGCGCTTTGTTCCGACCTTATTCTTTCGCTCTCATCTTGGCTACTACCGGTGCAATCGTAATCGGCGGCACCTACTGCGCTTCGGCAGCCATCTTCGGTAACGTCGTTGGAAAGCTCAGCTACTGCGAGACCCCTGAAGCGATCCGCAATGCAGGCCAGCTGTTCGGACTACTTTTCTTCATGTTGGCGATCGTCGAGTTTCTCGCCAATTTCATAAGCTGGTCTCTCTTCGGTTGGGTCGCAGAGCAAATCATCTACAAAGTCCGCGTGCTATCCCTACGATCGATCCTCGAGCAAGATCTGGCATGGCACGAGTCCAAAGACCGCAACCCGTCTCTTCTGCTCGGTCTGATCTCTCAAGACAGCAACGCGCTGAACGGTCTGGCCGGCTCGGTGATCTGCACCATCCTTTCCATCGTCGTGTCCCTCATCGCAACAATCACAATGACCCACATCATCGCCTGGAAGATCGCGGTGGTATGTCTCGCAGTCGTCCCTCTCCTGCTAGGCGCAGGCTACATGCGGGTGACAACAGTCGCCGCTTTCGAAGAGAAGCACCTCGAAGCCTTCGCCGACTCCAATGCCATCACCATCGAAGCGGTCAACTCGATGAAGACACTGCAATGCTACTCCCTCGAGCACGAAATTCTTGGGACCTACCGTCGCTCGCTCCAAGAGCCCATGCGACAGATCACCAAACAAAGCGCCTGGGCCAACCTCTGGCTGGCCGTCGGCTACGGCCTCAGTAACTTCCTCTACGCCCTCGCATACTGGTGGGGTTCAACGCGAATCATCGCAGGCGAGTACACGCAAACGCAATTCTTCATCGTCCAGCTCGCCCTCCTAGTAAGTTCCCAACTCTGGGGCCAAGCCTTCGCCCTAGCACCAGACGTCTCGCGCGCCCTATCCGCCACCCGCCGCCTGCTAAACGTCCTCGAGCTCGGCTCGACCAAGAACCTCTCCGCCGGCCTCCAACCACGCGCAGACATCGAAGCAGCCTCCTCTCCCGCAAGCGAGAAACCCTCGTCGTCCCCTCCAGGCGGCGCAAGCATAGTCTTCAAAAACGTCCACTTCTCCTACCCAGCCCGCCCGGACACCCGCGTCCTGCACGGCCTCGACCTCTCCGTCCGCCCAGGCCAATTCGCCGCCCTCGTGGGCCCCAGCGGCGCGGGCAAATCTACAATTATCTCGCTCATCGAGCGCCTCTACGCCCCATCCTCGGGCAGCGTGGAGATCAACGGCCGCGACATCGCGTACGACGGCGACGCCGCGTTCCGGCACGAGATTGCGTACGTGCCGCAGCAGAGCGTCATCTTCAACGGGACGGTGCGTTTCAACCTGACGCTGGGCGCGCGGCCGGACAAGAAGGTGGTGACGCAGGCGGAGCTCGAGGAGGCGTGCAAGAGCGCCAACATCCACGAGACGATCCTCGCCATGCCGGACGGGTACGACTCGGATTGCGGACCCAACGGCGATCGCTTGTCGGGCGGGCAGAAGCAGCGGCTGGCGATTGCGCGGGCTCTGGTGAGGAAGCCGAAGCTTTTGTTGCTGGACGAGTCGACGAGTGCGCTGGACGCTGAATCCGAACGGTTGTTGCAGGAGGGATTGGAGAGGGTTGCTGCGGCCGGTATGACGGTCGTTGCCATCGCGCATAGGCTCTACACTATCCGGAAGGCGGACGTGATCTTTTTGGTGGAGGATGGGAGAGTTGTGGAGAGGGGAACGCATAAGGAGCTCGTGGTTAGGAGTGAGAGTTATCGGGTTAATGCGTTGAGTCAGGCTGTTGGGAGTTAGTTGGTGAGAGTTGTCGGAGGAGACATGTTGTGGAGTAGCCTGGTCGCGGTAAAGGTTAGATTCAGAGATGTGTAGTTTAAGATTGGCGTTGTTGTTGTTGTTGTTGTTGGCCTATTGGTGCTGTTGGGCCTTCGCGGTAGCCTGTGTAAAATTGTCGAGCTGGACGATTAATATTGGGAAGTCTGCTGCGGATCGAGGGGACAATTCGACGGCGATTTTCTTTCCCAGGAAGGGAGACCAGTGATGATCTTCCAAGTAGTGTACAGGCCGTATATTACATCCATCTATATCTTGTCAACGCCGCCAGCTTTTCAACAGTCTAAGGCAGCTTCTCTGCCTCCTCAAGGAGCTCCTCAATCTTGAAGTTTTCGTCTCCACCACTGAACTGCTCCATGAGCTTCTGCCTCTTTGCCTTGCTCTCCTTTGCCGCGCCGCTAAGCGCCTCGAAGCCGTAGAACTTCTGCAGGCACATCAACAACCACTTGCCCTCGTCAACACTGACTCCCTTGTTCTCGGTCACGCGGCCCTCCATCAGCACCAGCTCGTTGCTCTCCATGAGATCCGTGTGGTGCGTAACCGTCGTGTGCGGCTGTGCGTACTCGCCGCGCAGCTTGAACTCGGCAAGGTGTGTGAATAGGACTGTCGCGGTAGTCTCGGATGGGAACGTCCACTGCAGGAAGTGGATCTCGGCACCCTGGTCCTTCTTGGGTAGGGGAATGATGAACTGCGGGTGCTTGCGAGCGGTCGCGATCATACGACGGAAAGTCTCGCCTTGCATGGTCGCGCAAAGCGACTGGCCGTCGCGCACATGGCGCAGACGCCAGATGGCTTCGAGTTCTCTGTCCGGCAGCGCCGCGCACTTTTCTAAATCGATGAAGCTATCGAGCGTCGGAACCTCCTTACTCGCGCCTTTGGGTACCGATGCGGCGGCCGGGGCGGCGGGAGCAGCAGGAGCAACTTCAGATTGCGCCTGTGGGGGAGGCGGGGCCTGGAAGGGAATGCTTTTCGAGATCTCGTTCGGAACAGGAGCCGGTTGGGAGTGTAGTGGTGCGTTTGCTCCAGGGACGTTCGTCTTTTCCTTGAGCGCCTCGATCTTTTCCTTGTAGGCCTGCTTCAGCTCGTCGACGCTGCCCTTGCCCTCCTCTCGTGCTTTACGCTCCAGCTTTTCCCTGTATTTCTCGAGGACTTTGTCGGAGCTCTGGTGTGTGGCGAGGAAGCGCACATCGTGGACCTGAGCCCAACGGCGTTGGTAACAGCGGAAAGGCGCTGAGCTGGACCAGGCGGTCCGGCGTAGGATCGGTGCGGCGTTGTTGACGGCGACCATGTCGAAATCGGTCCAGCGTTGCATGAACGGGATATGAGTGATGGGGGCGAAAGATAGACTGCAGTAGTAGCCGGAAGCGCGGTTTCGTTTACTTCACTTACATCATGCACACTTTCCTCTTTCGGATGTGAGCCCCTTCCCAAAGGGGATGAGCGGCGGGGAATAAACGGTGTCCAGCCCCGCGCACCGTGTCGCACAGGGCACATGGCACAGCATCAGCACAGGGCATTGGATTGATTGAAATCCAGGGACACGAGGCTTAGCGCTGGTTTTATTGTTGAGCGAAGAAGTCCGAGCTGGGCGACAAGTATAAACATCTATACCTTACCTATCGGTGTGCTGTCTGGTCTGGTCTGGTCTCTCCATCGACCTCACCACCGCCCATCATGTCTGCACAGGAGCTGAAGGGTCCGTCCCAGACTCCGGGTGCCTCTATGACAGAGGCCTCGTTCGAGTTCGCGAAGACTCCCGCCGCCGCTCCGCCTGCACCAGAGGGAAACAAGTTCGGTGTTCGCACCACTGCCGTACGCTGCACCACCCAATCCATTGGACCGCAACACTGTTAAACTGACCTCACCTCTTTCTACTGCAGTACCCGGCTATCAAGAACGCTCCCCTCCCCGCCGACGCCGCTGGTGCTCAGAGCTTCAACAATGTCATCCTCTTCTCTCTCTTGGCTGGTGTCCCGGCATGGTGCGCCTGGCAGCTGAACGGTGGCTTCTGGACATGGCTTATCCTCGCCCTTCTCTTCGCCATCCCAATCCTCATGGCCTTCTGGACCATTGCCTCTTCAATGTCTCCCCGTGTCAACGAGAAGGCTCGCTACCCGGGTGCCCCCGTCGAGCACTACCTCACCTTCAAAAACAAGAGCGACCAGCTCAAGTACCGCGGCAGGAACAGGATTCCCATGGAGACCTTCCACGAGATGTACTTCAACGGCGATGTCGAGTTCAACGGCGACTGCCTCGAGGTTATGGAGTACCGCCACGACTGGGCCAGCTTCCGCTTCACCCTGTCCCTCTTCTGGTTCTTCCTTACTGGCATGATGCCCGAGGTGATCATGCACACTCGTTCTCAGGACGAGGAGCAGGTCCGCGACCACTACGACCGTGGTGATGACTTCTACGGCTGGTTCCTCGGTCCTCGCATGATCTACACTTCTGGTATTATCTCTGACATCAACACTGAGGAGTCTCTCGAGCAGCTCCAGGATAACAAGCTTGCCATTGTTTGCGAGAAGATCGGTCTCAAGGCTGGTGAGAAGATGCTCGACATTGGCTGCGGTTGGGGTACCCTTGCCAAGTTCGCCTCTGTCAACTACGGTGCCAACGCTACTGGTGTCACCCTCGGCCGCAACCAGACTGCCTGGGGTAACAGCGGTCTGCGCAACGCCGGCATTCCCGAAGAGCAATCCCGTATTCTCTGCATGGACTACCGTGATATTCCCGTCCCCGAGGGTGGCTTCGACAAGATCACCTGCCTCGAGATGGCCGAGCACGTCGGTGTCCGTCACTTTAGCAAGTTCTTGAGCCAGGTCAGCGACATGCTCACCGACGATGGTGTCTTCTTCCTTCAGATCGCCGGTCTCCGTAAGCCTTGGCAATACGAGGACCTCATCTGGGGTTTGTTTATGAACAAATATGTCTTCCCCGGTGCTGACGCTTCGACTCCTCTTGACTTCTTTGTTGGCTCGCTCGAGGGCGCTGGTTTCGAGATCAAGGGCATCGACACGATCGGCGTGCACTACTCCGCTACTCTGTGGAAGTGGTACCGCAACTGGCTCGCCAACAAGGACAAGGTTGTTGGCAAGTACGGGGCTCGCTGGTACAGAGTATGTTTGATATCAATCTTTCTGCAATGAACAAGATCGCACCGGACTAACGTGGTTACAGATCTGGGAGTACTTCCTCGCTTACAGCACTATCACATCTCGCCAGGGTGGTGCTACTTGCTACCAAATCACTCTTGTCAAGAACATCAACTCCACCCACCGTGTTGAGGGTATTAACAGCCAGTTTGGCCTGAAGGGTGCACTTGACGCCAGCAAGTCCGCTGGCAAGGAGAGCTTCCCTGTCAACGTCAAGGTTTGAAGTACCAACACACGGCGACAAGAGAGTTGGCTTCTACGTCGCCTAACGACGCCGACCTGACGACTTCCAACGCGTTGCACGACATGTCAAATCGAGCGTTTAGCAAAGGCGCTGGGGTTTGCACATGGGTGTACATTTGAATTGACGCAAAGTACAAACAGAACCCATCGAAACGAAATTACATAAAAGTCACGCTATGCATCAAAATGCAGTTCACACAAACCAAGCCGCTAGATCTCTCTCATCCGGCAGCAAGTACTCGAACCCACACATACATACTCCCGTGGGACAAATACACCGGAACACTCTTGCTTGCGATCGGCAGCAGCCTGTCACGATGAACTCGTCACCAGAGAACTATCTCAGATTCTCCTCTCAATCCACTCCTTCCCCTCCTCCTCCTTCTCCCTCGCCTCCCTCGCCAACTTCCTCAGCCCCTCTACATCACCCCCACAAGCCCCATACCACTTCGGATCCACATTCCCCAGCGCCAAATACGGACTGCAATCCGCCTCTTCAGGCCCCACCCTATTCTCCATCGTCCAACCCAACCCCAAGAATTCCCAAGGATTCTTGCTGAAGCGCTCTATATCGAAGTCTTCGTAGCGCGGGGTCCCGAGCAGTTTCATGTAGTGCAGAGACGACCCGGGATAGACGGCGTTGACGCGGCCGGTGGCGTTGTCCTTGTACCAGCTGCGGCAGGCGTCCTTCCAGACGGTGTGTTTGATCCATTCCTGGACGTGCTCGTTGAACTGGTCGGTGATGTCTTGGCGGGGGCACCAGCTGCGGAGGTTTTCGTTTTGCATTTTTTTGATCCATTGGATTGCGTATTCGGAGACGGAGTGCAGGGGGCCCATTACGCTTCCGTCTGGGAGAGGGTGGGTTAGTTTTGGGTTTTTCTCTTTGGGGAGGGGGGTGTTGAGGCTGCGGGTTAAGGGGCTCTCGGCGGACAAATCGATTGGGACAGGCCACTTCCAACGTCCGCCCTTGTCTGTCCCTGTCTTCTTGTCCGCTGAGAGGAGGGTTTTGCGATTCCTTGGGGAGCTCTTGAATGGGGGTTTTGCACGTACTGTGAGTTGCGTTAGTCATGTTCCATGGACAATATACATCTTGCAGCAAGACTTACCTCTCAACAGGCCAACTAGGTCCGATCTAGTATTGGAGACAGATTCCGTTAGCATAGTTTCCGAATCGAGGCCGTTGCTAGATAGCATCGGTGTGTACTCACAAAGGTGATGAGGTTCGGCATGTCTGGGATACAGACCCCCAAGTAGGCCTCCGGACAAACCTTCCACTTCTCCGCCAAATCAACGCCATCCTTGCCCACAATCGGGAACCTAGGTCTGTACGAGACGTCAAAGCCAGTAGCACAGACAATCGTGTCGACTTTCCTCTCCACCCCGTCCTCACCCACAACACCATCCTCCGTGCAACTGACCACGGGCGTAAAGTGCACGTCCACATTCTCCTCCTGGATCGCCAGCATGTACGGATCCCCCGGCGTGATCCTCCTACACCCCACCCCGAACTCCGGCGTGAAACCCTTGAGCAGCCGCTCGTCTTTGATCCACTCGGCCATGCGCGCCTTGAACATCTCCCGCGCCATCTGCTGCGACTCGGAGCCCTCGTAGAAAGCGCCCCATAGCCCGTTGACCTGGTCCTCGATTTCCTTGGCGTGTTTGACGAGGGCCTTGGGGTCCTGTCGGAAAGCGTCGCGCTCTTCCTGCGAGTATACTTTGTTCTGCCCTGTGTTGCTGGCCAGCGAGACGAACCAGACGCCCGTGCGGACGAAGACGTCGAGGTGTCTGGTGTGCTTCTGCATGGCGGGGACTGTTTGGATCGACGAGGCGCCGGAGCCGATGATGGCGACGTTGTCGTTTGCCCATTGCTCTGCCTGGTAGTCCTTGGGCCAGGTCGCGGTGTGCACGACTTTGCCCTTGAATTTGTCTTTGAGGCCGGCAATGTCGGGCCACTTGTAGTTGTTCAGCAGGCCCGTGCCGTGGAGCAGCAAGTCGCAGTGATCTTCGAATTCTCGACGTTCCTGGCCTGGTTTCTCCTCGACGATCTTCACCAGCCACTGCCCTTTTTCCTCTTGCCAGTATGCGCCGACGACTTTGGTGTGGAAGTTCATGTACTTGCGTAGGCCAAAGGTCTCGACGACTTTCTCGAGGTACGCGAAGATGTCTGGGGAGTGAGAGAAGAACTTGGGCCAGTCCGGGTTCAGGGCGAAGTTGTAGGTGTAGGCGTGTGAGGGGATGTCGCAGGCCGCTCCTGGGTATCTGTTCTCGAGCCAGGTTCCTGCAATATCATCGTTCTTCTCGTAGATTACGTGCTCGACGTTGGAACAGTGCTTTTGGATCTGGTAGGCCATGAGGATTCCGCTGACGCCGGCTCCAATGCTGAGGACTCGGAGCCGCCGGTTTTTGGGGTCCATCCATGTTGCATCTTGTCGGATCTTGTAGCCTGTGGAGGAGCCGAATTGCGAGTAATCGATCTGCTCGCTGGCAGCCAGGGAGTTCAGATCGGGAGCCATATTAGTTGGATCGATGGTACTACTTTGCTATCTCTAGATCGAGTGGCAGAGAGTCAAAAGCGAGAACGAAAAAACCGAGTGGCAACCCTGGGGCTGTACTTATATCTGGAAATAATGCATGTTTGCCAACCTTGCGTTGGACAAACAAGCTCAGCTACTCTTGTGCCTCGGTTGTAGAAATACTCAACCCCTCTTGATCTTTGCCCTTGTGGTCAGCTGGACGGGAAGAGAGGCCGCTACAATGGCGAGTGCTCGGGAGGTAATCCATGTGGTCTTTGGTTGTGCCTTGTAGGCTCGGCTGGGTGGTGCGGGGTGCCAAAGATTGGCTTTCCTCCGAGTGCAGATCACTGAACTCGAGGTCAACCCTTCTGGATTACATGTACGGACCATGAGTTTAGTGCTAGACGCCAGCTGAACAGCGATCCCAGCTTCCGTGGAGCGTGGCTCCAATGCATTCGACGTTCCAGACGACCGTGGAGGTTTCGTGATTTTCGGATTCTACCGAGTTACACTCACCTAATACTTTCAACTTGAACAGTGGAATCACTCCCTCGAAAGACGTGAGAGCATGTTCGTTGGCTAACGCAGCGAGTTGCACTTTGCCGTCAAAGGTATCTCTGTAATGCGTAAGCTCCGTAACGGCGAGGGCTGATGTGTGGAAGGATCCGAAGTGTGCATGAAAGAACCTGGAGTATGCATGCGGGGACCTTCAGCCTCACATTCGTGTAACATCCTTCATGCGCCTGGCAATACCGAAAGCTCGAACATGTACGTAAGATCTCAAGTCGTGTTCAAGATTTTCGTGTCTGGGATTTCTTCACAAACGGCGAGATGCACTGTGGCTGCAGCGAGATTGTGAGCGCGCTTTGGGATCCATTTATTCTCGGCCATCGGGCTCTTGTAGTCTTTCTAACAAGTTCAAGATTTGCTTGAAGTCGCTCGCCCAGAGCAGATTCGATCCTGAATTGACCTCCTGCCAGCTTTTGATCTCACCGACATGTCGAACTTTGGATCCCACACGAGACAGTGTGTCTGCCAGGGTTTTGGCGCTCGAGCCCATTTGCGCATCCCGGATGCATATGCCCAGGTCTGCTGCGAGGAGACAGTCATAGTCTGTTGCGGAGTCGCCGACGTAGATGTTGCGCGAGTCGTTCTGAATTCTAAAGTTCTGCAGCTTGTCGTAGCTGGTCCGGACAATGGCATGATCTGGATCAGTCAGGACACCTGAACTACCACCTGGTCGTTGTAGACCACTGATCTCATTGGCTACGACCTTGAGGTCCTTGTCGACAAAAAGGTTGAAGTCATCGCCGCCTGCCAATGAGGAACGGCTAGCAGCGGTCATGAGTGATCTGCGAATGAACGACTCGCTCCAATTTACGCTCAGGATGCTGACGCCGAATCCGGGAATCCCTTGATCACGATGGCGTTGGCTGATGAAATCCTTGAAAGCTCGCGAAAATACGTCTTCCCAGCCTGCGCGTAAAGATACCTCTCCACTTCCAACTAAGTCATTCGCAGCGTCGGAGACATCCTGAAGAGTGACTCCTGAAAAGAAGCCCGAGCTCTCTACACGTTCAGCACTAGATGTTTCCACGGCTGAGAGACTCTTGAGCCATGCACTCTCCTGGGAGGGGTTCCGGCGGTCATCAGTCTGTGGGGTGTAGTTTTGTTCGTGGACGGTGTAGTCGTCCATCCAGGCTCTGCCGAATTCCTTGAATTTTGCCGTACCGGTAGGAGTCTTGCCCAGACGAGCATCTCGTATGTCAGCCACTTTGCCGTACGCGAACATTGTGTCTTTCATGGTGATGGTCCCGTCCCAATCGAGGACGAGGTTGATTGACTTGGGAGACATGTTGCTTCTTAGAGATTGTATCGCGCGACGCATGGAACAGTGTGCAAATCAACGGCTCGAAGAGTGTGGTGTTGACTATTCAGCTACATGCATTTGCAATTTCTGAGAGAAAAGATGTGACGTGTGAACGTGAGTAACGATGCTTGGTGTCTTCACTTACACGATGTCGAGGCCCAGCCACACTGAAGACAAATGGCAGTGTCGATCGTGGCTTTGGGCTGGCTGCAGAAGCAACAAAGTCCGTATTTCGCCGCGTATCTCCAATACTCCACACTCTTGATCGGAAAACAGGGGAACAACGGAAGTGAATATTCCCGATTTGAACATGATGACCACGAGTGGTGGCGAGTGATTGAGGTGTATAATAAATTGTCGTTGGTTGACTTGGATCAAAGGACACTTTCACAACACAGACAACTCATCGATATACCTTACACTTCTCTATTTAGCCCAAGGCGATCACATTTACGCCACTCGATCCGCGCTTGACCTCGGGACTAGAATAATAGCTCAACGCTAATTGGCTCGACAAATCCGCGAGCGACCATCATCGACTTCCTCCTCCCTCGACCACGTCCAAAGTCGAGCCTCAACCTCACTCTCCGCCGTCACTCATACCACTCTCCACTCCACCCACACAACCACAGCAACATGGCTCTCCGTCTTGCAACCAGGCGCTTTGCGCCCAGCTTCGCGCCTCAGATGCTCCGCCGTAGCATGGCCACCACCATCGAGCACACCAAGGGCGAGCCCATTTCCACCGCCGCCGAGGCCATGACCGCCTCTCGCCCTCCCGTCCCCGAGACCAAGACCACCACCGTCAAGGAGCCTTCATTGGACCCCGAGGCCCTCACCAAGACCTTCCACGTCTACCGCTGGAATCCCGATGAGCCCACGAGCAAGCCCAAGATGCAGTCCTACACTCTCGACCTGAACAAGACCGGACCCATGATGTTGGACGCGCTCATCAGGATCAAGAACGAGATGGACCCGACTCTTACTTTCAGGCGAAGCTGCAGAGAGGGCATTTGCGGTTCATGCGCAATGAACATTGACGGTGTCAACACGCTGGCGTGTTTGTGTATGTGCATGGCTGTTCAGACGGAAACAAAGACACGCGCTAATATATCTTGACAGGCCGCATTCCCAGAGAAACCAAGCAGGAATCTCGCATCTACCCTCTTCCTCACACCTACGTTGTCAAGGACCTCGTGCCCGACTTGACCCAGTTCTACAAGCAGTACAAGTCCATCCAGCCCTACCTCCAGCGCGACACCGTTCCTGAGGACGTAAGTTATATGCTGCCTCCCTATAGATCGCATTACATACTAACATCAAATCCAGGGCCGCGAAAACCGTCAGTCCAAGGAAGACCGCCGTAAGCTCGACGGTCTCTACGAGTGCATCCTCTGCGCCTGCTGCAGCACATCCTGCCCTTCATACTGGTGGAACAGCGAGGAGTACCTCGGCCCCGCCGTCCTCATGCAGTCGTACCGCTGGATCGCCGACTCGCGTGACCAGAAGACCGCACAGCGCATGGACGGCCTCAACAACAGCATGAGCTTGTACCGTTGCCACACCATTCTGAACTGCAGCAGGACTTGCCCCAAGGGCCTCAACCCTGCTCTCGCCATTGCCGAGATTAAGAAGAGCATGGCCTTCACCTAGACGGCTGAAGTTGTTTAAGGAGTGAAGTTGCTGGAGACGTCTTTTCCTTTGGCTGTTCGTTTACTGCTGTTGGCGGTGTTTTTTTGTAAATACTGTAAAACTTCAAAGTTCATTTTCTCTTGACAGTGTCTTACCTTATCAACTCATAGCACTCACGGTTGAGTGACGGCTAAATTACCTCCACTCTCAATCTGAGTACATTCATGCTAATCAACGATGAGTTTAGGAGCAGACATTGACAACAAATCACCCGAGCCTAGTAAGAAGAGTCACGAAACTCCGGCCAGATACTGTCAGACGACGGATGCCCACACGTCGGCAGAGAAATGGCAGGTAGCACGCAGTACTGCCTTGGCATTGTCCTCTTATTACGGCGAATTCCCTTCAAAGCATCTCCTATGATGACGATCAGAAAATGGTATCTTCAATCGGAAGTGAACCGAACATTAGGGTTGGTGTTGGGGTTGAAAAGAAAGCAGAAATCAAGCCTCTCGTCACTAACGTCTTCCATGCGACACCAAGCGGATTGAGACGGAAATGAGAAAGACTGATTCATCCCGAGTGCTACTGATGGTCTGATCTTGATGACTACGAGGGTAATCGCGGCGGCGGCAGCAACATACTGGACACAATGGAAGCGCTAGCATCGCGAGATGTGGTGCTCGCGACAGCAGCCACAACCCACTGCACGCAATGGGAGCGCTTATGTCGAGAGGATAGCAACTGGGTGTTAGAACATGAGCCGCAACGAGCAGTACACGTCAGCGGTGATGCACGGGAAAACTCGAGAAGTCTTGTGGGGTTATACAGCTGACAGCCCAGCATTCGGTCATTGGTGGTCTAATATCAATTGGGCTTCAGCGATTTTCGGTAAGTTACAGAGTTGACGCCAGATGAGAAAAAGGAAATTCACTGTACGACGGTACTTGACACAGAGGAAGCGCTTGCCGTCGCCATCGTCTACCATCGACAGATTCCCTCGAGCAATGAGCTGCTCACAGTACCGGATAGACCATGCGAACGGATGGCGCGCGGCTGGTGGCCGTCCTTGCGGCTCTTGAAGACCACTAGATAGCATACGACATGTCTGCATTGCGATGGCGCGCGCTAACTTATGCTTGAGTGAGTTTACCTCTCGTTACACACGTCAAGCCACCAGGCTATTCCGAGGAGAGGATTCCTTGGGACCAACACGAGACAGTCGTATCCGAATTCTTGAAAGAGGTGATGTCTGCGAGATCGCTAGCTACTGGATCTGAAGAGATCGGGGAAAGCGCCACCTTAGGCAGCTTTCGTATCTGGGCAGCGAGACGCCCGCGAGAACGTTCCCTGCATGCATATGCGAGTGACGCGCGCCTAGACGAGTATGGCTTTCAGTGCAGTCGTGTTCTGTGTTGGGCGAGGAAGGAAAGTGAACGACTGCTGTTTATTATTGTAGCGCCTGACCATCATGTTGAGATGAGGGATGGAGATGGACGTATACGCGTGGTGTTTTAGGGTATACTTCATACAGCATCTTTGAAACGGCTGTCAATCTCAAACAGCCTTCTAGACGCAGGCCTAAGGAGTTCCACGTGTTTTCTGGAAATATAGAGCAAAATACATGGTAGGCTACCCCACCCAGAGTCACAGCATCGGGAGTGGTGGGTCTCTACCGTGGGCCAGCCAGCCAGAGCTCTCATCTTCTCTCAAGTCTTCACCATCAACGACATCAATAAAGAAAGGGCTCTAATTGACTGTCATTACAGCAGTATTCCACTTGACATCAAGCAATTAGCAGGCTGACCGGTGAAGCAATTGGCCTTTCGCTGAGACGCCGCAGGAGGTGGTCCAATCCCAGGCACAGACAGCCCAGAGTTGGGCGCTTAGCAAATGCATCACGGTCGAATCACACGTCGTCAGATCTGCTCTTCGTCCTCGCCAAACACCCCAAAACCAGTAAGGTCTTCGACAGCCTCGTTGGACTCTCCGTTGATTGGCCCTTCTGCCGCCTGGCTCACATCACAAACGGCGGGCCGGACAACATCATTCTTCGCCTTTGCCTCTACGCGCCCGCCGCCATCACCCCTCCAAGAATAGTTGCCGCCGTCTCTTTGTCTCTTACTACGCTTTGCAGGTGCTGTCGCAGCTTGTTGCCCCATCACCGTCTGCTTCCACACACTCCTTCGGTCGTCCTTAAGCCTTACTTCTCCCTCTTCGTGCCCCGGCTTTCTTCCCTATCCATCGGCATTCATCATTGCCAGTCCTGGGTCTTCGCCGTTGCCTTGCCGTTCGTTACCTCACTTACTTTCACTTTCACTACCTATCCAAGAGACCTCCAACCATTATGGCTTCGGCAACTGCCACGGCTACCATGGCCGCTGCTGGCTTCAACAAGCGCTCCAGCTCCAGTGCGGCCTCTTCCTTACAGACACCAGCATCTGGAACGTTTCCATCCGAATTGAGGAGCCCGATGGTGGCCTCTCCGAGCCTTCTTCGACAGGACGACGCTTTGAAGACGCCAATCACCCCACCTTCTGCTTACCTGGACTTCCTTAAGAGCATGTCCCCGGCTTTGATGAGCCCATTGCCAACGGGCACCAGTAGCCACTTCAAGTTCCCCGACAAGGTCTCGAGCCGGATCTCCGAGATTAGTACCGACAGGCCCCTACACAGTCCATCGACTTCTCAGCCAGCCTTGTCCCGGAATACGTCGTTCGAGTCGAATGCCTCTTCTACCACATCGTCAGCTGAAAGTGCTGTCTCGCATAGCAGCGCCAGCACGAAATCCCGGTCCAAGCCTCAATCGCCTCGCATCACGATTCCACAATCACCATTCGCCATGCCGGCTCCCCGATCATCTCGCACACCTCGCAGGCTTCACATTCCTCAGTCTCCCTTCACGCCTGCACTCAGCTCTGCGCACTCCACACCATACTCCGGCACCCCACTCAGCGCCGCACCCTGGAGCGCAACCTACTCACCACGCGATGCCGATCCGGAAGCCAACGGCAAGCCAGGCAAAGTCAGCGTCCGCCAAGTCGTCACTAGAACAGTGACTTACTGCCGCACACCATTGGAGCCCGCACCGCGCGGCAAGAGAAGAAAGCTGGACGCCCCAACGGTTCGCACCTCGATTCTGGAAGACTGCCTCGCCGAAGCCGAGGAACGGGCCAGCCAGGACCAGCCCACAGAGGACAAATCCACGAAGGAAGAGGTCACGGAAGTGAAGCGCGAGACTTCTGAGGCGCCGGCTGGAGTGGTCACTGCCATCCCTTCGCCGCCCAGCGACACGTAGTCGGGGCTGCGTGTTTCTTCACGACTACGACGTGCGCAAGCCTGGCGGTGCTGCCAAGGGCAATCGTGCTCAAAGCAAGAGCCATCGCTTGACGACTGAACGACGAATATCACGCCCTCTGAAATTTGATGCCTTCGATAGCCTGGCGCTCGAGGCGTAATTTTGTTTTTGGTTCGATCTGCGGAATTTGCTATTTAGCACCAACATCTTCTTTTTGCGTTGTTTCTGGGTCGGTTCATCTGGGGTTGGCAATCTGTTGAAACCTTTTCGCGAGCATTGAGCAGGGCGGAAATGTGAGCGTGTTGCAGCAACCAAAGCGCGGAACATCTTTTGAGAAAGTATTATGGTATTGATCCGTTATATTTGTGCAGAATTTTCCCTGGTCTTCCCCATCACGGACGTTCGATTCACCGTTGCCTTGGGCTGGCTTGACATGAAGATTGCCTGGTAGGTCGATGGGTCGTTTCGTATGCGGTAGTACTTGACAGTGATGATAATGATGAGAACGCTACTGGGAGCCCGGCGACTCGGATGTGACGAGGGTTTCTATGTTCTGCCTGGTTTGATGGTCAGCCAGACCGGATTCGCCGTTCTCATCGAGTGAAGTTGTGCCATTGAGAGAGAGTATGTGGTTGGTCCGTTCGCGGTATGGTCGCTCCTCCCTCTGATAAAACTCCTTTCATGTCAATCCTGTTACATTTCCGCTGTTTCTTGACACCTGATTCTCGCGCCATGCTGACACAAATCGGCGAACACGAACATAACACGGACTCGTCTGCTCTGGTGTGTGTTTCGAGGAGGCGCAATCGAGTGTCAGCACGGCGGACACACCTAGCTCGCCTTGATACAGTACTCGGCCAGAACTCCTCTCCTATCGAGCGTCGCATATACCAAAGCTGGTCCAAGGCGGACAGCTTTCTGGAGTATGGCGGTCACC
>Ga0265797_10001427_pt1 | contig 41930 bp, 39 predicted proteins | sample P2T30metagenome_FD_192433 | JGI IMG/M metagenome (GOLD analysis project Ga0265797, IMG submission 192433) | Plant litter microbial communities from East Loma Ridge, Irvine, California - P2 T30 | ecosystem: Environmental > Terrestrial > Plant litter > Unclassified | place: USA: California...
GAACGTCGCGGTCGGGTCGCGCATGAGGTGCCGGTTGAGGTCGACGGGACCGGAGTAGTACCCCTGAGCCGGCGACGGGAACCCGGCGGGCACGGCCTCGGGCGCGAGCTGCGGCAGCTCTTGGTCAGGCCGGTCCGGGCCCGCGACGGGGCCGACGACGTGGGTCACGGGTGGGCTCCCTCCGGCTCGTCGCGGTCGCCGCCGCGGGTGCGGCGGCCCGTCGATCATGCCCCGGGCCACCGACAGGCGACGGTACGGGCAGGGCCGGGGGACGACGTCGACGGAGGACGGACCAGGACCAGCTCTCGCAGGTCACAAGGCGTGGGCCGTGACTTATGAGAAGATGCCAGAAGTCATAAAGAGGGAGCGTGGTCTGATGAGGGGATCGCCGTCCGTCGGGTGGCCGGCTCTGGAGCACGAAGAGCGCGTGTGGCGTCCGAGTGCGCAGGCCACGTGGGGCGTCCACGCCGAACGCGCCGCCCTCGGCCACCCGTACCGCTCCGCCCTGGTACCGACCATCGCGGGCCTCGTGCCGTCACCGAGCCGTGAGGTCCGCGAGCAGGCGGACCAGGCGGAACGGGAGCTGACCCGGTTCGACGCCGAGCAGGGCGTCCGCGTCGCGTCCTTCGCGCCCGTGCTCCTGCGCTCCGAGGCTGCGTCGTCATCGCAGATCGAGAACCTCACGGCCTCGGCGCGCGCCATCTTCAGTGCCGAGCTCGGCGCGAAGCGCAGCCGCGACGCGGAGGAGATCGCCGCGAACACGGCGGCGATGCAGGCCGCCATCGACCTGTCGCGGGACATCTCGCCGTCGTCCGTCAAGCGGATGCACGCCGTGCTGCTCGAGAAGCAGCCGCGGCACGCACCGGGGGAGTGGCGCGACGAGCCCGTGTGGATCGGCACGCGGACGGATTCACCGGTCGGCGCGTCCTACGTCGCTCCGCACCACGACCACCTCGGGGCCCTCGTCGACGACCTCATGTCGTTCGCGAGGGACGAGGACGTGCCGCCGCTCGTGTCGGTGGCCGTCGCTCACGCCCAGTTCGAGACGATCCACCCGTTCAGTGACGGCAACGGCAGGACGGGCAGGGCCCTCGCCCAGTCGATGCTGCGCCACCGCGGAGTCACGCGGAAGGTCGCCGTACCGGTGTCGGCGGGCCTCCTCGCCGACGTCGAGGGGTACCACGCCGCGCTCACGGCCTACCGCGCCGGGGACGTGGACCCCATCGTGCGCGCCTTCGCCGACGCCTCGCTGCGGGCTGTGCACAACGCGCGTCAGTTGGTCGCGGAGATCGACGCGATCCGAGCCAGCTGGGACGACCGCCTCACGGTGCGCCGCGACTCGGGAGCGTGGCGGCTCCTCGACGTGCTCGCGCGGCGCCCGGTCCTCACGAGTGCGGCCGCGGCGGTGGAACTCGGCGTCCAGCAGCCGAACGCGTACCCCCCGCTCCGGGCACTGGTCGAGGCCGGCATCGCGAAGTCGAAGAACGAGCACCAGATCGGTCCGTTCTGGCGCAGCGACGAGGTGCTCGCCGCCGTCGACGCGTTCGCAGAGCGCGCCGGCCGGCGCTCGCGGTCGTGACGACGTCTGCGGTCGCTCCCGAGCCCCGCCTCCACGCCCCCTGTCCGCCCACGGCCGGCACCTCGTAGGTTGGCCCGATGCCCGTCCTCACCCGCACCCGTGCCGGCACCCGTGAGACCCTCGACCTGACCCCGGTCATGGCCGCCTACGCGGCCGTCACCGGCGTCCGCAAGGGACTGGCGCACCTCCTGACCCGCCTGGGGTGGCGGCCGGCCCTGCTGCCGTACGCCGGGTACGCGGGTGCGGAGCACGCGAGGGTCCTGGCGAGGGTGGTCCTCGCCCCGCTCTCGGCCGACCCGGCGGCGCGCCGCGGCATCGCCGCGTGGCGGCGACTGTTCACCCTCGAGCGCCCCTCGGTCGAGGTCGAGATCGAGCTGGGCGGCACGACCGTGACGGCGGTGAGCGACGAGCAGGGGGTCCTCGACGCGACGGTGGACCTCGACGGCCCGCTCGGCGACGGCCCGGTCGAGGCCGTCCTGCGCGTCCCCGGTCGGGAGCCGACCCGCGTGCCCGTCCACGTCGTCGCGGAGGGCGGGAGCCGCGGCGTCGTCTGCGACATCGACGACACCGTGTGGGTCACGGGCCTCGCGAACCCGCTCGCGGCGGCGAGGCGCACCTTCTGGGGCAGGAGCGCGACGCGGCGGTCCGTCCCCGGCATGGCTGACCTCGTGCACGAGGCCGTGCGCGGCCAGGACCGGCCCGCCGTCGTCTACGTCAGCAACGGCCCGTGGAACTTCGCGGGCATCGCCTCTCGGTTCCTCGAGAGGAACGGCTTCCCGGCCGGGACGGTCCTCATGACCGACTGGGGCATCACCCCGGACCGCTGGTTCCGCGACGGCAAGGAGCACAAGCGCTCGTCGCTGCGGCGCCTGCACGAGGACCTGCCGCACGTCGCGTGGGTGCTCGTCGGCGACGACGGCGAGCACGACCCCGAGCTCTACGCGGCGTTCGCCCGCGACCACGGCGACGCCGTCCGCGCGATCGCGGTCCGGCAGGTGCAGGAGGCGGCGGCCGGCGACCGCGAGCAGGTCACGTCCGCGCACGGCGTCCCCGTCGTCCACGGACCCGACGGGCACGCGCTCCTGCCGTTGCTCCGCGACGCGTTGGCGCGGCGCGAGGCGCGCTGAACCGCACCGCGCCTCCGGTGCCGCCCCGCACCGCGACCCGCGACCCGCGCCCCTCACCGCATCCCGCCCCGCGCCTGCGGCGCACCCTGACGACCGTCCGTCGGGTCGCGTGAGCCGTCCGGTCCTCGCGGCCTGACGCGCCCCCGTACTGGGGTGGGCGGCCGACTCGCACTCGGTGCACGCATCTCGATACCTTTCAGTATCCAGACGCGCCGCCTCTGTCGAGAGGCGCCGGCTCCTGCCCGGTCCCACGTCTGTCGCGCCGTCCGGCGCTCGAGACGCGAGGACCCTCCATGCGATCCAGCCTGCCCGCGCGCCTGCGCACCGTCACCGCTCGGGCCGCCGCGCGCCTCAGGAGCGCCGCCCGCCCGACCGTGCTGCTCCGGGCGGCGGCCCTCGTCCTCGTCGTCCTCGCCCTGGCGCCGCTCGTCGACCTCGTCGCGCTGCTCGTGCTCGGCGTCGTCTCCCAGCAGGCCTCCTTCGACTCCGGGGGAGCACTGATCGTCCGTTCCCTCGGCGTCCAGGCCGTCCAGTACGGCATCGCGGCGCTCGCCGTCCTCACCGCCGTCCTCGCCGTCCTCTCGATGACCGCGCAGCGCGCCGCGGGCGGCCGTCGGACCCTGCGACGCGCCCTGCCGCACGCCCTCCGCGCCCTGCCCCGCCTGGTCGTCGTCGAGCTCGTCCTCGTCGTGGTCGCCGCCGCGTCGGCCCTGCTCACCGTGCCCCTCGTCGTCGTGGGCCTGGTCGCAGCCCTCGCCCTGCGCCTCCGGCACCGTCCCCCGCGCGTCGTCTGACGGGCCCTGCTGCTCGCCGTCCCGCTCGCGCCCGCCGTCGTCGCGGCCGGCCTGGCGGTCGCCGCGGTCCCGGCGTCGCTCTCGGAGCCGCGCTCGCCGCGGGCCCTCGCGGGGCGGGCCCTGCACCTCCTGCGCACGCGGACGTCCCGCGTCGTCGCCGTCGTGGCCGGGGTCGGCGTCACGTCGGCCGTCCTCACCGTCGCCGCGCGCCTGCTCGTCGGACCGGCGACGGAGGGTCCCGTCGAGGCGCTGCCCGCAGAGACGCTCGTCCTGGCCGCCCTCGTCACCGTGCTGCTCGTCGTCACCGGCACCGCCTTCGCCGTCCTGCTGCCCCCGGAGTCGGTGCCCACCCTGGGCGATCCCGGTCGCCCCCGGCGGTCGCGCCGGTCGGGCGTCCTGCTGCACCCGCTGACGACCGCGGCTCCGGTGGCCGTCGTCACGATCGTCGCGATGCTCGTCCCGTTGATGCCGGCGACCGGCGCGGCGGCCGCCGAGGGGACGGGTGGCAGCACGAGCGCCGTCACGGACGCTCCCGCGGTGACGCCCGCCGCCGACGCGGCGCCCGACGTCGCCCCGGAGGCCGCGACCGGTGCGGCGGTCGCGCCCGGTCCGCAGGCCGCGTCGTCGGCGCCCGCGCCCGCGCTGCCCTCGTCGGCCACGCCCGCCCCGGCTGCTCCGGCGGCTCCCGCCCCGGCACGGGCGGCCGCGGTCACGCCGCACCCGACGACGGTGGACGTCCAGCTCTCCTGGGGCACGGTGCTCGGCGACGACCAGGAGGCGTGGATCGACGTCACGGCCGACGGGACGACGGACGTCCCGACGGGGTCCGTCGTCGTGCACCGCGTCGACGCCGACCCGACGACCGAGGACGAGGAGGTCACCTCGTTCGACCTCGCGGACGGCTCTCCGTACCTCGTCCCCACCGCCCGGTTCGGCGCCGCCGACGTGGACCTGCGCTTCACGTACGTCCCCGACGACGCCGCCTTCGCGGGCAGCGAGCGGGTCGTCGACGCGCACTACCAGCCGGCGCGCCTCACCCCCGTCCACCGCGAGGTCCGGCACACGCCCTCGTCGCCCGTGCCCTACGGCGCGCAGCACACCCTCACCGTGGTGCTCGAGAGCTCCGCGGACGCCGACGGGCTGCAGCTGGACCTCCGCGACCAGGCCGGCTGGACGCTCGTGGCGTCGACGCCCTTCTCCATCGTCGACGGCAAGGCGACGGTCGTCGTCGACCTCACGGGCAAGCTGACGGCGGGGCAGCACGACTTCGTCTACGAGGTCCCCGCGACGAGCACGCACGAGGGCACGGGCTCGGAGGCGCCGTCCGTCGTCGTCGAGCAGACGACCACGACCACGACCCTCACCCTCCTGCGCCAGGAGGTCCTCGTCGGGGACCCCGCGCACCTGGGCGTGAAGGTGGTGTCCGACTCGGGGGCCGTCGTCGACAGGGGCTTCGTCGTGTACCGCCGGAACGGCGTCGAGGTGCAGCGCGTCCCCGTGTACGCGGGCGACGCGACGTGGACCTGGACCGCGACCACGACCGGACCCCAGGAGTGGACCGTCGAGTACCACGACCCCGCCCGCGGCTTCGGGCCCTCGGAGGACACCGCGTCGCAGGACGTCGTGGTGCGCCCCGCCCCGCGGCCGACGTTCTCGTGGACGGTCGGCGCCGACGTCGAGGACGCCGTCCTGACCGGCACCTTCCCCGCGTGGACCGGCCTGTCGGCACCCACGGGGACGGTCACGGTGAGCACGACCGACGGCGTCGACGTCGGACGCGGCACGCTGGCCGCCGACGGCAGCGTGCGCGTGCCGGTGGCCGCGCCGCGGGGCGCGTTCCTCCTCGCCACCTACGGCGGCGACACGGTCTATGCGGCCGAGACCTACGCGCTCCCGCACCGCGGGACGGTGACCTACAGGCCCGAGGTGACCCTCTCGGCCCCCGCGACGGCCACCGTCGACGGCACGGTCGCCCTCGACGTCACGGTCGACGGCGTGCCCGCCGACCTCCTGCGCGACGTCGAGGTCGTCCGCCAGCGCGACGGGGCGGGAGCGCCGGAGGCGGTGGGTCGCCTCGACCTCGCCGGTGGGCTCTCCGGCCGGATCGAGGTCACCGAGCGCACCGAGGGCGACTGGACCTACACCGCCTCGGCGACGTTCGACCCGTCGGCGGGCGTGCTGCGCGCCTCCTCCGCACCGGCCACGGTGACGTGGTCGCTGCCGGCCGAGCCCCTGCTGGGCCTCGAGGTCGGCGCCGGACCCTTCGCCTCGGGCGAGGCCGTCCCGGTCACCGTGACGGCGGCGGCGCTGCCCGGCGGCGGCCACGGCGTGCCCGCCGGCACCGAGGCCACGATCACCGGCCGCGTCGACGGCCGGCCGGTCCTCACCGCCACGGTGGTCCTCACCGCCGGGGCCGACGGCGGCCTCCGCGGGACGACCACGGTCACCCGCGAGCTCGGCGGCACCGTCGAGCTGACCGCGACCGTGCGCTACGGGACGCGTCCCTGGACGGCGACCAGCGCCTCCGGGTCGACGACGATCGAGCCGCCCGTGCCCGTCGTCTCGATCGCCCCGATGGGCCCGCTGCGCGTCGGCAGCCCCGCCACCTTCGAGGTGCGCTACGCCCCGTCCGCCCCCTCGCTCGCCCAGGTGAGGGGCTTCGCGGCCACCGTCACCGTCGGCGACCGCAGGCTGCCCGTGTCGCTCGAACAGCCGCACTTCGGCCTCACCGTGCCGTCGCTGGTGGCCCGGGTCACCGTCGACGTCGTCAGCGCCGCCGACCTCACGGCCACCGTGACGGTCCCCGGCGACGGGGTCCTGCACGGCACCGCGACGGCGACGACCACCGAGCACGTCGCGAAGCTGGCGACGCGCGTGCGGCTGGAGGTGCCCGCGACGGCCACGGCCGGGCTGCCGCTGCTCGTGGGCGCGACGGTGACGAACGACCCCGCGGTCGTCACCGGGGTCGCGCCGCACCCCACCGGCGAGGTCGTCGTCACGGCCCAGCCCTCGGGCCTCGGCTGCACGGTGCCCGCCGGTGCGAGCTGGTGCGCGCTGCCGGGTGAGGCCGTGGTCCCCGGGCACAACGCCCTGGTCGCGACGTACGCCGGCGACGCCGACCACGACGGCTCGACGGCGGGGGACTCCGTCACCGGGTCGTCGCGTCGCACCACGCTGAACTGGAAGGCCTCGCCGGCCCTCGAGTCCGTCGTCTCGGGGCAGCCCGTCACGTTCTCGTGGACGGTGGCCACCGGCACCACGCTGCGCGACCCCGCGGGCACGGTCGAGGTGGCCCTCGGTGGGGCGAGCTGCCGCGCCGACGTCTCCGTCGGCCGGTGCACGCTGACCGTCCCGCTGCCCCCGGGCCTGTTCTCGTCGACGCTGCAGCAGGTGACGGTCCGCTTCGTCCCGTCCGACGACGCGGTGGGCGCCACGGACACGACCACGGTGACGCCGCGGGACTGCGTCGTCGTCGGCACCGTCGCGGGCCTCGGCATCAGCCTCGAGGGCGACCCGGCGGCGGCGTGCCGGCGCCAGGGCCAGGACGGGTTCCTCACGGGCACCTGGGTCACCGCGCGGCACGCGGCCGTCGCCGCCCCCTACGCGTTCGAGTCCTGGACCGTGGAGGGCGGGGCCTCGTCCCGCGCCGCGGAGTACGAGTTCCGCACGCGGCACAGCTTCACGATCGGGTACCAGACCCGGTACGCGCCCGTCTGCCACACGCTGAGCCTCGACCCGGGCCCCGCGCGCGTCGCGAGGTCCGACCCGTCGTGGACGACGAGCGAGCAGTACCGGACGAAGGGCGGCATCGTGCCCCTCACCGAGCCGAACTGCGCCTCGCCCGTGCGGGCGACGCCGGAGGAGCTGCAGGAGCTCAAGGACGGACGCCCGCGCTACGCCGAGGGCACCGACGTCGACGTGCGGATCGGCTCGATCACGAGCTGGACGGACGCGCAGCTGGACGTGGGGACCCCGTACGTCGTGGACACCGTCACCGGTGCCACGCCCACCGGGCAGTCTCCCGACCTGTACCGCACCACGATGACCGGCGACCGGACGGTGTCGGCGACCTTCAGGGCCAGGGACTGCACCGTCGTGACGGTGCGCGAGGGCCAGGGCGGCTCGCAGGCGGTCACCGCCTCGGTGCGCCCCGAGGAGAGCCGCTGGCTGCGGCCCGCCGACGGCACCTGCACGGACCCCGACGGACGCCAGGGCTACGTGCCGGGTTCGACCCTCACGGTGACGGCGACGCCCGACGAGGGCAACTACCTCGGCGAGTGGCGCGTGCCCGGGCGCGAGCCGCTGAGGTACCGGGGCGGCCTCGTCGACCCCTATTCGATCGACGTCATCGGCGACGCGCCCCGGGACCGGGCCTCCGGTGCCGCGGGCGCGGCGTCGCGGACCTTCGTCGTGCCGAAGCCCCGCGACACGGTGCTCGACATCGGCGTCGTCTACCAGGAGGTGCGCTGCATCCCGGTGACGACCAGCGTGGTCCTGCCCGTCGACGTCGGGGGCGCGCAGACCGTCACGCCGACCACCTTCGTCGACGTCGAGGGCGGACGGCCGTCCGACGCGCTCGGCTGCGGACCGCGCCACACGGGCCCCACGGCGGGCCAGAGGACAGGCGGCACCGTGGAGCACGTCCAGACCGACTGGTTCGTCGGGACAGCGGTGCTCCGGGTCGAACGTGACTCGTACGCCCTCGTGCAGCAGTTCCTCCGCAACGGCAGCGGCGAGCGGTACCTCGCTCAGGACCAGTCCTACGTCCGCTGGGGCGTGGCCGAAGGTGCCGAGGGCGTCGCGGAACCCGGCACCGACACGTCCGGGAAGGGCCCCGTGCTCCGTCTGGCCTCCGTGCCCGACACGGGGGCGAGGGTGGTGGCGCGGTACGTGAGCGACACCTGCCGCCCCGTCGAGGTGACCTACCCGCAGGGCGGCACGCTGGAGACCTGGTCGGACGGCTCCCGGAGGGGCGACACCGGCGTGCCCTGCCCGCCCGGCACGGGCGCCGTCGGAGACAGCATGTGGATGAAGGCGGCCCAGCCGGCCGCGAGCGGCATCGTCCCGATCGTCTCCCGGCACGTCTACGGCAGCCGCGAGGCGGAGGAGTGGCCCGAGGGGGTCACGGCCGCCGACGGACGCCGCTACATCGCCCTGCCCGCAGCCCGGGCGCACCTCTCGACGGTGCCCTCCGCCCCGATGCGGCTCGAGTACTGCGTGCCGCTCGACCTCAGGGTCATGACGCAGGACCGCGAAGGTGGCTTCCGGCGGGAGGACCTCGGCGCGGGTCCGTACGAGCTCGACGCGCTCGCGAAGGGCGGCTGGGCCGACCTGGTCGCCAAGACCGGTGGGTGCCCGCCGCTCTGGGCGCGTCCCGGTGACACGGTCACCGTCGGCCTCACCGACGTCGGCGCGTTCGGCTACGACCTCGTCGAGGGCGAGCGGACGGTCGCCGTGCCGACGGACGGCTCGATGCCGGTCGTCGAGCTGCGCCTGCGCGCCAAGTGCGCGAGGGTCTCGGTCGGCGACCGCGTCGACCTGGTCAACGCACCGAACTGCGGCCACGACGCGTCGGCCTTCGTGCTCGGGTCGGCGGTGCAGCTGCAGGCGGACGTCCCGTCGGGCGGTCGCCTGAACAGCTGGTCCGGCGTCGACGCGAGCGAGAACGCGACGGCCTGGGTCGTCGTCACCGGGGACCGGCAGGTGTCTGCCGACATCCACGTGCCGAACCTCGGTGAGCGCATCGCCAACGGGCTCTCGAGCGTCGCGCAGCGGATCGTGGCCCTGGGCGTCGTGGTGCTGACCGGCATCGCGCTCATGGAGATGACGCTCGTGAAGGTGCTCGGGATGGCCATGACCGGGATCTCGATGGGGCTGAAGGCCGCGGGCGCCTCCGGTGCCGCGCTCGACGGGTTCGACCGGGCGACGGCGATCGTCACCGCCCAGACCGCCCTGCCCTCGATGCTGTCGGGCTGCGTGTCGGACTGGGCCCACGGGCCGAGCCTGACGCAGGCGAACCTCGCCTCCAAGGTCGGGGCGGCGGGGAGCGTCTTCGTCGCCAACAAGGCGGCGGGCCTCGTGGTCCCGCAGGTCACGATCGCCGACAGGCAGGCCTACGACTGGGTCGTCAACACGGTCGACGCGTTCGGCTCGGGGTCGTACCTGCAGGACGCGCGGGGCCAGTGGTCGGCGATGGGCTCGAGCCTGGGCGGCTGCCTCGAGACGAGGACCGAGCAGGTCATCGACCCGATCATCAAGAAGTACTGACGCCGGGCGCGGCTCGACCCCGACCGTCGAGCCGCGCCAGCAGCGCACCGTGCGGCCGGGGCCCCGTGGGGGTCCCGGTCCGCGTGTGCACCTCGACCACGGTGAGGCCGGAGTCGCGCACGGCCCGGGCGAGGGCGTCCGGCCGCCAGCGCCACGCGGTGACGACCGCGTGGTCGAACGGCTCGACCTCGTCGCCGACGAAGAAGCCGACGAGCAGCCCACCGCCGGGGCGCAGGACGCGGACGGCCTCGTCGAGGGCGTGCCCGATGGCCGTCGGCTCGTGGTGGACGAGCGAGTACCAGGCGAGCACGCCGGCGAGGCTGCCGTCGCCGTGGGGGAGCGCCTCGAGGTCGCCCACCTCGAACGCCACCCCGGGGTGCGCGGCCCGGGCGTGCTCGACGAACGCGGGCACGCGGTCGAGGCCGCGCACGTCGACGCCCCGCGCGGCGAGGTGCGCCGTCCAGTGCCCGGGTCCACAGCCGGCGTCGAGCACGGGGCCGTCGAGCCCCCTGGCCCACGTGGTGACGAGGTGCTCGTCGGCGGGGTGCACGGCCGTCATCGTGCCGAGCTGCTCGGCGTACTCGGCGGCGCGACGTGCGTACGCGGCCTCGACGTCAGGAGTGCTCACGCGGGCAGCCTGCCACGCGTCGACGGTGCCAGGCGTCGACGGTGCCCACGTCCGGCGGGTCCGCGTGCGGGGACCGATCGGACGTGGACACCGTCACGAGGACGCTGTGCTCAGCGGCCCTCCCCGGCTCGCCCGGCCTGCTCGGACTCGGCCAGCTGGTGGGCGACGCGCTCGCGGTCGGCGCGCGACCAGGTCTCGCGGCTCGTGACGATCCCGACGAGCCCGATCGTGGCGGCGAGCAGCACGACCACCGCGGCCCCGGGCCAGCCGAACGCACCGACCATGAGCGCGGCGATGAACGGCGCGAAGCCGCCGATCGACGCGGCGATCTGGTAGCCGAGCGACGCACCCGTGGTCCGGGTGGAGGTGCCGAACTGCTCGGTGAGCAGCGAGCCCTGCACGCCCGTCAGGGTCGCGTGGATGACGCCGATGCCGAGCACGAAGGTGAGCACGACGAGCGCCGGCACGGCGTCGTTCGTGAGCAGGTACATCGGGAACGCGAAGGCCATCGCCGCCACGCAGCCACCGACGTACAACGGCTTGCGGCCGACCTTGTCGCTCAGCGCCCCTGCCGTGAAGGTGACGAAGATCGCCAGGACGCTGGCTCCCGTGATCGCACCGAGGGCCAGGGGCCTGATGTCGGGGAACCGCCCGGTGAGGTAGTTGAGCAGGTAGGTCGCGGTCGAGTAGTAGGTGAAGGACTCGACGACGCGCAGCGAGATCACCCGCAGGATGCTCTTCCAGTCCTCCCGGATCGCGGTCACGAACGGGTTCTTCACCGTCGTGCCGCTCGCCTTGGCCTCTTCGAACTCGGGGCTCTCGCTGAGCCGCGACCGCACGATCAGTGCCACGACGACGAGGACCGCGCTGAGCAGGAACGGCAGGCGCCACTGCCAGTCCCCCTCGAGGCCCGAGCTGAGCACGAACATGCCGCTGGCCAGGGCGATCCCGAGCGGGTTGCCGGCCTGCGGGATGGCGGCGTACATGCCCCGCCTGTTCCAGGGGGCGTGCTCGTAGGCCATGGTGATCGCGCCGCCCCACTCCGCACCGAAGGCCAGGCCCTGCAGCATGCGGATGAGCACGAGCAGGATCGGCGCGATGACGCCGACCGTGGCGTAGGTGGGCAGCAGTCCGATGAAGAACGTCGCCCCGCCCATGAGCAGCATGGCGGCGACGAGCACGGGCTTGCGACCGAACCGGTCGGCGAAGTACCCGCCGACGGCGCCGCCGAGCGGACGCATGAGGAACCCGACGGCGAGGGTCGCGAAGCTGAGCAGGGTGCCGATGAACGGGTCGCTCTCGGGGAAGAACACCGCTCCGAAGTACAGCGCCGAGGCGGTGCCGTAGGCGATGAAGTCGTAGTTCTCGACGCTCGTGCCGATGCCGGCGGCGATCGAGGTCTTGAGCCGGTCGGGCGAGCCCCTCACGGACGTGCGGGGCGTGGGGTGGGCGGTGCTGGTCATCGTGGATCTCCGTCGATCGGTGACGCGGGGCGGGGGAGGAGCGGTCAGGGCATCGGGTAGGTGCGGTCGTCGAGGGCCGCGAGCTTCGCGACGCGGCGACGGGTGTCGTCGTCGTCGTCGAACGTCGCGGTGAGGAACCCCTCGACGATCTCGGGCACGAAGGCCCGGGGCGTCAGCCACGCGCCGAGGGCGATGGCGTTCGCGTCGTCGTGCTCCACCGCCTGGTGGGCCGAGTAGGGCTCGTTCGCGAGCCCGCACCGGATGCCGGGGATCTTGTTGGCCGCCATGATGGCGCCCGCTCCCGTGCCGCACACGAGGATCGCGCGGTCGGCGCGCCCCGCCAGCACGGGAGCACACGTGGCGGCGGTGATGTCGGGGAAGTCGACGGGGTCGGTCCCGTCGGTGCCGCAGTCGACGACCTCGTGCCCGAGGGCGGTGACGGCGTCGGCGACCTGCTGCTTCAGGGGGAATCCGGCGTGGTCGGCGCCGAGTGAGACGATCATGCGTCCTCCGAGGTGGTGGGTGCGGTGGATGTGGTGGTGGTGGTGCGTGCTGCGGTGGTGCCGACCGGCACGTGGGGCGCGTGGCCGGAGGCGCGCAGGGCCTCGTCGACCTCGGCGCGCGTCGGGACGGAGGTCGCGGCTCCTGCCCGGCCCACGGTGAGGCCGGCGGCGGTGCCCGCGACCACGAGATCGCTCCGGGTCACGTGCTCGTCGCGCAGCCGCGCGGCGAGCTGGCCGATGAAGGTGTCGCCCGCAGCGGTCGTGTCGACCACGTCGACGACTGCCGCGGGCACGGCCTCGGTCCGGTCGCCGTCGACGACGACGCTGCCGTCGGCGCCGAGCGTGACGACCACGACGGCGTGGAGGCGCTCGCCGACGGCGTGGGCTGTCCGGAGGCGGTGCTCGCCCTCGTCCTGCCCGTGGCCGGCCTCGGCGGGAGGTGCCGCGTCCACGTCGAGCAGCCGTGCGACGACGGCGAGCTCGTGCGCGTTGACGACGACGACGTCGACGTCGCGGGGGACGTCGGCGACGTCCGTGGGGGCGGGTGCGGCGTTCCACACCACCGTCGCGCCCGCGGCGGACGCGAGCGCCGCGGCGGCGAGCGTGCTGGCGCCGGCGAGCTCGTGCTGCAGCACGACGACGTCGTCCCGGTCGACGTCGAGGGTGGCGAGGCCGTGGCGCACGGCGGCGACGTCGAGGGCCGCGTTCGCGCCGGGCACCACCACGATGCTGTTCTCGCCCGCCTCGTCGACCGTGACGACCGCGTGTCCGGTCACGGTGCCGTGGGCGGTCACGAGCGTGGACGCGTCGATGCGCTCCTGCTCGAGGAACGCGCAGGTCTCGGCCCCGGCGTCGTCGTCGCCGACGGCGGCGACGAACGCGACCTCGGCGCCGGCGCGGGCCGCGGCGACCGCCTGGTTGAGCCCCTTGCCGCCGACGCCGTGCTCGAGCGCCGTGCCGACCACGGTCTCCCCGGGGCCGGGGTGGCGGGGTGCCCGGACGACGAGATCGTGGTTGACGCTGCCGACCACCACGACGCGACGGCCCGCGCCGGTCACGGGGTGGCCCCCGCGGTCGTCCGCCCGACCCCGTCGGCGCTGCTCGGGCCGCGGGCGATGAAGCGGGTGGGCACGACGACGGACTCCGCGGGTTCGCCGGCCAGGAGTCGCGTGAGCAGGCGCACGCCCTGTCGACCGATCTCGTCGGCGTCGTTCACGACGCTCGAGACGGCAGGGGAGACGTGGTCGAACCACGGGGCGTCGTCGAAGGCGACGAGCTCGACGTCGTCGACGAGCCCGCGGCGACGCAGCTCGGTGCGTGCGCCGAGTGCCATCAGTCCGTCGGCGGTGAGCAGGGCGGTGGGGCGTGCACCGGCGTCGAACAGGCGCGCCGTGGCGGTCTCGCCGCTCGCGGCCTGGTAGTCGCCGAACGCCACGTCGGCGTCCGCGACGGCCACGCCGAGGTCGGAGCAGGCGGCTCGGAACGCGTCGAGGCGCTCGACCGAGGTCGACACGCTGCGGGGCCCGGACACGTACCCGATCGCGCGGTGGCCGCGGGCCACGAGGTGCTCGACCGCGGCGCGGACGCCGCGCGCGTTGTCGGAGGTGACGGACGGGACGTCGAGCTCGGCGAGCGTCCGGTCGACGAACACGACCGGGCGGTCCGAGGCGACGAGCTCGACGAGCGCCGAGGAGTCGTGGCCCTGGGGGGCGACGATCATGCCGTCGACGCGCTGCGAGCCGAAGGCCCGCAGGGAGCGCTGCTCCTGCTCGGGGTCCTCGTCCACGTTGGCGAGCAGCACCGTGTACCCGGCGGCGCGCGCTTCGCGCTCGGCGCCGTGGGCGAGGTCGGCGAAGAAGGGGTTGCGGATGTCGGAGACGAGCAGCCCGAGGACGTCCGTGCGGCTGCGTCGCAGCGAGCGGGCAGGGCCGTTGGTCACGAAGCGGAGCTCGGCGGCGGCGGTCTCGACGGCCGTCCTCGCCGCGGCGGAGGCGGGTCCCCGGCCGCTCAGCACCCGCGACGCCGTGCCGACGCCCACACCGGCGCGTGCCGCCACGTCCTTGATGGTCGTCATCGAACCTCCGGTGGAATCGTTTCCAGTGTGGGAACGGTTCCACTCTGCACGATCGGCCCCCCTCGCGCAAGGGTCGCCGCAGCCGCGGCGGGGACCGACGGCGGCGACCGACCTGTCCTCTGGTGGGTCGCGCTCCCGGTCCCTAGCGTGGAGGAATTGACGACACGCGTCGCGCAAATCGGCGGGCGCGGGTCACGGACCACCGACCAGGCAAAGGAGCCGGACATGGCACGACTCGACGGAAAGATCGCCCTCGTCAGCGGGGGAGCACGCGGCATGGGGGCGTCGCACGCCCGCGCGATCGTGCGCGAGGGGGGCAGGGTCGTCGTCGGCGACCTGCTCGACGACGAGGGCCGCGCGCTCGCCGAGGAGCTCGGGGACGCCGCACGCTACGTCCACCTCGACGTCACCTCGCCCGACGACTGGGCCGCCGCCGTCGCCACCGCCGTCGACGAGTTCGGCGGGCTCAACGTGCTCGTCAACAACGCCGGCATCGTCACCTTCGGCCGCCTCGGCACCTACACGCTCGAGCAGTGGAACCAGATCCTCGCGATCAACGTGACGGGCGCGTTCCTCGGCATCACGGCGGCCCGCGACGCGCTCGCCGCCTCGGCCCCTTCGTCGATCGTCAACATCTCGTCGACGGCCGGGCTGCAGGGCACGACGGCGCTGCACGGCTACGTCGCGTCGAAGTTCGCGATCCGCGGCCTCACCAAGTCGGTGGCGCTCGAGCTCGGGGCGGAGGACGTGCGCGCCAACTCGGTGCACCCGGGCGTGATCCGCACCCCGATGACCGACGGGCTCGAGCTCGGCGACCAGCTCGGCGCCTTGCACCGCATCGGCGAGCCCGAGGAGGTCTCGGCGCTCGTCCTCTACCTCGCCAGCGACGAGTCGAGCTTCCAGACCGGTGCCGAGTTCGTCATCGACGGCGGTGAGCTCGCCGGCGAGAGCGACAGCGTCGCCGAGTAGCCGGCGACCGGTGGCCGTGGTCGCCGGTGGTGGCGCCCGGGCGCCCGACGCCCGGGCGACCGGGCGCCACGCCCCGCTCGGGGGCGTGACGGGGGGACCGGTCGTGGTCCAGGCTCGGTGGGTCCGTGCCGTCCGAAGGGACTCCCGTCATGCTCTCGCTCGTCTACACCAGCGTCGCCCGCGCCCCGTTCTCGGACGGCGACCTCGCCACCCTGCTCATGAACAGCCGTGCCACGAACCGCCGCGCCGGCCTCTCCGGGGTGCTGCTGCACCGGGACGGCCGCTTCGTGCAGGTGCTCGAGGGGCCCGACGACGCGGTGCGCCGGCGCTACGAGCTCATCGCCGCCGACCCGCGGCACGCCGAGGTCGTCCTGCTGCTCGGCGAGACGATCGACGAGCGCCGGTTCGGCGACTGGTCGATGGGCTACCGGGCGACGACCGACACCCTCGCCGCCGAGATCCCCGGCTTCGCGCACCTCGCGGGGGCCGAGCTCGGCGGTGCCCTCGACCGGTCCGCGCTCGAGCCGTCCGTGCGCGCCCTGCTCGAGTGGTGCCGAGGTCCGGTGCCCGCGGCCGGCTGACGCCGCCGGGGCCGGAGGCGCGCCCCGCGTCCGCCCCGCGCGCCGCGTCCTCGCGTGCCCGCAGCCCCTGTCGCCCCCGTGTCGGGCAGGTGTCGGGCGGCTGTCGGGCCCCTGTCGTGGTGCCGCGGCCCGTACGCTCGGAGCATGGGGGGCATGAACGAGACACGGGTGCCGGAGCTCCGCAGGGAGCGCGGCTGGACGCAGGAACGACTGGCCGAGGCGAGCGGGGTGACGGTCCGCACGGTGCAACGCCTCGAGGCGGGGAACGACGCCGGCCTCGAGACGCTGTCGCTCGTGGCGCGGGCGTTGGGGGTCCCGGTGCGCGACCTCTTCTCTCGCGTCGACGAGGAGTCGTACGGCCGATCCGTGGCGGCGCTCGACGAGCGCGCGGAACGGCAGCAGGCGCGCCGTGACACCATCACGGACGGCCTCCGGGCCCTCTTCCACGGCGTCGGCGTGCTCGTCACCATCGCCGTCGTCGTGGCCGTGGCGAAGGACCTGCTGCCCGGCGTGGGGATCCTCGCCGTGCCGGCGTACTGGGTCGCCGGCTGGCTGCTGTCGGCGTTCCTCTTCGCCGTCGTCGTGAGTCCCCGGCTGGACCGGGCCCTGCCGCTGTCGCGGGACCGCGACGGCGCCCGTGACCGAGCGACCTCCGACGGCGCCGGCTGACGCCGGCTCCCACCGGCTGACGCTGCCGGGGCCGGAGGCGCGCCCCGCGTCCGCCCCGCGTCCGCCCGCGTTCGCCCCGCAGGCCGCATCCGCCCCGCCCCGCCCGCTGCGTCCGCCCCGCCCGCCGGTCCGCCCCCCGAGGGAGGCGCTCGCCGTGCCGCGGCCCTAGGGTCGACGCGTGTTCCCCACCGGCTACGACTTCACCTGGGCCCTCGTGGTCGCCGTCTACCTCGTCCTGCTCGGCGGGGCGGTCGTGCTGCTCGTGCTCGCCGCCCGCGTGCTGTTCTGGCTCGCGCGCTTCCTGCGCGTCGCGACGCACGAGCGCGAGCTGCGCCACGAGCTGTCGCTCAACGACGACGCCCCCTCGAGCGACGACGCCCGCTCGGGCGGGCAGGCCACCTCGCGCGACGCCGCCCCAGGGGCGGACGCCGCCGGGGCGGACGACGACGGGCCTGGCCCCGACGGGCCGGAGGCGCGCCCGGCCCCCTGAGGTCCGTCACGGGCGTCGCGGGGCCGGCCCGCGCCTCCGGCGCCCGGCGTCACGGGGTGACGGGCGCGCCCTCCCGACGTCGCGCCACCGCGAGCAGCGTCAGCCCCACGAGCACGACCCCCGCGGCGACGCACGTGGCGACGCCGCCGCCGGCGTGCACGACGACGAGGGCCCCGAGCACCGCCCCGCCGGCCATGCCCAGCAGGGCGAGGACGCGACGCAGCCAGAGCGGGTCCCGGCGCCCGGTGAGGACGCCCTCGCTCGCCAGGTTGACGAGCGTCATGGTCACGACGACGGTGCTGACGTCGCGGATGCCGACGGGCTTCAGTGCCGAGGCCTGCGCCCCGAGGGCGAGGGCGAGGGCGCCCGTCGCGACGCCCGCCTGCACCACGTCGAGCTCGCCCAGCACGAGCCACGCGACGGCGACGGCGAGGACGACGACCGCGACCCCGCCGAGCACGCCGAAGGTGGTGCCGGGCGCCCGGCGGTCCGAGCGCCGGGTCCGCAGGACGAGCGCGGCCAGGGCGGCACCGACGGCGAACGAGAGCAGCGCCACGAGCAGGTTGACGACGGGCAGGTCGCCGACGTCGAGCAGCCCGAAGGCGAGGAAGATCACGTTCCCCGTCATGTTGCCGGTGAAGACGTGGTCGAGGGCGAGGTAGCTCACCGCGTCGAGCGCCCCGGTCGACACGGAGAGCGTGGCGAGGGCGGCCACGTACCACCCGTCGCGGGTGGCGCGCGCCGGGGGCGCTGCTGCTGTCGAGGTCACGGTCGTCCGTCCGTCCGTCGTCGGGGCCCGGTGGGGGCCGGAGGCGGTGGCCGCGTCCCCGACGACGGTACCGGCCGCACCGGGCCGGCACCGGGCCTCCGGCCCCGTCCCGTGCCGTCGCCGGACAGCGACGCACGATCTCCGACGTCACCTGTCGCGCATCGGGGTACGAGCGGTCCCCCGGCCCGGAGCGGATCGCGACGCCCACCTGTGACCGGGGTACAGGAACGGCCCCCACCTCTGGGGACAACGGGTGTCCCTGACTCGGCGGTACCGTGACGGAACTCTCGCACCAGTGACACCCGGACCACCGTGGCGACCGAGTCGCCCCGGTGCGTCCACCCGCACCACACCGATCACGCCACACCGATCACACCGCACCGAGCCCGCTCGTCGCGACCGCACCCGATCCGGTCGCGCCGGGCGACGCCCACGCGCCCCGCGGCACGCCGCACCCGACAGCAGCACCCACCCGACCCGCAGCACGCACCCGACCCGCAGCACGCGAGCGAGAGCGCGCCCCACCCGGAGGACCGCACCGTCATGTCCCGCACGATCCGCCGCGCCCGCTGGACCCGGCGCGCCCGCCTCGCCGCCCTGCCCGTCGCCGTCCTCGCGGCCGCCGGCATCATCTCGACCTCGTCGTACGCGGCGTTCTCGTCGACCACCTCGAACGACGGCAACTCCTGGGAGAGCGGCAGCGTCCGCCTCACCGACGACGACGCCGGCTCGGCCCTCTTCACGGTGACCGACGTGCAGCCGGGCGACGAGGGCGAGAACTGCGTCACCGTCACCTCGGAGGGCTCGCTGCCCGCCACCGTCCGCCTCTACGGCAAGGACCACCAGACGACGAACCTCATGTCGTCGCACCTGCAGCTCGTCGTCGAGCAGGGCACCGGCGGACGCGCCGGCGACTGCCAGGGCTTCGTGCCCGACCCGGCGGGTGCCGCCGTGTTCTCGGGGACCCTCGCCGGCTTCGCGTCCACCCACCGCGACCACGCGACGGGCGCCGCGACCTGGTCGCCCGAGGGGCAGACCGCCGTCGGCACCCCCGAGTCGAGGACGTTCCGCATCCACTGGACGCTCGCCGACGACGCGCCCAACTCCGTGCAGTCGTCCTTCGCGCGCATCGCCTTCGTCTGGGAGGGCCAGAGCCGCCAGCGCACGGCCGGCTGACCCACGGCGGCGCTCACCCACCGCGGCGCTCACCCACCACACGCGACCGCAGGGAGGTGCAGATCGTGTCCACCGTCACCGCGACCGGCACCCGGTCCGACGCCGCGGTCGACGGGGCGCACACCGGAGCCACGGAGCTCGCCGGGGCGGTCCGCTTCTGGGGCGCCCTCGTCGTCGGCACCCTCGCCCGGGCGGTGCTGCTGCTCGCCGCCTGCCTGTTGATCGGAGCCGCGCTGCCCGCGCTCTGGGGCTGGGTGCCCACGACCGTCGCCTCCGGCTCGATGTCCCCGCGCATCGGCGTCGGCGACGTCGTCGTCGCGATGCCCGTCCCGGCCGACCGCCTGCAGGTCGGCCAGGTGCTGCTCGTCGACGATCCCTCGCGGCCCGGCGACCTGCTGCTGCACCGCCTCGACGGTCTCGAGGCCGGAGGCATGCTGCGCCTGCGAGGTGACGCCAACGCGCAGGCGGACGCGTCCCTCGTCGCCACCGACGCGGTCCGCGGCGTCGGCGTCCTGCGCGTGCCCGGACTGGGCCTGCCCACGACCTGGCAGGGCGGCGACCGGGTGGCCGGCGCCGCCGTCACCGCCCTCGCCCTGCTCGCCCTCCTCGGCCTCGCCCGCCTCGCACCCCGTGACGACGGCACCGTCGACCCGCGGGGCGTCGCCCGGCACCGGGCCCCGGAGGCGCCGGCCGGGTCCGCCCCGGACGCCGCGTCCGGCGGCGCGCCCGCGCCCGGCGGCCCGGCCGTCCTTCCGCCGGTCCGGCGGGGCGTGCCCTGGCGCGCCTCCGGCCCTGCGCTCGCCGGCGGCGTGGTCGCCGTCGTCGCCTTCGTGACCGTCCTCTTCGTCGTCGTGGGCTCGAGCAGCGCGGCGTTCTCGTCGACCACGCAGACGTCGGCGACCGTGGACTCCGCCGCCCGCTTCACCTGCCTCGACGCGCCGCCGCCGACCCAGGCGCGCTTCTCGTACCGGTACGACGACCCCGCCGGCACGACCGTGCGCGACGCCTCGGGCAACGGGCGCACCGGCACCCTCCAGCCGGGGGCGACGCTCGCCGACGGCTCCTGCCGGCCCGGCGACAGCCCCTACCTGCGGCTCGACGGCAGCGTCGGCAGCGCCGTGTCGACCGCCGACCGGATCCAGGGACCGCAGGTCTTCACCGTCGAGACCTGGTTCCGCACGACCACCACCACCGGCGGCAAGCTCGTCGGCTTCGGCAACGCCCAGACGGGCCGGAGCACCCAGTACGACCGCCACCTCTACATGGCCGACTCGGGGGCGCTGCTCTTCGGCGTCTACTCCGGCTCGTACCACACGGTCGCGAGCCCCGCGGGCTACGCCGACGGTCGCTGGCACCTCGCCACCGCGACCCTCGACGGCTCGGGCATGAAGCTCTACGTCGACGGCTCGCCGGTCGCCTCCGACCCGTGGACGGACGCGGAGAAGTTCCTCGGGTACTGGCGCGTCGGAGGGGACACCATCAACGGCGCCTGGTCGCAGTACCCCACGAGCGGCTGGTTCCGCGGCGACCTCGACGACACGACCGTGCACGACCGGGCCGTCACCGCCGCCGAGGTCGCCGACCGCTTCTCGGCCGGGGTCGACGCGCGCTCGCGGCGCTGACGCGCCCTGCCCTGACCCGCCCTGCCCCGCCCTGCCCCGCCCGGCCTGACCCTGTGGCGGTGGCTTCCTCGCGCGGCGGTGGTTCTTTTCGCACCGCCGTGCGCTGAAGCCACCGCCGTGCAGGCCCGAGCCGCTGTCCTGCTGCTCCCGCCACCACCGCCCGGGGTCACACGGTCCTGTGGCGGTGGCTTCCTCGCGCGGCGGTGCGCTTTTTCGCACCGCCCTGCGACGAGACCACCGCCGCACGGGCCCGGGCAGGCCGCCGTCCGCACCCGGCGCCAGCACCGTCCGGGAATGCGACAGGTGTCGTGCGACTTGGGGTGCAGATGAGCACCACGGACACCGCCCCCCGACCCGCCCGACCCGGTGACGAGCAGCGGACGGCGCTCGTCGTCGGCGCCTCCGGCATCTCGGGCACCGCCCTCGTCGACCAGCTCGTCCGCGAGGGCTGGGACGTCCTCGCCCTGTCGCGCAGCGCCCGCTCCGCCCCCGGGGTCCGCGGGATCGCCGCCGACCTGCGCGACCCCGCCAGCCTGCGCGCCGCGCTCGCCGAGGAACGCCCCACCCACGTGTTCTTCACCGCGTGGCAGAAGCAGGAGACCGAGGCCGAGAACATCGTCGTCAACGGCGGCATGGTGCGGGACCTGCTCGCCGCCCTCGACCACGCGCCCCTGCGCCACGTCGCCCTCGTCACCGGCCTCAAGCACTACCTCGGCCCGTTCGAGGCGTACGCGGCGGGCGTCGTCCCCGACACCCCGTTCCGCGAGGAGGAGCCCCGCCTCGACACGCCCAACTTCTACTACGCCCAGGAGGACGAGCTGTGGGCCGCCGCGGCGCGCCAGGGCTTCACCTGGTCGGTGCACCGTTCGCACACCGTCGTCGGCTTCGCCGTCGGCAACGCCATGAACATGGGGCTCACGATCGCCGTCCAGGCCGCCCTCGTGAAGGAGCTCGACCTCGACTTCGTGTTCCCCGGCAGCCAGCAGCAGTGGGACGGGCTCACCGACGTCACCGACGCGGGCGTCCTCGCCGAGCAGATGGTGTGGGCGTCGACCGACCCCGCCGGTGCCGACGAGGCCTTCAACGTCGTCAACGGCGACGTCTTCCGCTGGCGCCGGATGTGGCCGCGACTCGCCGCCCAGCTCGGCGTCGACCCCGCCCGCGTCGTCGGGTACGAGGACGCTCCCCGCCCCCTCGAGCAGCAGATGGCCCCGCACGAGCACGCCTGGGCCGGCATCGCCGAGCGGCACGGCCTCGTCGAGCCCGACGTCGCCCGGCTCGCGTCGTGGTGGCACACGGACGCCGACCTCGGCCGCCCGATGGAGGTCGTCACCGACACGGGCAAGGCCCGCGCCGCCGGGTTCACCGGCAACCGCCGCACCGAGCAGGCCTTCGCCGAGCTCTTCGAGCGGTACCGCGCCGCACGCCTCGTGCCGTAGGCGCGGCACCGGCGGCTGCCGTCGCCCGCGGGGCCGCTGTCGTCGTGTGGCTGCTCTCGCCCGCGGGGCTGCTGTCGTCGTGTGGCTGCTCTCGCCGTACGGCGGTGCCTTTTCCTCACGGCGGTGGAGTTGTTCGCACCGCCGTACGAGAAAGGCACCGCCGTGGGGCCGTCGCCCGGCGCGGACGACGAGCGAGCGCCGAGTGACGCAGACGACGCGGGGACCAGCGCGCGAGCGGCGAGCGGCGAGCGGCGAGCGGCCGGCCGGAGGCGCCTCCCAGCGGATCGAGAAGGTCCCGCGAGGCGCGGGCAAGCCCGGCACCGCACCCTCGACGGGTCGGGCAGAGCGCTCCGACGCCGAGAGGAGAGCACCGTGACCGACCAGCAGCACCCCGCAGGGACCGCCCGCCCCGACACGACGACCGCAGGAGGCGCGGCCGCCCCCGCCGCGACCCTCACCGCCCCGACGGAGCGGCTCGAGCACACGACGCCCGCCGGCTGGGCCGGGGCGCCCGCCGCGCCGGTCCCCTTCCAGGATCACGCCGCACCGGCGTCGCCGCAGCACGGACCGTCCGGGACCGCGCAGGCCGGCCCCGCCGCGGACGGGCTCCAGGCCGGCCCCGCCCCGGACGGCACCGCGCAGGCCGGCCCCGCCCCGGACGGGCACCAGGCCGGCCCCGTGCCGGGCGGGCACACGGGGCACCCGGGACCCGACGCGACTCCGGCCGCCTGGGTCGGCGCACCTGCCGCACCCGGCGCACCTGCCGCACCGGCCCCGCGACGCCCCTCGGCGTGGCGGCGGCTGCCCTGGCTGCTGCCGGTCGTCGTCGGCGCCGCGGCCCTCGTGATCGGCCTCGTCGCCGGGGGCGCGGGCGGGTTCGCCCTGGGGAGCACCCTGGGCGGCGCGTTCGGCGGGCCGTCCACCGGACAGCCCGGTTTCACGGTCGACGGCGGCTTCCCCGGCGGCCCCGGCGGCTCGGGCGGCGGCTCGGGCTACTGAGCCGCCCCCCGTGCGGCCGTCCTCCCGCGCCGAGACCCCAGGGACCTCACGACACCCCAGCCCGCGAGCTGGGGTCCCGTGCGGTTCCCGGTGTCCCACGCCGACGAGAGGGGCGCGGGGCGAGCGCTCAGGGGCGACGCCCGGGCCGGGGGAGTAGGCACGAGCCAGGAAACGAAGGAGAACCCATGCGCACCGGCAGTGCAGTGCAGTACGACCGCTACGGCGGTTTCGACGTCGTCCAGGTGGTCCCGCTCGAGAGGCCGACGCCCGGCCCCGGCGAGGTGGTCGTGCAGGTCAGCGCCTCCGGCCTCAACCACATCGAGCGCTTCGTCCGCGCCGGCGAGCTGCAGGACCACGTGTCCGTCGAGTTCCCCGTCCGCCAGGGCGTCGACTTCTCGGGCGTCGTCGTGGCGCGCGGCGACGGCGTCAAGGACTTCAAGGTCGGCGCCGAGGTCGTCGGGCACGCCCCGGTCGGCGGCGCCCACGCCACCTGGGTGACGGTGCCCGTCGGCGCGGTCGTCGCGAAGCCCTCGGCCGTCACCTTCGAGGCCGCCGGCGGCCTCTACCTCGCGGGCACGACCGCGCTGTCGACGGTCCGCGGGCTGCGCCTCGGCCCGGACGACACCGTCGTCATCACGGCGGCGGCCGGAGGCGTCGGTCACCTCCAGGTGCAGCTCGCCCTGGCAGCGGGCGCGCGCGTCGTCGCCCTCGGCAGTGCCGGCAACCACGACTTCCTGCGGCAGATCGGCGCGTTCCCCGTCCGCTACGGCGACGGGGAGCTGGAGCGCATCCGGGAGGCCGTCGGCCCCGCCGGGGTCACCGCCTTCATCGACAACCACGGCGGCGCCGACGCCCCCGCGCTCGTCGAGGCGCTCGGGGTGCCCGCCGCGAAGTTCGTCACCAGCGAGGCGCGGCGCGACGCCGAGGTGCGGTTCCTCCGCGCCCCCGCGGACGACCTCGAGGTCCGCGCGCTGCTCGAGGAGCTCGTCGACCTCGTCGGCCGCGGCAAGCTGCGCGTGTTCATCAGCGGGTTCTACCCGTTCGAGTTCATCGTCGACGCCTACGTCGACCTCGCCGAGATGCGCTCGCGCGGCAAGGTCGTCATCGGCATGGACACCGTCGAGAAGGGGTCCCGGCTCGACTGGTACCGGTCCGAGAAGTCGCGCACGTACCGCGAGCGGCAGGAACCCGGGAACGACGGCGTCTGACGGCGTCCGCGCCTCCGGTGGCCGGGTCGTGGGTGGTGCGCTGCTCTTGCACGCGCCGCGCTCGCCGGACCACGCCCGTGCGGCGCCACGAATCGTACTGGCCGCCACGTCTAGACGTGGCGGCCAGTACGATTCGTGGCGCCGTCAGGCACGGCGACCCTCGTCAGGGGCAGGGGCAGGGGCAGGGGCAGGGGTCGGTGCGGGCGCGGCAGCGGGCGCGGGCGCGGGGACGAGCTTCAGTCCCACGACCGCCGCGACGATGCCCACGAGGAACACCAGCTTCAGCGCCGACACCGCCTCCGCACCGGTGAGCATCGCCCAGGTGACGGTGAGGGCCGCCCCGGTGCCCGTCCACACCGCGTAGGCGGTGCCGATCGGCAGGTGCTTCGCGGCGTACCCGAGCCCCGCCATGCTCAGCACGAGGCCGACGCCGAACACGACGGTCGGCCCGGGGACGCTGAGCCCGTCCGACCGGCCGAGGGCGGTCGCCCACACGGCCTCGAGCACGGCGCTCACGAGCAGCACGACCCACGGCACGTCAGCTCACCACCTTGAGGCCGACGACGCAGCCGACGAGCAGCACGAGCAGCAGCCCGCGCGCGACGGTGGCGCGCTCGCGACCGGTGACGACGCCCCAGAGGACGGTGAGGGACGCGCCGACGCCCACCCACACCGCGTAGGCGGTTCCCGTGGGCAGCTCGGTCATCGCGTACGCGAGACCGGCCATCGAGCCGATCAGGCCGACGACGAAGACGACGATCGGCAGGGGCTTCTTGAAGCCGGCGGACGCGGACAGGGCGGTGGCCCAGACGGCCTCCAGCACCCCCGCCGCGACGAGGACGAACCAGGACATGACGGACCTCCCGTGCGAGTCAGTCTTGTCCGGTGCGGGTACTGCTCCCTCGTCCGCGGGCCCTTCGTGGTGCCCCGCCGTCAGGGTAGGGGCGGATCCTGGTCACCGCGTGTGCACCCGCGCGGCGGGCGCCGGTGTCAGGACTCGTCGGCGAGCTCGTCGGGGGTCAGCGCGTCGCCCGCCGTCGGCGTGCGGAAGGCGGAGTCGCGCGTCGCGGGCTCCTCGGGGTCGCGCTCGGCCACGGTGTCGTCGCCCGACAGGTCGTCGCCGGAGGCGTCGGCCCCGGTCGCGACGTCGTCCGCGGCCGACGAGGCGGCCAGGTCCGCGTCGAGCTCGACCGTGGAGTCGCGCTCGGCGGTCGGGTCGGTGCCCGCCCCGGCGTCCTGGTCCTCGGGGCTGACGTTCGGCATGAAGGGCTCTGCGGTCGACATGCACGCAGCCTGCCACGCGCCCCGTGCACCGCGGGCGTCGCCGAGGTGAACGCGCGACGTCCGCTGGCTGGGAGGCGCCTCCGGACGCCCCCGCACGGACCGGGCACTGTGGGGTCACCGCCGCCGCCCGACCATCCGTGGGCCGCGCGACCCGACCGAGGAGGACCCCCGTGCCCAGCACCACGAAGCTCCAGAAGGCCGCCACGACGGCGCAGGACGCGGCGCTCGACGCCGTCGCCGAGGCGCAGCGCCGTGCCGCGAAGCTCGGTTCCCGCAAGGTGGTCGACGACCCCGCCAGGGCGGCGAAGGCGCGCACCGCCCTCGACGCCGCCCTCGCCGAGGTGCAGGAGCGCGTCACCGCGGCCGCCGCCGCCACGAAGGCGGCCTCGAAGGCGGCGCGTCAGGACTCCGAGAGGGCCGACCGTGGCGCCGGGGACGCGGCGCGGCAGGTCGCCGCCGCCGAGACGAGGGCCGACGACGCGGAGGCCCGGGCCACCGCCGCCGGGACGGCCGCGAAGAGCGCGCAGTCCCGCGCCCGCGACGCCGAGAAGAAGGCCCGCAAGGCCGAGAAGAAGGTGGCCCGCGCGGCCGAGGCTCTCGAGGGAGCCGTCGCGAAGGCGGTCGCCGAGGCGGTCGCGGCCAGCGACGCGAAGGGTGAGAAGGCGGTCGCCAAGGCCGAGCGGGCCGGCCGCGCGGCGCTCGAGAAGGCCGTCGCGAAGGCCGAGAAGAAGGCGGCGAAGGCGGCGGCGAAGGCCGGGGCGGCGTGGTCCGGAGGCGCGGCGGGCGCGGGCGGGACGGCCGACGACCGCGACGCGGTGGCGGGCACGCCCACGGCGACCGGCGCGAGCGAGGCCGGGACGACCGGTGACTCGGGCTCGACCTCGGGCACGACGGACGAGGGCTCGACCTCGGGCACGACGGACGCGGGCCCGACGCCGGGCGGCGCCGCGCCGCGGGAGGCGACGCTCTCGTCGGCCGACGCGGTGCAGCAGCCCGGCGACTCCGCGGCGGAGGTCGCGACGGCGGGGGCGCGCCTCGGCACGGGCCCGGCGGTCTCGACCGACGGCCCCGGGGACGCCGCGGGCACCGCACCGTCCGGCACCGCACCCGCCGGCGGCACGGACGCCGGCGGCACGGACGCCGGCGACGCGGACGACGCCGACGCAGCGTCGTCCGTGCCCACGACCACGGCGTCCGACGACGACGCCGCCCCGACGGCCCTGCCGACGCTCTCGGCGGACGAGGTCGAGGCCGAGCTCGCGGCGGCGTCCGAGGCCCCGGCCGAGCCCGACCCCGCGACGACCGTCGGGGTCCCGGCCACCCACGACGACGACCTGGAGTCGATGACGGTCGCGAACCTCCGGACCCTCGCGAAGCAGCGCGGCCTCACGAACGTCTCGCGGGCCACGAAGGCGACGCTCGTGGAGCGCCTCCGCTCCTGACGCCCGCCGCCGCCGCACAGGAGTGTCGCTCGCGCGCGGTCCTGGCCTCGCGCACCGTGCACGAGTGGCACCCGTGTGCGGCGGCGGCCCGGGAGCGGCGTGCCCGACCGGCCACCCGCCTCCGGCCGCCGCGGGCACGACGGCCGGGAAGCGCCTGTGGGTCGCGGGCGGGGCGCCGGAGGCCGTGCCAGCGTCGACCCCGAGACCCGGCCGACCCTGGTGCCGGGCCCCACGACAGGAGCCCCCGTGCCACCGCGCGTCGCCGTCTTCGCCCCCGTGCCCGTGCTCACCGTGACCCTCGAGGACCACGACGACGACGTCGCCGACGTCCACGTCCACGCCGGCGGGCAGGGCGTGTGGCAGGCGCGCATGCTCCGCACCCTCGGCTGCGAGGTGACGATCAGCGGCGTGTTCCTGGGCGAGACCGGGCGGGTGCTGCGGCACCTCCTCGCGGACGAGGGCATCCCCGTGCTCGCCGTCGAGGCGGGCGGGCACGGTGCCGCCTACGTGCACGACCGGCGCACGGGTGAACGCCGCTCGATCGCCGAGAGCGCCGGCGACGAGCTCACCCGGCACGACGTCGACGAGCTGTACACGAACACGCTGCGGGCGGCGCTCGACGCGGACGCGACGATCCTCAGCGGCACCGTCGTCGACGAGACGCTGCCGGCGGACGTGTTCCGCCGCCTCGCCGCCGACCTGCGCACGCTCGGCCGCACGGTCGTCGCCGACCTGGCGGGCACCCGGCTCGAGGCCGTGCTCGAGGGCGGGGTGAGCCTGCTCAAGGTCAGCGACGAGGAGCTGCGGCGCGACGACCTCGTCGGCGACGACCCCGAGGAGACGGAGGTCGTCGGCGCCATGCACGCGCTGCACGCCCGTGGCGCCGAGACCGTCGTCGTCACCCGTGCCCACGCCGGCACGCTCGTGCTCACCGAGGGGCGCGTGCTCCGCGTCACGGCGCCGCAGATGCAGACCGTCGACACGCGCGGAGCCGGCGACTCGCTCGCCGCCGCCATGACCGCGGTGCTCGCCGGCGGCGGGACCGTCGAGCAGGCCGTCGTCACCGGCACCGCCGCGGGGGCGCTCAACGTCACCCGGCACGGGCTCGGGTCGGGCGACGCCGACGCGATCCGCGCCCTCGAGTCCGCCGTCACCGTCGAGGAGGTCTGACCGTGGTCACGCTCGTCACGAACGACGACGGCATCGACGCCCCGGGGCTGCACGCCCTCGCCCGGGTCGCCGTCGCCGCCGGGCACGACGTCGTCGTCGCCGCCCCCGCCGCCCAGGCCAGCGGGGCCAGCGCCGGCATCACCGCCCAGCACGACGACGGCCGCATCCCGTTCGTGCCCCGCGAGGTGCCCGGCCTCGAGGGCGTGCCCTGCTTCGCGGTGGAGGCCGCCCCCGCGCTCATCGTGCTGCTCGCCGCGCACGGTGCGTTCGGGGAGGAGCCCGACCTCGTGCTGTCCGGCGTCAACCACGGGGCCAACGTGGGGCGGGCGGTCCTGCACTCGGGCACCGTGGGGGCCGCCCTCACCGCCGGGGTGGCCGGCACCACCGCGCTCGCGACCTCGCTCGACCTGCCCACGCCCGAGCACGAGCCGGTGGCGGACTGGGACGCCGCGGCCGCGGTCGCCGCCCGGGTGCTGCCCGCGCTCGCGGGCCTCGCCCCCGGGACGGTGCTGAACCTCAACGTCCCGGCCGGAGGCGCCCCCGACGTCCGCCTCGTCGAGGCGCCCCTCGCGGACTTCGGGGTCGTCCAGACGACCGTCACCGAGGAGCTCGAGGGCGACCTCCGCCTCGCCGTGCGGGTCCCCGAGGAGCACGACCCCGAGGACGACGCCGCCCGCCTCGCGACCGGCGTCGCGACGCTCACGGCCCTGTCGTCGGTCGGCACGCTGCCCCTTCCGCTGGACGCCGCCGCGCTCTGACGCCCATCTCCGTGTCGGCGGCGCGGACTAGCGTGGACACGACGAAAGGAGCGCCCGTGGCCGCGACGGACGACGAGGTCGACCTCATCATCGACGCCTGGGCACGGCAGCGCCCCGACATCGACTTCGCACCGCTCGACGTGTTCTCGCGCCTCCGGCGCATCGCCCGCCGCCTCGACGCGGTGCGGGGCGCCGCCTTCGGGCGCAGCGAGCTCGACACGTGGGAGTTCGACGTGCTCTCCACGCTGCGCCGCTCGGGCGAGCCGTACCAGCTCAGCCCCAAGCACCTCGTCACCGCGACCATGGTCACCAGCGGCACCATGACCAACCGCGTCGACCGGCTCGTGGCGCGCGGGCTCGTCGAACGGCGCGTCGACCCGAACGACGGTCGGGGCGTCGTCGTCCAGCTCACCGACGACGGGCTGCAGCGCGTCGACCAGGCGATGCTCGACCTCGTGCAGGCCGAAGAAGAACGCCTCGCCGACCTCACCCCGCAGCAGCAGGCCCAACTGGGCGGCCTGCTCCGACGACTGAACGAGGGCTTCCCGTCGTGACCCCCGGTGGTCCGGACGACGACCGCCGTCGCCCCGGTCCCGCGGGGTCGGGCGACCCGTCGCTCGCGGCCGCCAGGTACCGCACGGGTGCCGGGCCGGACGGGCACCAGGCCGACCGCCCGCCCACGGCCGCCGACCTGCGCACCATCGCGCGACTCCGGCTCGAGCAGGCGATCGAGCGTGGCGACCTCGACGACCTGCCGGGCGCCGGCAAGCCGCTGCCCGGGCTCACCGGGGGCACCCTCGACCCCGACTGGTGGATCAAAGGGCTCATCGAGCGCGAGCAGCTCTCCGGGCTCGCACCGCCCGCCCTGTCGCTGCGCACCGAGCACGCGCAGCTCGACGAGACGCTCGACGCCCTCGGCACCGAACGAGCCGTCCGAGAGGCGCTCGCCGACTTCAACGCCCGCGTCGTCGAGGCGCGGCGTCAGCTCGGCGGAGGCCCGCCCGTCGTCACGCCCACCCGCGACGTCGACGACGAGGTGCGCCGCTGGCACGCGCGCCGGGCCGGACGTCGACGGGCCGCCGACGCCGCCGCGCCGCCTCCCCGGCCGTCCTGGAGGGAGCGCCGACGTGCCGCGCGGGCTGCGCGACGTGCCAGGCGTGCCGCGCGTCGCGCTGAGCGTGCCGAGCGTCGCGCTGAGCGTGCCGAGCGTCGCGCTGAGCGTGCCGAGCGGCGCGCGGGCTAGGGCCCGGCGGCGGGGCCGCGCTCAGCCGCGCAGCACCCGCTCCGCGTGCGCAAGGGCGCGCCGCGACTCCGGCGTCCACGTCGCGGCGACGTGCACGTGGAACCCGCCGCGGGCGATGCGCAGCTCCGCGCGCCCGCCCGAGTCCTGGATCCGCCGGGTGAGCGTCTTGGCGTCGGGCAGCAGGACGTCGTGGTCGCCCTGGTACGTGTACACGGGCGGCAGGCCCGACAGGTCGCCGTACAGGGGGCTGACCGAGGGGTCGCGCGGGTCGACGTCGCCCGCCCAGAGGCGTCCGGCCTCGCGCAGGGCGTCCACGCCGAGCAGGGTGTCGCGGGACTCCAGCCGCGCGGACTCGGGATCGGCCAGGGTCACGTCGACCCAGGGGGCGAAGAGCAGCAGGGCCCCCGCGGTCGGCAGACCCGCGTCGCGGTGCCGTTGCGCCTGCGCGAGGGCGAGCCCGCCCCCGGCCGAGTCCCCGGCGAGGAACACCCGGTCGTGCCGCGCCGTCTCTCGCCGCCACAGCTCGTCGAGGAACGCGTGCGCCTCGTCCGCGTGGTGCTCGGGCCCGAGGCCGTAGTGCGGGACGCTGACGCTCACCCCGCTGCCGACGAGCCGTTCGAGCAGCCACCAGTGGAACACGTTCAGCGGCTGCAGGTACCCGCCGCCGTGCAGGTACACCAGGTGCGCGCCGGTCGCGCCATGGCGGGGGACGAGCCGGGCGACCGGCCACCCGTCCACGGCGGTCTCGCGCACCCTCGCGACGCGGCGCACGCCCGCGGTGACCCCGGCGGCGGCCCCGCGGTGGGCGAGCGCGTGGCGCAGGGCGTCCGGTGACCGGAACGCCCCGGGCAGCAGGCGCGTGAGTCTCCGGGTGACGGTCATCGACAGCGACATGCAGTCGAGTGAAACACGTCGCGGTGCCCGACCGCGCCCTTGGGCTCCCGGAGGAGTCGTTGTAGGGTCGAGCAGTTCCCGACCGCTCCGACGTGAGGACGACCCGCGTGACCTCTCCCGCCCAGCAGGCTGCAGCAGGTGACGGCACGGCGCGGGGCGGGGACGACACCGGAGGCGCGGCAGCGGACGCCCCCGACGCGAGCCCCTCACGCGGCCGCCGGGCCGCCAGCGGTCGGCGTGCCGCGAGCGGGCAGGGCGCCGCGGGCGGCCGGCGTGCCGCCCCGGGCCGCGCGGGCCGTGGGTCGCGCGCCCTCCCGGCGTCGCCCGTCGGACTCGCGGTCGAGCTGGGCGAGCGTCGCGCCGCCCTCGCCCGCAGCCGCGCCCGGGCCTCCGTGCTGCCCGCCAGTCGCCGCTCGTCCTTCGTCGCCTCCGAGCCGCTCGTCCGGGCCGCGTGCGGGCCCGAGCCCGTCGCCGCCGCTGCTCCCGGCGCGTCGGTGCCGGAGTCGTCGGTCGCCTCCGCCGCGCCTGTCGCTCTCGGCGCCTCCAGGGTGCCTGCCGCGCCTGCCGCTCTGGGCGCCTCCGGCCGCTCCGACGTGGCGGGCGCGACCCGCGCCTCCGGCCGGTCGGCCGTGGCGGGCGCGACGCGTGCCTCCGGCCGGTCGGCCGTGGCGGGCGCGACCCGCGCCTCCGGCCCCGTGTCCCTGCGGGAGCGCGCCACCGGCGTCGCCCGCAAGTCCGTGCTCGTCGCCGCCGCCGTCGGCCTCGCGGCCAGCTCGGTGCTGCCCCTGCTCGGCGGCACCGGCGACGAGGCGCAGGCCGAGGGCACCACGACCTCGTGGCACGCCTCGGGCGGCCAGCACGTGACGGTCGCGGGAGGCGTCACCGAGGGCGACGCCAGCCGGGACGCCTACGGCGCCACGTCGCTCGTCGACCTCGCCACACAGGGCCGGCAGAACGCCACCGCCGCACTGCACACCGAGTACACCGGGCCCACGACCGCCGACCACCTCGCGGCGCCCCCCTACGCCACGCTCGACCGGGAGCAGGTGCTCGCCGTCGCGCTGCAGTACCTCGGCACCCCGTACGTGCACGGCGGCGAGGACCCCTCGGGGTTCGACTGCTCCGGTCTGGTCACGTTCGTGTACGCCCAGTTCGGCATCGACCTCGTCCACTACGTGCCGACGCAGGCCGCCCAGGGGCGCGTGGTCCCCGCGTCGGAGGCCGTGCCGGGCGACCTCGTCGTGTTCGACGACCTGTCGCACGACGGCATCTACGCGGGCGACGGGATGATCCTCGACGCGCCCCGCCCCGGCGGCTTCGTCGACGTGCGCCCCATCTGGAGCAAGGCGCACCACTTCGTCCGCATCGACGGCTAGTCCGCTGCGCGCTGCGCACTGCGGTGCGGGCTGCGCTGCGGGCTGCGCTGCCGTGCCCGGAGGAGGGGACGTCGTCGTCGCCGAACGCGACGGTTCGTGCGCGGCGCGCCGTGTCCGGCGGCCCCTGGTCGGCGTGTCGGCGCCGGCCTGTCGCCTCCTCGCGCCAGGACGTCCTCGCGCGGAGGCTCGACGCCGCCCGACGCACCGCAGGGCCGGAGGCGCGGCCCCGGCCGGGCGTCCGGCCTCAGGACCCGAGACGGCCGGTGAGGCGCCCGTGCAGGCCGGAGCTGCGCGCGTCGAGCCCGACGAACTCCACGGTGGTGCCGTGTTCGGCGGCCTTCGTGACGACACCGTCGAGGGCGGCCACGGAACTGGCGTCCCACACCTGGGCGTGGGTGAGGTCGACGACGACGTGCTCCGGGTCGTCCGCGTAGGCGAAGTGCTCGACGAGGTCGTTGCTGCTGCCGAAGAACAGGGGGCCGCGCACCTCGTACCGGACCCGCTCGCCGACCGCGGCAGCGCCGCCCGCCGCGGCGCCGCCCGCGCCCGCACCCGCGGCGTCGCCCGGCTCGACGTGCCGCTCGACCCGGATGACGTGCGCCACCCGCCGCGCGAACAGCACCATGGCGAGCAGCACGCCGGCGCCGACGCCGATCGCGAGGTCGTTGGTGGCGACGACGACGGCGACGGTGACGACCATGACGAGGGTCTCGGGGACGGGCATCCGGCGGAGCGTCGCGGGGCGCAGGCTGTGCCAGTCGACGGTGGTCACGGCGACGACCATCATGACGGTGGCGAGGGCGACCATCGGGATCCTCGCCATGACCTCGCTGAGCGCGGTGACGAGCAGCAGCAGGAAGAGCCCGGCGGCGACGGTGGAGACGCGGGTGCGGGCCCGCCCGATCTTCACGTTGACGACGGTCTGGCCGATCATGGCGCAGCCGGCGATGCCGCCCCACGCCCCGGCGGCGACGTTGGCGACGCCGAGCGCCCACGACTCGCGGCCCTTGTGCGACGGGGTGTCGGTGAGGTCGTCGACGAGCTTCGCGGTGAGGAGGCTCTCCATGAGGCCGACGAACGCGACGCTGAGGGCGGTGGGCCAGACGATCTGCAGCGTCTCGAGCGTGAGGGGCACGCTGAACGGGGTGAGGCCGGGCAGGGCGCCGCCGACGCGGCCCTCGTCGCCGACGACGCCGACGTCGAGCCGGGCGACCGCGACGACGACGGTGACGACGACGATGGCGACGAGCGGTGCGGGCACGGCCTTCGTGATCCGCGGCAGGCCGAGCACGATCGCGAGGGTGAGGGCGGCGAGGGGCCAGACGACCCAGGTCTGCCCGAGGACGTGCGGCACCTGCGCCACGAAGATGAGGATCCCGAGCGCGTTGACGAACCCGATCATCACCGACCGGGGCACGAAGCGCATGAGCCGGGCGAGGCCGCCGAGACCGAACGCGAGCTGCACGAGGCCGGCGAGCAGCACGGTGGGCAGCACGTAGCCGACGCCGTGCTCGTGCACGAGGGGCGCGATGACGAGGGCGACCGAGCCGGCGGCGGCGGTGACGACGGCGGGCCGCCCGCCGAGGACGCTCATCACGAGGGCGAGCACGATGGACGCCACGAGGCTCACCATCGGGTCGACGCCGGCGATGACCGAGAACGAGATGACCTCGGGCACGAGCGCGAGGGTGGTGACGACGCCGGCGAGCACCTCGCGGCTGAGCAGCCGGGGACTGCGCAGCACCGCGAGGACGCTGTCGTCGGGGCGCGGTCGCGGGCTGGTGGTCACGGCGGACACGGGGCCTCCTGCGAGAAGATGGGGACGGCCCGGCGTCCTCGCCGGCTGACACGACACCCTACCCTCGCGTGAGGGTAGGGTCCGACCGAGCGTGCGCGGGACGACGACGACCGACCGCCGCACGCCGTGACCGCTGGACGGGGAGCAGAGCACCGTGACCGACGACACCGCGCGCACCATGCACATCGGGGAGCTCGCCGACCGCGCCGGCATGTCCCTCCGCACCCTCCGCCACTACGACGAGGTGGGGCTGCTCACGCCCACCGGACGCACCGAGGGCGGCTTCCGCCTGTACACCGAGAGCGACCTGGCGCGCCTGCTCGTCATCCGCCGCATGAAGCCGCTCGGCTTCAGCCTCGACGAGATGGCCGCCCTGCTGCGCGTCGTCGACGCACTCGCCGAGGACGGCGACGACCCCGACTCGCGGGCACGGCTCGACGACTTCGTCGCCCAGGCCGTCGAGCGTCGCGCCCGCCTCGAGCAGCAGCTCGCGATGGCCGACGAGTTCCTGGCCCTGCTCCGCGCCCGCTGACGCCCGCCCGGGCACGCGCGGACGGGGGCCGGAGTCGCGGGTCGCCCCGCGCCTCCGGCCCCCGTCGGGCGCTCCCCGCCTCAGCCCTGCAGGGCCACCGTCGGCGGGATGCGGGCCGCCCGCACGGCCGGCCACGCCCCGGCGAGGGCGCCGATGGCGAGCGTCGCGACGATGCCTCCGACGAGCACCACGGGCGGCACGGACAGCGGCCACCCGTTGACGGCCGCGAACACCGCGGTGACGCCGAGGCCGAGGACGACCCCGCCGACGCCGCCGAGCAGCGACAGCAGCAGCGCCTCGACGAGGAACTGCCGACGCACGTGCCGTCGGGCCGCCCCCAGGGCGCGGCGCAGGCCGATCTCGCGACGCCGTTCGAGCACCGAGATGACCATCGTGTTCGCCACGCCGATGCCGCCGACGAGCAGCGCGACCGAGCCGAGGCCGAGCAGCAGGCCCGTGAACGCCTGGTCGGCGGCCTGCTTGGCGCTGAGCGCGTCGGACGGGCGCGTCACGTCGACGTCGCTCGGCGACGCGGGCGACACCGTGCGCGGCACGAGGTCGCGCACCTGCGACACCTCGTCCTCGGTGGCGCGGACGTAGACGCTCGTGGGGTGCACGGGGGCACCGGTGAGCGCGGCGCCCTCGGCCTCCCCGACGAGCACCGACGCGTCGATCTCGGGCGCGAGCACGACCCGGTCCAGGATCCCGGCGACGACGTGGACGGTGTCGCCGACGACGACGTGCCGGCCGGGCTCGGTGACGCCGAGCACCTCGGCGGCGTCCGAGCCGAGCACGACCACCGGGTACGCGGCGGTTCCCGCCGTGAACCAGCTGCCCAGGGCGAGCCGGGCGTCGAGCACGTCGAGCAGGTCCGCGTCCGCGGTCTGCACCGTCAGCCCGCCCTTGCGGGTCTTCGGCACGGCCTCGCTGCGGTACGCCCCGAGGTCCTGCAGCTCGGCCGTCGCCGACGCGCCCTCCACGTCGGCGAGGCGCCGCGTCGAGGCCGCCGCGCTCACGGGCAGCTCCGTCTGCTCGCCGAAGAAGCTCTTGCCGGCGCTCACCACGAGCAGGTTGGTGCCCAGGGCGTCCAACTGCCCGCGGAGCTGCGCCTGGCTGGACGTCGAGATGCCCACGACGGCGATCATCGCCGCGATGCCGATCGCGATGCCGAGCGCCGAGAGCACGGCGCGGGTGGGCCGGGCGACGAGCCCGACCACGCCGAGCCGCCCCACGTCCGACCAGCGCAGTCGGGAGCGCTGGCCGAGCGCCCGGCTCACGCCGCGCCTCCTGCCGTGACGACGAGGCGTTCGTCGGTGGTGTCGCTGTCGCCGGCGAGCCGGCCGTCGCGGATCATCACCCGGCGGGGCAGCTGCAACGCCAGCTCGTTGTCGTGCGTGATGACGACGATCGAGGTGCCGTCGGCGTGCAGCTCGTGCAGCAGCTCGACGACGCTCCTGCCCGACCGGGTGTCGAGGTTGCCGGTGGGCTCGTCGGCGAGGAGCAGTGGCGGCCGGTGCACGACCGCCCGCGCGATCGCGACGCGCTGGCGCTCACCGCCCGACAGCTGGTTCGGCACGTGCCGGAGGCGGTGGTCCAGCCCGACCCGCTGCAGCGCCTCGACCGCGCGCTCGCGCCGCTCGCGGAGCGGGACGCCCGAGTAGAGCAGGCCGTCGGCGACGTTGTCGACCGTGGTGCGCCCCTCGGCGAGGTGGAACTGCTGGAACACGAAGCCGATCCGGTGCGCCCGCAGGGCACTGAGCTCGTCGTCGTCACAGCTCGCGACGTCGACGCCGTCGATGTGCACGGTGCCGCTCGTCGGCCGGTCGAGGGTGCCGAGCACGTTGAGCATCGTCGACTTGCCCGACCCCGAGGGGCCGACGACGGCGAGCATCTCGCCACGACGGACCGTCAGCGACACCCCGTCGAGCGCCGTCGTCGGCGGGTGCCCGTAGGTGCGGGTGACGTCCCGCAGCTCGACGACGGCGTCCGTCGTGCTCACGGGGCCTCCGGCACGACGACGCGGTCGCCGGCCTCGACGTCGCCGGTCACCTCGACGTCGTCGCCCGCGAAGAGGCCCGCCTCGACCGGGACGGCCCTCGTCGAGCCGTCGGCCTGCACGACCTCGAGGACGAAGCCGTCGTCGGCCGCCGCCCCGAGCGCGAGCACGGGGACGAAGAGGACGTCCTCGCGCACCTGCGACACGAAGTCGGCGGTGACGCTGCCGTCCGTGAGGTCGCCCGCGGCGGCCTGGTCGTCGAGCGTCACCGTGACGGGGGCCTTCGTCGACCCGTCGTCCTTGGCGACGGGGGCCCCGACGGCGGTCACCCGGCCGGTGGTGCGCGTGCCGTCCGGCAGCGCGAGCTGCACGACCGTGTCGATCGCCGCGAGCGACGACCCCACGGGCAGGTCGACCGTGACGACGCGCTCGGTGCGCTTCGTCGCGTAGACGGCGCCCCCGGCCTGGTCGCCGGGCTTGGCCTGCTGGTCCGCGACGACGAGGTCGCCGGTCTGGAAGACCAGCCGGCCCATCTCGACGGTGCCCGTCCGCTCGAGCCCGGCGTCCTTCTGCCAGGCCTGCACGGCCCTCGTCGTGCGGGCGTCGAAGACGTCGTCCGGGGCGACCTTCAGGTAGCCCCACGACTGCAGGTTCGCCTCGAGCTGGCGCACGTCGGGGCCCTTCGCCATGCCCTGCTCGAAGGCGCGCCACTGGGGCAGGACGCCGTCGAAGTAGGTGACCGGCTGGTCGTCGACCTTGTACAGCGTGTCCCGCGGGTGCAGGACGGTGCCGAGCCCGGGGACCTCGGTGATCGTGCCCGTGATCGGCCCGCCGACGGTGGGCCCGTCGGGCCGGGTCAGCTTGCCCGACTGGCGGGTCGTGCCGGTGAGGGTGCCCCGTTCGACCTCGGCGGTCGACGTGGGCGTGGTCGCCGTCGGGGCGTCCGCCTCGGCGCGGGGCGGCAGGACCCCGGTGGCGACGAGCGCGGCGGCCGTGCAGCCGGCGACGACCGCGACCGAGACCGCGGACCAGGTGACGACGCGGCGGCTCACTGGTCGCCTCCCTGTCCCGGGAACCAGTCCTGGGCGTCGCAGTCGGTCACGACGTCCTGCGGGACGTCCTCCGGCGGCGTGAAGAAGCCCTCGCCCTCGTCCTCGACCTCGACGCCGTGGTCCTCGAGGCAGGAGCGGACCCGGTCCACCTCGGCGTCGGCGTCGGCCTGTGCGTCCGCCTCCGCCTCCGTGACCGGACGGTCGCCGCGCTCGTCGGTCACCTCGGCGAGGCAGGCGTCCGTGGCGGGGCCGACGGCGTCCCAGTCGACGGTCGCGCCCTGGCCCTCCTCGTCGCCGAACAGGTCGGGGTCGTCGAGGTCGAACCCGGCGTCGCGCAGGCAGCTCGAGAGGGCAGCGTCCCAGTCCCGGGCCTGCTTCTCGGTGCTCTCCTCCGAGGCGCTCGTGGCGTCGGTCCCCGCCGACGTGCTGCACGCGGCGAGCCCGGCGACGAGGAGGGGCAGGGCCGCGGACGCGAGGGCCACGCGGCCGACGCGACGACGCCTCGCCCGACGCGTCGCCGGCCCTGCCGATGCTGCCGATGCCGCCGGGTCCGCGGCGCGGACCGGTGCCCCGGTCACCGGGCGGCCCCCGCGCCGTAGATCCCCTCGGCGTCGCAGGCAGCGACGATGTCGTCGGGGACGTCCTGCGGCGGCGCCTGGACGCCCTCCTGGGTCTCGCCCACGTCGACGCCCTTCTCGCGGAAGCACTCGATCACGCGGTCGTACTCCTCGAGGTCCTCCTCGCCCTCGCGCTCCTCGGCCTCGGTGACCGGTCGGTCGCCGAGGTCGGCCGTGGTCTCCTGGAAGCACGCGTCGACGGCGTCGAGCTCGGCGGGGTCGGCGCTCGTCGACATGCCCGCGAAGGGACCCTCGGTCTCGAAGCCGGCGTCCTCGACGCACGCCACGTAGGCGGCGTCCCAGGCGCGGGCCTGCGCCTCGGGGCCGTCCCCGTCGGCGGTGTCGGAGCCCCCGGAGGAGCAGGCGGTGAGCCCGGCCAGCAGGAGCGGCAGGGCGAGGGCGGTCAGGGCGGCGCGGGTGCGCGGTCGCGGGGTCATGAGGGGGTCCTCTCGGTGGTGGTGGTGGTGGTGCTGCTGGTCGTGGGCACGGGCGGGGTCGTCCGGCCGCCGCGTGGCCCTGTCGTCACTCGCCGGCGGTCGGCTGGACGAAGCCGTCCCAGCCGCAGGTGGCCGCGACGTCGTCGGGCACCTCGGGTGCCTGGACGAGGCCGTCGTCGCCCTCGGGGAACTCGATGCCGTGCTCCTCGAGGCACTCCTGCGCCTTCGCGAACTCCTCGCCGGCCTCTTCTCCGGCCTTCTTCTCGGCCTCGGTGACCGGACGCTCGCCGAGCTCGTCGGTCGTGCTCTCGAGGCAGGAGTCGAACTGGTCGAACCACTCCTGGCCGGCGGTGCCGTCGATGCTGACGCCGTCGGTGGACGGGTCGCCGAACTCGAAGCCGGCGTCGCGCATGCAGGTCGCGAGGGTGGTGTCCCAGGTGCGGGCCTGCTTCTGGACGCTGTCGTCCGAGGTCGCCGTGTCGTCGCCGCCCGAGGAGCAGGCGGCGAGTCCGGCGACGAGCAGGGGGAGGACGGCGGCGGTGAGGGCGGTGCGCAGGGCACGGGGACGACGGGTGGTCATGGGGTTCCTCTCGGTGACGGGGGTCGGGCCGGGGGGACGGCCGGACGACGGGGACGAGTCCACAGGGGGAGGCGTTGCGACGCCGTAAGGAACGACGCACACCTCGCTCTGATATTTCTCATCCACGATGGTACGACCCCTACCCGAGAGGAGCGCCCGTGCGCGTGCTCGTTGCCGACGACGAGGCCTACCTCGCCGAGGCGATCCGGACGACCCTGCGGCGCGCCGCGATGGCGGTCGACGTCGTCCACGACGGCGCCGCCGCCCTCGAGCGCTGCGACCTCGAGGACTACGACGTGGTCGTGCTCGACCGGGACCTGCCCGGGGTCCACGGCGACGACGTCTGCGCCGACCTGGCCGCGCGGGGCGACGGACCGCGGGTGCTCATGCTCACCGCCGCCGGCCGGCTGCGCGACAAGGTCGACGGGTTCGAGCTCGGCGCCGACGACTACCTCGCCAAGCCGTTCGAGTTCCCCGAGCTCGTCGCCCGGCTGCGCGCCCTCGAGCGACGGCCGGCCGAAGGGCGACAGCCGGTGGTCCGCTGCGGCGACCTCGAGTGGGACCCGTTCCGGCACACGGTGCGGCGTGCGGGCCGGGTCGTCCGGCTCACGCGCAAGGAGTTCGCCGTGCTGGGCGTGCTGATCGACGCCCGCGGCGGGGTCGTCAGCGCCGAACGCCTGCTCGCGAAGGCGTGGGACGAGAACGCGGACCCCTTCACGAACTCGGTCCGGGTCACCATCTCGACGCTGCGCAAGAAGCTCGGCGAGCCGTGGGTCGTCGAGACGGTCCCCGGCGTGGGCTACCGCGTGCCCGTCGAGGGCGACCTCCCGTGACGCGGGTCGTGCGCCGCGTCCGCGACCTCGTGTCGACCAGCGCCCGGGTGCGGGTCACCCTCGTCCTCGCGGGCGTGCTCGTCGCCACCGGCGCCTCGATCCTCGGGACGGTCGTCGTGGTCATGCGCCTGCTGCCGGTCGCGGCGTTCGCGCCCGACGGGTCCTGGGACGGGGTCGGACAGCTCGTGCCGGGCGGCGCCGTCGACCCCTTCCCGCAGGACGACGGGTACGCGCCCGTCGCCCCGGCCGCGCCGGACGCACCGGAGCTGCCCGACGGCGTCGCCCCCGACGCGCTCGAGGGCGTCGCGGTGCAGCTGATCCGGCTGAACACCGTCGACGAGGTGCTGGGGCAGCTGCTCGCCACCTCGGTGGTCGTCTTCGTCGTCGTCGTGGCGCTCGGCACCTGGGCCAGCTGGCTCGTCGCCGGCCGGCTCCTGCGGCCGGTGGCCCGGCTGACGGCGGCGGCCGCCGAGATCGACCACGGCTCCCTGCAGCCCCGCCTCGACCTCGGCGGCCGGCGTGACGAGTTCGGCCGCCTCGCCGAGACGATGCACGACATGCTCGTCCGCCTCGACGCCTCCTACCAGGCGCAGCGGCGCTTCGCGGCGAACGCCAGCCACGAGCTGCGCACCCCGCTCGCGATGACGCAGGCCATGCTCGACGTGGCCCTCGCCGAGCCCGACGAGGTCGACGTGCGCCTGCTGGCCACGCGCCTCCGGGAGGTCACGGCGCGCAGCGTCGGCACCGTCGGCGCCCTGCTGACGCTCGCCGACGCCCAGTCCGGCGACCGCGACGCGGGGCCCGTCGAGCTCGCCGCCCTCGTGGCGGCAGCGACGAGCTCGACGGCCGCGACGGCCCGCGAGCGCGGGCTCCGCGTGACGACGGAGCTCGACCCCGTCGTCGTGACGGGTGACGAGGTCCTGCTCGGGGTCCTCGTGGACAACCTCGTCGCGAACGCCGTCCGCCACTCCACCGCGGGCGGACGGGTGCACGTCGCGCTCCGCGGGGCGACGCTCGTCGTCGAGAACGACGGCGAGCCGCTCGACCCCGGGGCCGTCGCCTCCTTCACCGAGCCGTTCTGGCGGGGGGCCGGCCGCGTGGCCGGGTCGCACGGGCTGGGCCTCGCGCTCGTCGCCGCCGTCGCGCGCGCCCACGGGGCCGAGCTCGACCTGCGTCCCCGCGAGGGCGGCGGACTGCTCGTGACGGTCGTCTTCGTGGAGCAGCACGGGGAAGGGCAGGACGACCCGGGGCTCGGCGCGTCCGGCTCCTGAGGCGAGGCGCGCCTCGTCCCCGACGGTGCCTCGCGGCCCACGACGAGGGCTCTCCCGGCCGATGACGAGGGAAGGCCCGGCCCCGCGTGGTGAGCGCGGGGCCGGGCCCTCGAGGATCCCCCGTTCCCCCCGGAACGCACCCTCTGAGCCAAGAGTAGGGACCCGGAGGCGCGCTCCACCCCGCCGCGACGGGTCATTCCGGCGACGAAAAGGGTGGACCGGTCGGTCGGGTGGGTGAGCGGGTGAGGCGCGGGGTCACCCGTCCCTCACCCGTCCACCCATCCGTCGGG